>Ga0265797_10006037_pt1 | contig 17384 bp, 14 predicted proteins | sample P2T30metagenome_FD_192433 | JGI IMG/M metagenome (GOLD analysis project Ga0265797, IMG submission 192433) | Plant litter microbial communities from East Loma Ridge, Irvine, California - P2 T30 | ecosystem: Environmental > Terrestrial > Plant litter > Unclassified | place: USA: California...
TCCCTGAAGCTCGCATAGGCCGGATGGGGGTTCTGAGCCCTTCGGTAATACTGCGTTTGACATCAAGGTTGCTATGTTGGTCAAGATGTTGCCGAAAGTCGCGAAGAAAACCAGACGATTGATCGCTATGCATGATTAGCCCATGAACTTTGGTTAAGTAGGAGAACGTACGTTTTCTGAAGAATGGGAAGTAGACAAAGGTGCTAATGATGAACGCTGAACCAATGACGGAAAGCCCGGATGCTGTTCGTGTGGCAATCACGATAGCATTATCTCTGCTATGAGAGAGTGGAGTAGTCATGCTTCGAGTCCTTTACATAGGCGTAACTTTGCTCGGGAGGGTGTAGGTAATACGCTGAGATCAGAGGGACTTGACCTTCTACGATGGTGATGGTAATACTAAGAGTGACTGCTTGTCCTGACTGAATGCGCGTCCTTGTGCTTAGAAGTTATTTGACGTCTCTCACCGCTTCAATGGCATTGGGATTCAAGACTGCAAACAACCGGCATAGTCGAAATAAGGACTAACAGGGATAAGTCGTATGGCGTGAGAGTAGCCGCGATGCCTTGTGGGGTAATGCAGGTCTTGGGGATTTGAAGGACCTCCAACCGTGGAAGAGATTTGTGTGAACAACGCAGGGTCGCGGGATCCATGCAACTCAGACTATGAGCGTAGTCTAGAAGGTGGGCTTCTCCGCCTGTAACAATGTAAGACGCTTGGTAAATCGGCGTACAACGCGCTTAGCGAAGGACACGAAACCCTTACGCACTACGTCGTACAAAGCCTAAAGAGGGAGGAGAAAGATGCGGAAAAGATTGGACCACTGGGATGGTTCGTGAAAATGTCTTCACACAAATGAGGTGTTGTGCACAGCAGTAGCGTGTTGATACTGTGCGTGTTTGAAAGATATTCAATCAGAAGTAGCGCAAGATAAATTGGAAAGGCACAGGCATCCACTGTTATCTTACCTTAGATACTCCGGTACATGCCTAGCTAGCACAGCCGTGTTTGTAAAGAACGGTGTTTGCAGCAAGCGACAGCTACTTTTGGCAACAGCATTGATGTACTGGCGTCCACAGATGGAGAGCCCAGGAAAATGGCGTACAGGCAAACTGCCATCCTCAAAGCTAATACCGACAGATGATCCATGACATAGGAGAATTTGCCAATAGGGTTTGTGATCTAGAAGGCGGTGTTGTCAAGAGCTCGACGTGGGAGATGCCAAGATACCAGGTCATCTTTCCCCGCAGCTCCACTTTGATCCCATTTGGCAGCTCCTTCGACGCACGTCCCGTCCTCCGATTTCACCTGCACATCACTATCGTTGAACAAAGGATTTTCGAAGCGTACTAACTGAATCCGGGCGTCATGGGTAGCTAGGGAATGTAAGACTATGGCGTATCGCGTCACATCGCATCACAATCATCGTTCCCGCTACTGTATCGACAATGTACAATCCCGCAAAAGCCCTCTTCCGATCAATCGGTAGCTGAAATTCTTCGTGATATCAATCAGAGCATGTCGCCAGGACTTTCGAATACTGGTGAAAGTTGAGTAGCTGTAGCATCTGCAAAGCGCTTACTGAGTATACCAATCATAGAGCGCATCACAGACCACCAACCGCTATGCGCAGTCATCTGGTCACGCAACACCTGTTACTAGGCCGAGAGCGATATTTCTGGATAATGAAGAAAGCATTCGCCTATCAAACCCTATCATGATACGCCATCACACACCCATCCAAGACCTCCAGGCGAATGGCATTCTTCGCCCGAAGCTTACTACGAATGCGTGGTGGAGTTCTCAAGCCTCTTTTTGGAAAGGTAAGAGGACAAAGGACAATGTGTAAACCTCATATAATTCTCAATCATGATACAGCCTGAACATCGCGATGTTGTTCGTGAGATGCGATGACCATGAACTCTCAGCGATTGATGGCGTAATCATTCTTTGCTGCCACTCAACTCCAAGCTACCCCAGACTTATCCGAGATATCAGCCACACGCTATATCACCAAGGGCTCTCGACATGGCAAAATCCGGCAAGAGGCTTTAAAATGGGATGATACACGCCTTTGCACCGGGATCGCTCAGCCCTAACGTTGAGTGCAGAATTGGTTGCTCAGCTACAGCGGCTCCGCCTTTGTTACTGCGGCGATGGCTGCACCCTTACATATTACGCCACCGCCGATTCAGGATTCCAGAACTCAAAAGAAACTGCTATGATTACCAGAAAATAGGTAATGGAACTATCCCGAGTTCTAAAATTGTACGGTTGGTCAGTCGCAATGCAGCCTGTGGTTATTACCTTCATTGTCGCCATTAGCGAAACAGAGAGTGGATGTGGAGCGGTACATTGATCTTTCGAACCATCAAACAAGAGGAAAACAAACCCTGCTTTCAACTTCGCTACGAACAGTGGCTCCGCCATCAATTGTAAGCACAAGATGATATGACTGCGATCGTACAAACAGTGTATTTTATGCAGGAAATAGAAGACATCGAAATCTCTCATCCATCCCTCTAGACAGCATGCAGAACCGGCTATTATGTTGCAGCCACTGCAGCATCCGTTGCGACCACGCTATCCGCCTTCTCCGGCTCCTCCGCAGCTCTTCTTTGCTTTCCAGATATCAGGTAAACGCTGGCGCGTACCTCCAACAACGGATCATCACTTGGCTCTACTCCCTCTACTCGCGGGATAGGATCAAAGATGATACTCTTCTGCTCCTTCGCGCTCTCCTCGTCGTCCTTGATTTTTTCGATCTGAATCTCACCCAGTTCGACAATTTTCCTCTCCTCAGGCCAGATCTCAGTCGCATTGTCAGTTACGTCACCCTCATCCGCAACCTGAGCCAGTAGCTTGAATCCAATAGATCCAGACTGCAGACGTGGAGTTAACTCATCGAAAAGATAAGTGTCGGATTTCTCCTTCAACGCCTCAGTGTCGAGATGCTTCTCCCCAGTAACAGGTACAATTCTGTACCTGACTACGGTAGCATTGCCCCCTTTGACCAGCCTGAAGGCATTTACACCAAAGAACTTCTCTGTCGCGAAACTCTCAGGACTAGGCTTCGCCGCTTGTAAAAACCTTGCCGTTTCCGGATGGCGGCCCAGAAACTCGGGCACTGCCTCTCCCGCGTTCTGCCCTGTTGCCGCTTTTAGAAACTCCAAGAACTCAGCACCAGTACGTGTAGGGAAGTATGGTGTCGAGTGAGCAACGATATCGGTATGCTGCCGAGTTCCGTCTTCCTTAGGAGGCAGGTGAAATCGAACTGCGATGCCTCGCGGATTGGCATTGGGGTCTGTGTCTGCAATTTTGGGGAAGCCGGTGGAGGAAGAGAAGCGCACGGTTATCGGTGTGGAGGAGTTGTTGAAGTGCGGTGCTGTTGTAAGGGATGGCGCTGTGGCGCTGGGTGTAAAGGTTCCGGTCAAGAGATGTCCTTTCGCATGAGCTGTAGTACATCAGCTGCTGATGTTCGGAGCGGAGAATCGATGGTAACTATAGGCATGCATATTGGAGGGACCCGAGAAAGCATCAAGCAAGGAGAAAATAAGGTAGAAGCAACGTACCAGGTCTGAAGCTGTGCGGCGCGTTGCCAGCCATACCGCGAAGGGTGCTCACAAGACCATTGCTCGTCTCTACTACCTCCGGATTTGTAGAAAGTGGCATAATTCACTAATAATCTAGTATATTTTCAGGAATCTTTCTTGTCCTTGTGTGAAATTGTAAATGCAACTGAAAACAGCGTGGAGTCAAGCAGTCGAATAACCTTGGAAGTATACAGTCTACAGTGAAGTGGTTCTTGCTTTACTATATACCCAAATATCAACGGAAACACTTGGTAGTAAGCACGTATTCTTGCGCAATCTGAACCTGATTTGCAACGCTCTCATTCCAAATCTCGGCTTTCGGCAGGAACCTCATCACGACTTTTGCCTAGAAGCGTTGAGGTACTGAGGTCGCTAGTCTAATCGTTTCGTTTTGATTGGCGAGGTAGTCGCGAAGGAACGCTGACAGCATGCTTAGCATGCTTACTTTGCATGCGCATCCTAACAAATGCTTAGCTTACAATCTCAGTCGAGACCTTTCTTGACGTTTAGTAAGCCTCGCTCGAAAGTAGTCGAAAAAACGTCTAGCTGACATCTGCTTTCTCGGTAATTGAATCGGAGTCGTTAGCAACTACACGCGTTTTCCAGATACATGCCAAGGATGAAGTCATAGCACCGGAAACCGGTATCAAAGCCCTTATCCAGAGGTCTGTTGCTTCTAAATTGTATACTTGGTAGTCATTCACTCCGCACAATTTTCGACAACCTTATCTGCTCTCCTCCCTACCAGCCCATCCACATACCCCAGGAAAACATCCAGATCAATCATATCAATCTTTCCTAAACTTGGATTTGAACTCTTCAAAACCTGTCCACCCCAAAGTATACGCAGATACGCTTTGCCCTCCTTCTGGTAGACCTCAAACACAACCTCGGAACCCATACCCACCCAAACCATAGTTTCGACCTGCAGGAAACTAAGTAAGCGAGCCAACGACCCGTCATGCGCAACATTATGCCGATATACGACGGAGTCTCTGCCTGCAAGAACAGCCCGCATATTCTCTGCAACCTCGGCCATGAAAACGCCGTAAGAAGCTGCAGCTGCTTGTAGAGAAAGCGGAGAATCGCGGTAAAGGAACGAATACTCGTACTGACCAAGACGATAAACAGTATCGGCTTGTTCTTGAGTGACGCAAAGATCTGGGTTGGTGATGTTGCAGGGTAAAGGTTTGGCGTGGCATTGACGAGCGGAGAGATTGTCGTAGTAGTGATCGAACCAATTATGCCATTCTGAAGAGTCGGTAGCAACACCGCTTATGGCGTCGAGAGAAGCGAAGAGTGGTGCTGTGGCCTTGAGGTGTGCAGTCCAGTTTGAAGCTGTGCTGCCGACACCGTAGGAGCTGTAGAGAGAAGAGCCTGCTGGACAGGAGTACGACGGGGCTAGGGAGTCGATGGTGGAGGGTTGAACGTGCAGTGGTACGTTGTCTTTGGAGTTGTACATGCCCTCAATCAACATTCCGGCGACTTGGCTAGTGATGACGTTATTTGAGACGCGCCATGTTGTCTTTTCGTTGATGGCGTCTGGTAGAAAGCCGAGCATGTCGTGGTATACGCCGTAGAGATCTTTGCCGTGCTGTAAGGAGTCGTCGAGGCCTTCACGGGTAATTTGCGGAAACTGGCACGATCCGTTGAAGCCGGCCACAGCGAAGGGGTTAACAGGATTGGTATAGACACTCCAATATGTTGACGCAGAAGTGTTACCAGCGGGATTTAGAGGCTCGCCATAGTAGAAGAGACCTTGGTCATTGCAATCCCAGGGATAAGCCTCTTTGGGAAAGGTATTGGAGGCATAAGGTGTGCGCTTGTGATGTCGATGAATACTACACCAACTGTAAGCTCCCAGTTCAACTTGAATAGAATGACATTGACACTTACACCTCCACGTACACCAACTTGAACTCATCATTGACCTTTACATACTCTTCTTTCCTCACATGCGGCATATTACACCAATTGTACGTTCCGTACTCCACACCAGCTGGTAGCTGCGAGCTATTGAACAGGAACCCGTTCGTCCCCGTGCCGTTCAAGACTTGGCCAATATCATTGATCCAGCTTTTCTTGGGCGCATACCAGCCCAAATCTACCTTTGAATCATTTTGGGCCACCGCTGTAGTGGCTATGGAAGCAACGAGTAGCGGCACATAGTTGCGTGAGAAAGCCATCTCAATGTCGTGAGGTAGGAGATGGAAGAGCGTGAAGAAGGTGCAGGTCAAAACAAACGCTGACAAAATGGAAAAGACAGCATAACGCATGTCTTATATCTAAATCGCTCAAGGCGCGATACCGGCAACCATTGCAAATGCAGAAGGTCTCGTTGTTAATGACGAACGTTGGGAGCAGGAGGATGGTCGCCGCGCGCAAGACAGGATGCACGATGCGAGATACGAACAGGCGATTGGTTGGTTGAGATGTCAGAGTGGACCTGGCAACTGGTATCTCGGCCCTAAACACCACGAGTAATCCCGACCATGTTTCTGGAAACTTTGCGCTAATCACTTTGCTTTTTGCATCGAACCCAAGAATTTGGTATTCGGCACGTCTCTCCCCTGCGCGCTCAGATTGATCGATACTAGGTTTAACAGCCACAGTTCGTGAAGCGGGACGAGTGTTTCATAAGATACAATTTTTCTGTCGAATCCCTTCAACCCCTACGATCTGTTTGCTACCAATCCTCCACTGATATCTTAATCATTCGCTAAATAAACAGGTTTGAAGCTGATCCCGCATTGCTCCTACTACGCTCAGCGTAAAAGACATCGACCACCCGGATCCTTGTTGAACAGAATGAACAGTGTCGGAACGGCGTGACTCTAGAATGGTACTAAACAATACGAAAAAGGGTATGCGCAATTTCAAAATCAGATAAAAACACAAACTTCCAGATGCAGACTGATATAGGAAAAGGTATCGAGACCTCCAAGTGTACACATATACCGCTTGAGTTGTGCTGGATGTGGAAGGATCAAAAGATGCTTCGCTGGATGAACGTTAGATGGCCTCGTTGTGGAGTGGATGTTGTCCGTAGTTGGTTTGACTCGATGATGATGCCGGACTGGCAAGAGGCGTGAGTGTTAGGATCGAGGCACCTAGAACTCGTTGGGGCGATATGGGCGATACTGGCCGCCGCCAGCACTGACGGCCCGACCATTCGTCGCTGGGACGGAGAGTCCCCTGGTTGCTGGCCCATCTGAAGTCGCGACTCGTCGTTTGCTCTTCTCCAGACGGGTGGTCCTCCAGCCCTCGTACCATTGCTCACGGGAAGCCTCGCGGAGTTCGGAGCGCCAATCGCTGAAGACACTCTCCCTGAGCTTGACGAAGTCGCAGTGCTCCGGGTTGTAAGGGTCGGCAAAGCCCCATGGGAATCTACGACCGACAACCTCAGGGTCATAAGGATCTGGCGAGATGATGCTAAGAGGCAAGAACGGAGTCTCGGCATTTTCGCTGTGAATAGAGGCGGACATGGCGGAAGGTTTGCGGCTGTGACCTTTCCTGGCGCTCGGGGGCGAGGTCGGAGGTGAGTGCGACCTAGTGGAAGAACCAGATGAAGCAATCGAGCGCGCAGCTTCGGAGGAAGATCGCTCGAGGATCTTGTTAAGTACCTCGGATTTACCTTCGCCCTCAGACGACTGCTCGTATTCGTCCTCATCACGCTCATCCAGTCGGTCGGGATCTTCGTCATCGTCACCTAGGTCTAGGTTCAGGGCCTCCAAGGGGTCCAACTTTGCGCGCTTGATAGTGTCCCAGACTGTCTTCTTGAGGTAGCGCATGTGTGCGCCGGTGATTGTGTCTGCCTTGCTGATGACTGGAATCACAGTCGTTCTGGTTTGCAGCTCGCGAAGTATGTTGAGATCTAGGCGCTCATCCAGACCACCGAAGATGGCACTGCCAGCATTAACGACGTTAGACTTCTTGCGGGCCTCGGCTATGTTCTGGTCCAAGCGAATCGGATCCAGGACGAGGAAGACGCAGTGAATGTGTGTATCCTTGACGCCTGGAGCGCGTACAACCTTTTGCTCCTCGCTAAATGTGTCTTCGAACTTGGACTCGAGGAAAGAGGTGATGATGGGTAGTTGGAAATCGACAATGTTCTTCTCCAAGCCCTCGGAGTCCCAGAGCGTGACGCCGACTCTCTCACCGTCTACTTCAGTCTCGAGGAACTCTGACGTGAAAGGTGAGTCGTCACCACCCACGGCTGTAGCGGGTGGGGAGGGCGTATGTGGGCGCTTTCGAGCCGGAAGTGCAAGCGCAGTGCGGAGGAACTCAATGAACGATGACTTTCCGCAGCCCTTGGTACCAATGACAAGGATGCTATGTAATTGTTAGCGCTGACGTCGAAGGGTGCGATGTGGAACCTACTTGAAAGGCGTGGGGTCCTTCCTCCTCCTCACACGGCGGGGGCTGTTGACGGTGCTGATCTGGCTGCTGGCATAGCTGTAGCGACCACGGTTGGTCATACTCTCAGTCCTCGGGTAAGGATCGTAGTCCATGTAGTTGGACTGCGAGGAACCAGGCACGGGCGGCGCCACAGCGGGGCTGGAGCTGGGGATAGGCGCCATCCTGTAGGTGTCGGTTGAGGGTCGGCTGAAGTTGTGGGCGCTGGGGTTGTAGGTGCCAGCTTTGTTGGAGACAATGGCAATGGAGTCTGGACGGGCGTCTTCACCTCCAAACGTGGCAATTTGAGGAAGGGCCGAGTGAGAAGGCAGGCGCGGCGGCTGCTTAGGCAGCATGGTAGCTTCACGCTGCTTGCGAAGAGCCTCCTCCTGGGCGAGTTGCTTCTGCTTCCTGCTCATCTTGCCGATTGAAGTGCTTCGATTACTGCTATTACCGCGAACTTCGGAGGAGCTCTTCCCGCTGGTTCGGCGCAGAAAGTTGAAGCTGGATCTGCGTGGTCCTGCTTGGTCAGAGTTGGTGGACTGGGCTACTGATGGGCGGCCAGAGGGATCAGGAGAGCCGTCTTGGTGGGCCAAGGTATTAGGTGGATTAGGGGACCGGTCGTCGATGGTGGTGGCCATGGTGGGCGGCGGAAGGGCTCTTAATATCAGTGGCTGCGACTTCGCGCGTGTAATCTTAGCAATGGAGGACTGCAGCAGCGTAGCGGACAGTCTTGCTGGGTCGGGCTATCCTGCGCACGGCACAGCAATTCGGACCTCGCAGCGTCCTAGTGCAAGTGAAATTGAAGGAGGAGCTGCCGGCGGGTGTCGCAAGGTCAGCACCTGCTCAAACGCGCATCTCGATGGCGCGTGCGGGTGAAAGGCCCAGGGTCTAGTCAGAGGCTTCGACTAACCTTTTGGCCCGAGACACTACTGCAGGAACGATACGGCGCAATGGCACCCCCGGATTCTCGACAAAAGTAAATCGCCGGTAGTTTAATCGCGCAAGGAGGGTGAGGTGGAGGAGTGGTGAAGACCAGCCACCACAAGAAGCAACACCACAGACGTCAACATCGGCGTGACGCGTCTCGGAAGGAGCAAGGCTGCAAGCAGCCGTGCCATTGGCCGTCGCTTCTCGACGTTGGACGCACAGCGGGAAACCGCGATGGTGACACCGACGGGGGTGCGCGCCCGAAATCTCAATGCGAAACATCTGGCCTGACCAGACAACCACCGGCAGCGCGCCAATTTGCATCCAGCAGCCAGTCATTCTTCACTACGCGGCAGATTTGTCTTGTGCAATCCTTATCGCTTCGGCGGCGACGTGCAGCTGGGTTGCCGGTCCCTGGCGATCGTTATGCACATGAATAGGGGTTCCCGCTAGCCGGAATCCTCATTTTATGAAGCCTCGGTGCCCAGTGCAGAGGGCTGGGGGACGCTGAAGCCATGTGTTGTTAGTAGGCAAGGAGCGCATAAACGCCATCTCCGATCCGACACAACGCTTCTGGGGACACCCACGATGCCGCGTCGCAGAAAGACAGAATAGATGTAAAGAAACAATTCTGGCGTCATCCTACTCTGTTTTTCCATCAAACACGAACAGGAGTGCGTGCTGGTTCTTCCGCTTTTGGCTTCTGCGCCAACGCCAACAAGCTGCGCCTCATGATAGTCCAACCAACACGTCTCAGCTGTAGATAGCATCATCACGCAACACGTGCGCCTATCGATAATGCCCCACACAGTGCGATTCAGTTGTCCCATGGATTGATGATGCTCTCCCGGCCCGCTCGATCCTACGTCAGGCGCAAGCCTCCAAACTCTATCCAGTAAACCTACCACTCTCCGCGATCTTGCTCATGACCTCTTGAGTGTGTTCCCAAACCTTCTCTATTCCCCGTTCTTCCCTCAGCTTCTGCGCTTTCCTAGTATCTGCCAGGATGTCCCCATTCCAGTTCAGGACATAGCCTCCACTTCCCTTCACTCCGTCACTTCCAACAACTTCTGTCTGAGCGCCATCTGCCTTGGGGGCGTAACGCGGTGCAGTGGCAGCAAACAGGTGTCTCTCGCCGCTTTCCACCTGCGGAACATAGAAGAGACGTCCAAACAGACCACCTAGCACGAACGTGACAGCGTTGTTGAAGCGACCGAATAGTTCTCGCGTTATGCCCGTATCCACAGCAGATGGGTATTCGTGGATGTAGCTTGTCTTAAGGTTCTGACTTGCCAAGTGAGTGACGGAGAGGTTTGTCATGGCGCTCGCGTGCAGCAGCACCTTTTTGAGACTAAAGTTATGCCTCAGGGAGAGGTCAGAGTAGTCAAGGCCGCCCAGCCTCAAGCCAGCCTGCGGATCCAGAACATTGACAACGCGAGAGAGGTTGTTAGCTTCAGAGGCATTGTCGAGCAGCGGCGTGAGCTGAGAAATAAATCGCATCCGCGAGTAGTACTGGACAGCCATCTTCCTGTCCAGACCTTCGGATGTCTCGTTTCTTCCTTGCACCGTAAGGTATCCACACGTCATGAACAGTACATTGACTTGCTTTTCTTTGCTCTTAATCTCGCTGCATGCTTCGTCCACATTCTTCAATAGTGAGAGGTCCTTCTGGATGAAGCTGATCTGGGATGAGCTGTTGATGGAGCTGAGCTCTTCCATGATCTTTCCAGCCTCTGTTGCATTGCGGCCAATCAAGTAAACATGTGGTGATGTGGTGTTTCGGACAAACTGTAGAGGTAGGAGTTACCTAGTCGGTATATATCTTGCATGCCTTCAAGTAATCGCGACTTACCTCTCGAGCTGTGAAGAAGCCAATGCCACTTGTACCTCCGACAAAAACTGCCACTAGATTTGGCGGTAGGCTCTTCAACGATGCGTTGTGAGCGCGGACAACATCAATAGCAACCATGGTAACGGCGTGTTAATCGAGAAAGTTGGTTTTGCGCAGAACTGTGAGATGAATGAATCGCTATTGAAACTTAGGGTGGTTGTCCTTGATAAAGTGAGTGAATGCCTGATGGATGCAGCTTAAACGAACGTGCCAGTATTCGTCCGTCCGTGTCAACGGAGTTACCATCACCCAAAGCTGGACATAGCGGACTGAATCTACCGGAATACTGTTCACTCATGCTAGCTGACAACTTCCAGCGATGCAAACATTCATGGTAGTAAAAGACTGCTGATCTGGGCTCAAAGAAGTTCAAGCTTCCGCATCCGCCGAAGACAACGCTAGTCTCCACCAAACCCTCACTCTTGACCCCACCTGGTACATTTCACAACATGGAATTTACAGCTTGCACGATCCTCGCTGGAGGGAAAAACGCCCACTATGAACGCACTCGGTGATGTGTCTCCCACCTTGGGCCCAACTCAACTTGCTGCCGGAAATGCTCCTCCAACGCCTCCGCACGAGAATGCGCTCGACGATATCTACGGTTCCGCGCCCGCGTCACCCACTCTCGCTGCGAACATCCCACATGCACACAACCATGAGATACTCTCAGACCTTCCATCCCGTCAACGTGCGCTAGACACAGATGCATATCGCGAGGGTCTAGCGAATAGTAAAGGGCAATACGTACAGGAAGGCTTCGATGAAGGCTACTCCCTAGGCGCAAATCTGGGTTTGAAGGTGGGCTACATACTAGGAGTCCTACGAGGTTTTACTGCTGCATGGAGAGGCCATGACGAGCAGATCCACAAAGAAGTAGCAGAATTCTACGAATCTGCGCGCAAGGAGCTTGCAATCGAGGAGTTGCTGGGTCGCCAATGGGTAGATGAGGAAGGAATATGGAAGTGGGGTGTTGTAGGGAAGGATGAAGATCCCACATTCAGAGAGGTATCGGATCAGCATCCCCTAGTGAAGAAGTGGATGGGTGTCGTTGAGGAACTGGCAAAGAGGTGGAATGTTGATCTCCAGGCTGTGGAGAAAAGTCAAGTGCCACAGGATGACCAGTCGTGAGGAGCATTTGAAGATTGGCCTTCTCCCCAGTGCCACTTTTCGATTGCATCCTCAAGTAACGTCAACAAGCGCCAGATGGTGTGACAGTGCCTTATCCGAATTGGTTCGCCGCTTCTCAAATCAGAACGTTCTACAGTTTGGTTAAAGAAGGGGGAGGTTCTCATCAACAGGCACAGGATAGTCATCCACCGTGTTCGGCGAAGAGACAGTTCTGGGTGTAACTCTCCTCATGACCGATCACGCGAAGACAGAGTTTTTGACTCCAAGAAAAACATACATGACTTCAAAGCCGCAGACAATTGATTATCAATCCACAGAGATTCAAATGTTCGGGTTGGATCGGAAGATGGAGTTGGTATGTCTTATTGTGCACGGACGAAATAGCGGTTTATTCGGGCGGCGTTGAAAATGCCGTCATGACTTTAAGTCCGACACTGCGCGAAAGATAACTGAATCTCACAACGTAGTCCTCATGTCCTACCACACTTTTCTCGTGCTGATTCCGTCCTGCCTTCGACAGCCATGATACATGGCCTGTCTGCTCTTCGAAGAGCACCTGCCCAATATGCGACATCACGACTGCTGACGTCAACCTTGGCCCCCACGCGACTCTACCAGGCACCCATCGTACGCCGCCTGCAGACACAACAATGGGAGCCTCTGCGCCCTCCCAATCCCGCAGACCTACCAAAGCCGAGGCAGCGCAAAATCAAGCCTCCGTTTACTCGCCGAAAATGGGTGCGCCGCCTTGCCGTCGTTTCTGCGCTGCTCGGTGCGGGATGGCTGGCTGACAGGCAATTCTACGCTTCATCCATCACACGTAGTTTGCGCACATTCAAGACTGGTCTTTTGATAGGCATAGACTACAAGATCAACTTCCGTGCGCACCCACCGCTGGCGAATAGCATCGAGGATCTCCATGCAAGGAACGCACAGAGAATATTCGATCTGTTGCGGTACAATGGCGGACTATACCTGAAGATTGGGCAGGCGATTGCCATGCAAAGCGCAATACTACCGCCGCAGTTCCAGAAGATGTTCCAGCAAATGTTTGACGACGCGCCGCAGAATGAATGGTGGGAGGTTGAGCAAGTCATAAGAGAGGACTTTGGCAAAAGCGCCGAGGAAGTATTTGGCGTCAGCTTCACACGAGAGGGACAAGACGGTCGAGGTATAATGGAAAAGACTGCAAGGGCTAGCGCAAGTGTTGCGCAAGTCCACTGGGCAAGGTTGGCAGACGGAAGAGAGGTAGCGATCAAGATCCAGAAGAGAGAGATTGCGCAGCAGGTCGGATGGGACCTGTGGGCCTTCAAGGTTGTTTCCAAAGTCTACACTTGGTGGTTTGGCATCCCTGTCTACACCCTGGTCCCATACATCTCCGAGCGCCTGATGCTGGAAACCGATTTCGAGAACGAAGCGGACAACGCCGTAGAAATGAAGGGACTTGTGGCTGCAGAGCCGCGGCTCAATGGTCGAGTCTACATTCCTGCGGTATATCGCGAGCTTTCGAGCAATCGTGTCATGACTGCTGAATGGATTGAAGGAGTGCGGTTGTGGGACAAAGAAGGCATCACAAACAGCTGGAAAGGCGGATGGCGCAGAGGCAGCCCTGGTGCTGGTGGCAACCTTCTTCCCCCTATCCCCAAGGACGCCAAGGTTGATACACATGTCCCAGAGGACGCCACGCAGTATGAATGCTTCAAGCCGGACCGTAACTCATGGCGAGGTAACGATGGCAAAGGCGGTCTTGGTGTTTCATTGAAAACTACCATGAACACCATCGTCGACCTCTTCTCAGCACAGATGTTCCTCTGGGGTGCGGTACACTGCGATCCTCACCCTGGAAACATCTTCATTCGCCGCCTACCTAACGGACAGCCTGAGGTTGTCCTCATCGATCACGGTCTGTACATTCGCATGGACCCCAAGTTCCGCCTTCAATACTCGGAATTCTGGAAATCACTCCTCGCCTTCGATAATGCTAAGATTGAGGAGATTGTCAGCAGCTGGGGCGTCAAGCACGCTGACATCTTCGCATCAGCAACGCTCATGCGCCCATACCAAGGTGGTGACAAAAGCGTAGCAGAGGTCCTCAAATCCGAGAGAAAAGGCAAAGATCAGGCTGAACGCGCCTTCGAAATGCAAGCCAAAGGTCGCGACGCCATCAAACTCATTCTCGGCGACGATGCAAAATTCCCTCGTGAGCTCTTGTTCATCGGCCGCAACTTGCGTATCGTACAGGGTAACAATCAGTTCCTTGGTTCGCCTGTTAACCGTATCAAGATCACCGGATTGTGGGCTAGTAGAGCGTTGATTGAATCCAGGGACCTTAGCGTGAGCCAGAGATGGAAGAATTGGGTCAACCATCTGCGGTTCCGGTGCGTACTGGCACTTAGCGATGCGGTGTTCTTCTGGAGTAAGCTCAAGCAACTGGTTGGCGTTGGTGGAGGTATGGAAGACGATATCGAAGCGCACATGCGCGTTATGGCCAAGGACTTTGGCGTTGAGCTAAATCATGGAGTCTTCGAGGGTTAGCAAGAGTAGATGTATGATAGATGTATTTATCCACTCCCATGAAGAGAAAGGTATATTTTCAGTCCCTGCAATATATGAATCATTAGTTATGAATATTACTCAATCTGAGTGGCGTGTCGTTATGTATGTAAAACTACAACTCAACTGAGAGTACTTGCAGTCATCTTAGCTAACGATGTTAAATTGACTTCTCTTTATTATTGTCTGCGTGCCTTAGTCATGGACGTAACGCCCGTGATGACGTGCAATAGAAACGTGCCGAGGTTAAACGCGAACATGTCCTTATCAGTATCGTCAGCAACCCATTCACGCGTAAGCGGCTGTACAACGTCGCTGCATCACTTCCATCACACAATTGGCGTCTCAAGCTGATATCCGTAAATCACCTCTCCAGAGTTTTACAAAAATAGTTTAGGTTGACGCGTGCATAGGTACGCCCAATAATACCCCAGCTTTGTTACCGAACCGAGGCCCGTCGCGTCCCAGGCGGGGAAAGCTTACTATTCAATCACAACTCAGCTCCTAGGACCGAAAGTCTTCAGCAGGTCGCCATTCCATCGAAAAGAACGACTCAACAACAACTCTTTAGAAAAAAGTGTACTGGTCATAGCTAAAATTCGTCTACTTGTCTCAAAGAAGCTAGTTTCTGAAACATCATGACTTCTTCATCGGACTACTCTGACATCAAGTTCGAGATCAAGGGACAGATTGGTATCATCAAGGTAAAAGATTACCCCAATCATGCTCTTTCTGCCGTGACAGGATTCTGGAGCATTCAACGAAGAATTCTCTCGTCGAATCATCGATATCCGTGTCATGGTATATGTCTAGAACTAACACAACTCCCTAGTTCAACCGTCCCAAGGCCCTCAACTCCTTCGGCGGAAATCTCATCCCAGACGTCATCGCCGCACTACGTGTTCTAAATGAGCACCCAGATACCGTCTTCACCGTCCTGACAGGCGAAGGCCGATTCTTCTCCGCCGGCGCAGACGTCAAAGGCATCCCCGGCGGTGGTGAAGTGTTCAAAAATGATGGAGAGAAGAAACTGAGTTTCATGACTCGGTTTGGCTATGCCACGGAACTTCTACGCTCCATGATCGACCACCGCAAAGTCCTCATCCTTGCCCTAAACGGTCCCGCTGTCGGTGGTGGTGCAGCTTGGTTCCCGGGTATTGCGGATATTGTCCTTGCTTCCTCAACAGCCTGGCTGCAATGTCCTTTCTCAGCCCTTGGTCTCGTCCCTGAAAACGGATCCGCTTTATCCTTTGCCCAATCCATTGGCATTCACCGGGCCAACGACTTCCTCATGTTCGGCCGTAAACTCTCGGCACAGGAGCTTGTTGATGCGGGTCTATACAATTATGTGTGGGACGCTACGGGTGATGAGTTCCAAGGCAAGGTTGTCGAGTTCTTGGAGGAGCAGCTAAAGGGGAATGATGGAAAGAGTATGATGGAGATGAAGAGGTTGCAAAATGCGCCGATTAGGGATGCGCGGATGATTGCTGTAGTTAATGCTATTGATGCGTTGGCCGAAAGGTTCGTTGAGGGTGCGCCCGCGGAGAGGTTCAGGATCAAGAGAGAGGAGATGGAGCAGAAGAGTAAGGCTAGATCGAAGATCTGAAAGTTGTGATACGTAGTGTATCTTCCTGTATTCTGGCTAGCAAGATTTCATTCACGAAAAAGTAGTGACGTATTTCTTGAATCAATTCCGGGATTTATCCGTTCGTTCAAGCATACTCGACCGTATTCTTCAGCGTGCCAATCTCTGGACTCAGGTTTACCTCAACCACATCGCCCGGCTTCAAGAACTGCGGCTCCTTCATCGCATAACCAACACCCGCACACGTACCCGTCATGAACACAGTCCCCTTCTTTAGCGTAGTGCCCTGACTGCAATAGCTCACCAAGGTTGGGATCTTGAAACACAGGTCGTCAATGCCCGAGTTTTGTCTCAAATCGCCATTAACGATGGTCTTGAGATGCAGTTTGGACGGGTCAGGGATAACTTTGGTGGAAACGAGTTGGGGGCCCAGAGGCGCGTAGGTATCGAAGCCTTTTGAGAAATTCCATTGTGGCACTGTTCCTGCTAGGAGAGGGTCTCGTTGAAGTTTACGCGATGAGACGTCATTGCCGGATGTGTAGCCGCCGATGTAGTCGAAAGCTTCAGCTTCGGATACGTCTTTGGCGTCCTTGGAGATGATGAAGCAGAGTTCGCCCTCGTAGTCGGCTTGGTTGTCTTGTGCGATTTTTGGGATGACAATGGGTGCACCATGGTCGTTTAAGCATGTGTTTGCTTTTATGAAGGTGGATGGGTATGGGGGAAGGGTGCGGCCACCTTCCTGGACTATGGGAAGTTGTCAGCATGGCAATGGGCGGAACTGTATAGCAGAGAGGTAAACTTACTGTGCTTGATAAAGTTTAGACCTATGCAGCGGATGATAGGCACTTCATCCACTGTTACTGGGCCGAGCAGTTTCTTGACTGTTACTTCTTCGTCTGTGACCTTGGTGGCTGAGTCGAAGATGTCGTTGTTTTTTACATCGATCACTTTGGCCTTCAGTCCCGTCTCTTCTGTTGTAGTACCAACGTCAAAGTCTGCCGAAGGGAGGATTGGCTGACCCCGCAGCTCACGGCCATCTGTCGCAATGAAGCGAATAAGTCTGTCCCAGTTTGGTGCCATTGTTGCGATATATGTGAAAAGATGACAGGAATCCTGGGGATGCTTCGAGCAGGATCCAATACGTATTTGTAGGATCAAGACGTGAGTTATGCTGGATATATATTCTACCGGAACTTGCTAACGCTGAGTCGGAAAGATGTGGAGAGGCTCGGAGGTGTCGCGCGGCAGGCTAGTGCGGGGCATGTTCTGGTAGAAGGTAATTCAGGAATGCGACGCTTATTCTGT
>Ga0265797_10006038_pt1 | contig 17383 bp, 14 predicted proteins | sample P2T30metagenome_FD_192433 | JGI IMG/M metagenome (GOLD analysis project Ga0265797, IMG submission 192433) | Plant litter microbial communities from East Loma Ridge, Irvine, California - P2 T30 | ecosystem: Environmental > Terrestrial > Plant litter > Unclassified | place: USA: California...
GGTGACGAAGTTGATGGCAACACCCTTACGTCCGAAACGTCCACCACGACCGATGCGGTGGATGTAGTTCTCGCGGTTGGCGGGCAGGTCGTAGTTGATGACAAGAGAAACCTGCTGGACATCAATACCACGGGCCAACAGGTCAGTGGCAATCAGAACACGGGAAGATCCGGAACGGAATTCCTTCATGATGACGTCACGCTGTGCCTGGTCCATGTCACCGTGCATGGCGGAGACAGTGAAGTCACGAGCAGTGAGCTTGTCGGTGAGCCAGTCGACCTTCCTGCGAGTGTTGCAGAAGATGACGGCCTGGGTGATGGTGACGGTCTCGTACAAGTCGGACAGGGTGTCGAGCTTCCAGTCCTCCTTCTCGACAGCAATGTAGAATTGCTTGATACCTTCGAGGGTAAGTTCATCCTTCTTGACAAGGATACGGACGGGGTCGCGCATGAACTTGGTGGTGACCTCGAGGACGTCCTGGGGCATGGTGGCGGACAGGAGGACGACCTGGGTCGACTGAGGCAGAAGCTGGAAGATGTCGTAGATCTGCTCGGTGAAACCGCGAGACAACATCTCGTCGGCCTCGTCGAGGACGAACATCTTCATGTGGTCGGTCTTCAGGACACGACGCTGAATCATGTCGTGGACACGGCCGGGAGTACCGACGACCACCTGGGGGCCGTCCTGGAGAGCCTTCATGTCGTCACGGACGCTGGTGCCGCCAATGCAGGCATGGCACTGGATGTCCATGAAGTCACCGATAGCGACAACAACCTTCTGGATCTGCTGGGCGAGCTCTCGGGTGGGGGCGAGGATGAGCGCCTGGCAGGCCTTGACGTTCGAGTCGATCTTCTGGAGGGTCGAAATGGAGAAGGTAGCCGTCTTACCGGTACCAGACTGGGCCTGTGCAATGACATCGTTGCCTAGTGTTCGTGTTAGTCGTTTATTCCATCGTCGTAATCTTGGTGGGGGTGTTTCGGCCCCTCACCAACCCCCCAAAAAAAGACCCAACGTGACCGTGCCACAGGTTCATTCGACGTTATCTTGTAATGATGGCATGTATACGCAAGTCTTGTGTTTTTCTTCTAGGAGGGTATGTGGGCGGACTTACCCTTGATGACGGGCATGATGGCGCGCTGCTGGATGGCCGAAGGGCGCTCGAAACCGTAGGCGTAGACTCCACGGAGGAGCTCAGCCTTCAAGTTCATGTTGTCGAACGAGTCGGTGATCTCATCGTAGTTGGACTCGATCTGGCCTGCGTGTGTGTTAGCCTATACTCGCTCATATCTCGTGGACTGTTGCCGCCATCGTTGTCGCATATGCACTCGTAGTGCGGGGCGCGCAATATTCAACAGCGCTGGGGTAGCAGCAGCCTGAAAAAAAACTCACCCTCGGGCACATCCTCAAGACCTTTATCAGCCATGATTGCGATTTGGTGAAGCGACTACTGGTGCTGGACCGTAGTCGAAAAGTTGCTCGTGGCGGGGTTGAAGCGGAGGATCCTCTGGATACCGCCGCAGACTTGTCTGTTGTATAGAAAAACTAGATACCAGATCCTCTGCGCGAGAATCGAAGGGGTATCTAATGTGGTGTGATATTTTCTTGTGAGGTGGATTTGGTGGTGATGGAGCAGAAGGTGGGCTGGCGGGTGATGTTATAAACCAAAATTTCTTCGCAGGTGCTAGGGCCCGAGCGCTAAAACACTCGCTAATTTTTTTTACAAGAGGCAAACCTTGGGTTCGCCTTCACCTGTACCGGTCAGTCTCGTAAGCTAGCCTATGACACCTCCCGTTTCTCGTGCCTCTGTTTGTGTCTTATTTGCAAGTCACAAAGACGCCTGTGCAACGCAAACACTAAGCATTATCCCCCGCTCGTCTTTTTGATATGGCGCCCGGCATGCTAGAACACCCCGGCATTGCCACTGCCGAATCACGACCTTCGAAAAAATTGAAGACATCTGCAACCACCGTGTTTGACGACGACGAGGATGTGGCAACGGCTATCGCAGTGCCCTCACATCCTCTGGGTATCAAGCCGGCCGGGAATGCGTATACGGCGTCCGAGAACATCAAGTCAAACTGTGGATTATTTGCCAGCTTGCCTGATGAGCTGTTGAGCCACGTTCTTGAGTCATTCAAAGCTGACGTCTTGATACGTCTGGGTAGCACATGCAGGGCTCTCTATGCCTTTACGAGATTGGATGAGCTGTGGAGGGCCTTATTCGTAAAGTGAGTACTATGACTGATTTAGACAAAGACTTGTCCAATTTCCTACTCAGCCATCTCCCAATCAACTGTAATCATCTCTGAGTCACCGCTACCTACCTTGGTTCGTGGAAGTCCAGATACGCTGTACAAATTCCGTCTGCGATGACTGTACCTGCCCGCCTGATAGTATCTTGGCGGAACATATGAGCTTAGTGTGCGACCACCGAGCATTTTTACCCCTTCTTTTGCTCTTGTACCTCTTCGCCATCTCACATCTCCCCGTGTATCGGCATTTAAGCATTAATCATCAGCGAAAAGAAGTTGGAATAATGTCATAACCACTACGGCGTTTCTTCACGTGTCGCTGTTACTTCGTTACCTTATCGAAGGATTCACAATCAGAAAAAACCACCACTGACTCACAAGTAGCTCTCCGGCTGAGGATTTCGAGTGGCGCGGAACCTGGCGAGCGACCCATCTCAAGATACCTAGAGAGAATGCCACTGCAATACCCTGCAATAATTTGTTCTCGGACACTTTGTACCGGCCCTTTCAATGCGCCCATACACCCCTCAACCACTATGCATTGAACATTCCCAGGCCGAACGAGATAGCTCGACTATCAGACCTGAGCTATGATGAGTATGCTGAGACATGGGTAGACAAGCCCTTCATTCTCACTACTCCGGTCAAACAATGGCCAGTCTACGGTACCTGGACTCCAGAGTCCCTTCTGGAAAAGTTTCCAGACACCAAATTCCGAGCTGAGGCAGTAGACTGGCCTATGAAAAAGTACATGTCCTACATGAACGACAATGCTGACGAATCACCTCTATACCTCTTCGACCGCGCTTTTGCCGAAAAGACGAACATAGATATTGCCGCAGCACCCCACTCCAAGGAAGCCGCATACTGGAGTCCCACGTGTTTCGGCGACGACCTTTTCAGCGTACTAGGAGACCACCGTCCAGACTGCCGCTGGATGATCATGGGCCCCAAGCGCAGCGGATCTACGTTTCACAAAGATCCAAACGCAACGAGCGCGTGGAACGCTGTTCTCACTGGAAGTAAGTACTGGCTCATGTTCCCTGCCGGGCCTGGCATCGAGCCCCCACCCGGCGTCATCGTCTCAGAAGATCAATCCGAAATTACCTCCCCACTCAGCATCGCAGAGTACATGCTCACCTTCCACGAACTCGCCCGCCAGACTCCCGGCTGTAAAGAAGGAATTTGTTACTCTGGAGAGGTCTTACATGTGCCGTCAGGCTGGTTCCACCTCGTTCTCAACCTCGAAGACAGCCTTGCGTTAACGCAGAACTTTGTCCCGAGGAAGAAACTACCAGACGTGCTAGGTTTCTTACGCGACCAGCGAAGCGAGGTTAGTGGATTCAAGGAAGATGTTTGCGATCAGGCATATGAGCTATTTGTAGAAAGACTACGGGAACAACACCCTGAACTACTCGAGCAGGGTCTCGTAGAGCTAGAGAATAAGACAAAAAAGGGCCGTGGGAAATGGGAGCAGTTGACTAAGGGAGACGAAAAGGACGAAGTAACTGGAGGCTTCAGCTTTGGTTTCGGAGGTGACGACGATGACGCTGATATCCCTTGAGTTTGACTCGGCATCATGTCCTCATAGGTCAGATACACACAAATTCACATGCAAAAAAGAAATCCGCGCCCAGTCCCGGCCGGCCATCTCCGTTTCCATCTTCCCTTCCAGATGCATACGAAATGTGTACCCACTTTCTATTCCCTATTTCCGAAAACGTTACCAGATCCAATGCACCCTGCCGACCCTGCACAAACTCTCCCCTTACCCCTACCCCTTTCCCTGCAATCGCACGCCGCCGTCTCTCTCCCTCCGTAGTTTCTTGGCTACCTTCCTTGGCATCCATGTTCGCCAAGCGCACAGACTTGTCCCGCACAGTCCACTAGATCGGCCGCCGTCTATGCTCGTGCATACGAGTCCTCTCGGCATGCCTATTTCCCTCGACGACGATCGCAATTCTTTGGCTTTAACGCTAGGTCGTCTTGTCATGTTGAAGTGGAGTGGAGTTCTTGGCTAGTGTGGCGCACTGTGCGTGAGGGCTGCCAGGTGGGGGTTGGGTTGGGTTGGGTTGGGCTTGCCAAGGGGAGAAGGGAAGGGGGGAAGGGAAGAGAAGGAAAACAGTGGGGTCTGTATTCTTTTGAAGAAAAAGGGAGAGAGAGTCCCCCCACGTTTTGTGCTGTGATTTTTTTTTCAGCTTCGGTCGTGTATGGGGTGTGATTTTCTTGAAGATTCTGTGTTTGATAGATACTACAACTCCCAACTAAAACTAAAACTACAATTGCAAAATCTTCATGTCTTCGTGTGTTCGGAGTATATAATACCACTATTATACTTAGTATTCAATGGATACATATACTACTTCTTCTATCCTGTACGGTGTATTTTTCTTTTTCTAAAAATGGATAAGGAACAATCCTCATACAATTCATATTCACTATCATCATTACAGCAGAAGAGAGAAAAACACAACACAAGAAACATCTTAGTCAACAAGTCAAGAGAAAAATCGAATTAATCCACTTTCCCTTCTCCAGGCTAAAAGAAAACTAGGAGGGGGCGAGGGGAGCTTTTTTATCGCTAGAAAAAAAGCTCTGGGTATCCCGAAAAAAGATCCAAGTACGTACGCTCTTTGTAAGTAGTACAGCAACAAGCCAAACCAACAAACAACAAGAACGAAGAAACGCCCATATCAAACAACAACAGTGACCTAAACCTTGATCTTCGCACCCTGTAAAAGCCACAGTAAACAGTGAAAAAGTACTAGATCCTCTGTCTTCACCAGACCCAACGACTACCCATCGGCTTCACTTCCCTCTCCACTACTAAAATAACTCTGATCAAGTCTCAGTATCCACTCAATCTTCTCCCTCTCACTCCTCGCCCTAAAGATGTACGTATTACTTCTTGCAAACACTGCAAAGACGACATCTTTATTCACTCCCGCGGCAGTACTACCCAAGCCCCCAGCACCAGCGCTACTGCCAGAAAGCAGTCTGGCAATCTGCGGGGAATGATCGATTTTCGCTGTCGAGACATTGATAGCGTTAATCTCATCGCCGTCATTCGAGTAGATGTGGAGATAGGGTTTTCGTAACTCAACGTACCGCCGTATCCAGCGCGTGTTGGTCGGATCGGGTGTCATGAGGTAGCTTGCTTTCATGAGATTAGGGTTTTTGGCGATGAACCGTACGGTCGCTGTTAGACTCGGCGTTGGACTCGGGGATGGAGAGCAGGATCGCGGTGCAAATGCTGCCCCATTAGACGGAGGTTCCAAATTCGTCGAGTTTAATATAATTTCCGCGGGCGCTTTTTTCGCTTTCCACAACGAAATGATGCGGGTGAGAAGTTGTTTTTGGGGGTCGGTGAGGGGCTTGTTTTTCGAGGAGGCGAGGGCGGACGTTGGGATGCTAAGGGCTTTGGAGGAGAGGACAGAGCGTGCGGTTTCAATGTCGGCGATGCGGCTGCGGCGCTTCTCCATATCGATGAAATCGCGGACAAGGGAGACGCCGCGCGGGGTCCAGCCGGAGAGTTGTTCTTCGCCTTTTATATAGTCGTCCTTTGTGTTCATGCGCCATAGGTCGGTGGCGCGTTTTACAGAGGTAGGCCGGATGGCGACGTTAAAGATGCCGACGGTGGAGTGAACAATCTTTACCGTATTCCAGATGCTGGCTAGAGAGAAGAGCGAAGCTTGGCGGATGTACGAGCGGCCTCGGATCTGGACGAAGAGGTCGAAGGAGAAGGTCATCGGCTCGATGAGTTTGGCGGATGTGACATCGAAGAGGAGGGTTGTTTGGACGCGGAAGTTGTCTTTTGTAGCGCGGTCGAGGATCTGTGAAGCATGCGCTGTGCTATCCCACCTTCCCACAAACTTCACATTGGTTGTGCCATCTGCATTCTTCCTGATAAGGGGCGGCGAGATCAGGTCTACTGGAACTTCCTTGACAGGCGAGCCGTAGTTCGGACAGTTGCCCGCTGCATCGACCATGCGAATGCGGCCCATACGCAGCGCCTTGACGTCTTCCCACTGTATTGTGTCTCCAGCAGTATGGGTCAGGTTGACGACAATGCGACGTGCCAGGCCCTGATGAAGCTGGTACACTCCAGCGTCCATAACGCTGCTCTGTGTTACCTCAACCGGCTGATATGTACCGTCATCCGTAATTTCTTGGATCTGTATGCGCGAGAAAATGTCGTGCGTGTCTTCTGTGTAAAACTCAGACTCTGGTAACCGTGCATTGCGACGCTTCTGCTTGGGTAGTTCCGCCGAGTCACGCATGTCGTCCCAGCTGAGCAGCTTGTCAAGATGAATGTCTGTTACTTTTGCGAAGATTGATATCCGGAGAAACGTGTCACGCGGACTTGGATACGGAAGGCTCATGCTGTGTACACTCTCGAAACGAATAGGGCCTTCGTTGAAGCCGGTGATCCATGTTGTCGTCGTCGCTCCACTCTCATCTGAAATACCGGGTACGAAAAGCACAGCGTGCACTTGTGTTCCTTCTCGCTCCGGAAACCCCACAAACTCGTGCATGCCGACGTTGAACTTGAGCGTAGTTGAAGGAGCCTCCGCGGATGAAGGCTCCAACGACAACCGGATGATACCGATAGGGTTTGCCGTGTATGGTGAGACTACGTCCAGACTAAAGTCTCGCACTCTCGACTCGAACACAGCAGCAAGCGGGACATCCACATCCCCTATCCGTGTGAACTCAGGCATGCAAGGTTCTGAAAACGGCGACTCCGGGTTGAAGTGCTGGAAGTACTCCGGACGATTCATGTACTGGTGCATTTGGTGCATTCGTCGTACCCTATCGCGTAGCTTCTGCAACGACCAAAGATGAACGACCTCTTTCTTGAAATCAATGACCCGTACGCCAACGCATGGCTTGGATTGGTTGTCAAGATACTCATCGTCTTCTCCAGGGATGCCCATGTTGACCAGATCGTAGGAAGACGGGACCGTATGGCCAATGTCGACGATGCAAAACTGAAACACTACGCGCTTGTCCATCTGCTGGCTCATGACCTGAGCCTCCTTCAGGATGGCCGCATTCTGCAAAAGTGTCTCCGCCATGGTGACATATTTCCGTCGCCGCCACTGCTTAAACACAGTCCGGATCATCTCCAGCTGTTGTTCGTTTTGCGCGGGCTCTTCACTCTTTGGTTCTTCGTTGATTTCAGGCGCGATGTCGTGTCCAAGGCTCTTCAATTGCCGCTGGAATGCCTCTTTTTGTGCTTTCAGTTGCTTTTGCATCTCTTCTTTCGCAGCCCGTAGCTCTTCCAGTTCAACCTTGGCCTCTACATCCGCCTTTAGTTTGGTTTGGAATTCATCCTTTGATTGCTCGATTTTTCTCTGCATGTCCTCCCGGATCTCATGCATTTTCTCGCTGCCTTCTTGCTGTGGTGTCGACGGCATCGTCAACATGGTATCTAGTGAGAAGTTGTCCAACGTCCCACTTCCACCAGAAGCATACTTCTCCCTGTCCCTGAAAGCGTATGAAGACATGGACTCGGTATCACCCTCGTCGCTATATATTCGACTCTCTGGACGAGCTTTGCGTGTCTCGCGCAGCCTGCTGAGATTTTCAAACAGCGCCTCAAAATCCTCATCTGGAAGGGTCTCGATACGTTTGTCCGGCCCTAGCCAAGCGGTAAGAGCCTCTCTCCGCGCGTAGGAAAACTCGGATTCTCGACCGCGTTGCCACAGCGCAGGCGATCCGGCTCTGGGGCTGTCAGGGTCAAAGTCGCTATTCGCTATACTGATTGCGCTGTAGGATCTATCATGGCCAGGCCTGGGTGCGGGCGAAGGAGAGTTGAGCTGGCCAGACACCGTCTGTCGGAGAAGGCTTGTCCCTACCTCAGCGCGCTCGGCTCTTGCTTCTTGTGGATTGTTGAATCGGAAGATGTGGAAGTCGCCAAGGATAATGCGGTGGCCGCTCTTGAGTAACCTAGGCTTATCGATGCGAACGCCATTGACCATGACACTAGCAGTTTCCTGAGGTATCACCGTCACCTTGCCATCCACATTCTCAAAGTTGCAGTGCTCCGCGAGAATTTGCGAGCCATTCAATCGGATTTGTGCAGTCTGGCCGTCGACATCCGAGTTCCCCACAGTCGTTGTACCGGGTTTCAGGTTGTAGACAAGACATTCAGTCAAGAGTGGATCATCACTCAAATTGACTAGATGCGGCATGTTCTTAGGTGTTGACAGACCAACGAAGCCCTTCTCGATGCTGATTCCCAACTCTTCCAGCGCAGCCTCGCGCTCCTTGTGAATTTCCTCTGTCTTTTGTAGCTTCTCTTCCCAAGTCTGGTTCAACTCCGTGTAGAGCTTCTCCGATTGGTCCAGCTGCTCGACAATCTCGGCTTTGGAAACCTTCTTGATAGATCCATCCGCCTGTGTAATGGAGACAATCTGCTTTTCTAGCGGCGTGTCTGGTGCGTACTGTTCTTCCATGATACCGTTTGCTCCAGGGGCTCCCCCGCCTCCCCCGCCTAATTGTGAACGCAATTTCGAAAGCTCCTCTTTGAGTTCTCTAATCATGCGCGCGTTGGGATCTTCGTTCACGACGGCGTGGTTTTTGATGCGCTTGGCGGAATCGGCATACCGGAGCGTGGACAAGGTTTCGTCGAAGTTGATATCGGCGGGAGAAATGGCAGCAATCATGGCAGTCATACTGTTTCCTCCAAGCGAGTCTTTCAGCAGCCATGTTAAAATGGAGTCGCGATAGGGCACCTGAGCCTTTTTCTTTCCAGACGACTGATCCGCAAGGGCTGCAATGACACGACCCAGAGTAGAGAGAGACCGGTTGATCTCTGCACCCTCCTTCAGCCTTGCGCCGGTCGCACCTGTCGAGGTTGCTCTTTCAGAACCTGCCAAATCAACCAGACTGATCTTTGCCACCCTCTCTCCACTCATGCTTGTCTCGACATCGTGGCGCTTCTGGGTGAGGGTAAGGGTGAAGACGGCGTGCGATCGGGAGGAGGTTTCGTTCATGTTCGTCGCGGCGACGGTACGGGCCTTGTTTCCTTCGTCCATCAGGTTCTCGATTTCGGGAAAGGACTGGACGACCAGCTTGGCCAGATCTTCGACATATGGACCGGTGGACGGGTGCTCGCGGACTCGCAGGTTGCCCTTGTTGGACGGGTTCAGTAGATCGCGTACGCGCTCGTTGTAGATTTCCAGATATGAGACCTCGACGGTGCATGTTGAATTCTTGTCCGCCTGCAACCCCTTTATCCTCTCAAACATGTCCTGGCAAATCTTGGGGATGATTCCGTATTCTGCGCCATAACCCATCATCGAGTACGACTTGCCTGAACCCGTCTGGCCGTAGGCAAAGATACAATTGTTGTAGCCCTGGAAGGCATTGTCGAGCAGCGGCTTTCCGAGATCCTCGTGGAGATTGTCCTGGCCCGCATAATTGGGAGCGTCGCGGTCAAAGGACCAGTAGGATCGGTCAAAGGCGAATGTCTTGGTGCCTTCGGCGGCGGCTTTTGCGGCTTTGCCCTTGATATCCAAGTGTTGTGGAGGGGACAGAATAGTCTGGTCGCCCTTCATCTGCACGATACATTGTGCATTGCGCGCCTTTTCTGCTACCTGTTAGCCATAGACCCTTATAGTATGTATTGCACATGTGCCTGCCTACCTCGCCCGTTAAAGGGCCTGCATCGCACCACGACCTTGATGTTCCCTCCGCCGGACGCCATGGTGTCTGCTGCAGGCGATAGGTTGCTCGTAAAGGCCGGGGTATCTGGGGAAAGGAGAAGCCAGAGCGGCCGTCGGTTTTAGCAGCGATCAAACGCGGAGTCGGTGGGACTTCATGGGCGGCGACGGACGTTTCGGGCGACTTTTGGGACGACTTTTGTTCTTCTTCCAGGTCGGGAGTAGTTGGTTGTATGGTGTTGTGTTTTTTGGTACGCGCTCAGGGACACGATCCCTGTAAGCCAGTGCCTGCAGCACTACAGCCGACCACAACTACGCGCGGGGATGGACGGCTGACAAGAACACGACTTTGATACGGCAAAAAAACAAACAATGGTAGAACAATGGCGCCCCGTGGAAAAATATCATCGCAGCTTAGAAAGGCGAGCGAGCCTCAGTCTCGAGGGGTAGTTGGAAGTGGCCCGCCACTCTAGACGCTGAACCCTGCGTCATTCGAGACGTCCCGAACTTACCTTTTCAACACCACGAATTTCTCGCAAAAGAGCCACAGACGCCTATCCATGTCTGCTCCAGAAGCCACCACCACCGACGATATGTTCGCGCCGCCTGTAAATCGAGCCATGAAGGTGCTCGACCGAAGCTTCTTCCAAAAGACCATCCCCACCTCGGCCGCGCGCATCTTCAACCCCAAGGATATTTCGCGCTGCCGCAAGGAATTGACCGCAAGCAAGGACACGATGCCCACCAACCGGATAGACCCCATAAGAGCCGACCCGGACCTAGAAAGAGCCATCAAGGGCAGCAAATGCCTGCTCCTGCGGCCAGAAGTGCTTCACACAGGTGAGTCACATACGCGGGAGGGGCCGTAACATATCGAAGTACTGAGTCCTGAAACCAGGCAGATCGAACAACGTGGTCCCCTAAGCTGCGCGACCTTGAGCAGGACGGCACAATAGGCGTAATACCCTACCAGCTGCAGCTCGACTACGACTACTTCACCTACTCTGAAATCACCAGCGCCACCATCCCCCCACCAGAGTCCAAGCACGACGATGAAATCCCTCAGGGCTTCGCGCTTGCCGGGCACGTCGCCCATCTGAATCTCCGCGAGCGCTACTGGCCATACAAGCACCTCATTGCCACGGTCCTTGCCGACAAGAATCCCATGGTCAAGACGGTCATCAACAAGCTCGACAACGTAGGCACTGAGAATGCTTTTCGCACATTTCAGTACGAAGTCCTGCACGGCCCGGACGATATGAACGTCGAGCTACGCGAACAAGGCTGCACGTTCAAATTCGACTTTGCAAAAGTCTACTGGAACACACGGCTGCATACCGAGCACGAGCGCCTGTGCAACATGTTCCGCGAGGGAGAAGCCATCTGCGACGTCATGGCGGGCGTAGGCCCCTTTGCCATTCCCTCTGGCAAGAAGAAATGCTTCGTGTGGGCCAACGACCTAAATCCAGAGTCTTACAATGCGCTTGTGGGCAACATCAAGACGAACAAAGTAGGAGACTTTGTGCGCCCCTTCAATACGGATGGCGGCGCCTTTATCCGCCACGCGTCAGCAGATCTATTGACAGGTGAAGCGGTCTCCATACCCATCTACCCCAAAACCAAAACCTCGCGCTCAAACCCCAATCAGAAAGCTCCTGTACCCCTCAAAACGCTCATCCAACCCCGCTTTTTCGCTCACTACGTTATGAACCTCCCTGCCTCAGCAATCACCTTCCTCCACTCCTTCATCGGCCTGTACTCCAACGTCCCGGGTCTTTCAGTAACAGAAATCAAATACATGCTCAAACAGCAGAATCAACAGCTCCCTATGATTCACGTCCACTGCTTCTCTACCAAGAGCGAGGATAATGTTGCCGAGATCAAGGGAATCTGCGAGGAGATTAGCAGGCAGTTGCAGTTCGAGATTACGCCGAAGATGGAGGACGTCAACGTGTATGATGTGAGGGATGTAGCGCCCAAGAAGAGGATGTTTTGTGCGAGTTTTAGGTTGCCTGAAGAGGTGGCTTTTAGGGAGGCATGAATAAAGATCTAAACTTTAAGCATGCATTTTTTGGGACAAAAGAGATGAGAGTGGAGTGATTGTTCGTCTACCGAGATGGATTAGATTCATTACATCTTTCCTTCGTCTTATGTGTCTTCCACCACGTTGCCCCTCGATCTGCTGCCCTCATCTCTGTTCATCGCTATAACTCAGCCTTGCTCTCCTCCCCTCTCTTCTCCACACCCATCTTCCCATTCCTTGGCCCTCACAATTCCATTAGCATCTCATCCTCCACACCACTATCATCGTACTCGCCCGATATCTCATCATCATCATCATCATCAGCTACACAGCCACCCTGCTCACTATTCTGCCGCTCAGCCCCCTCGAATACCATGTCACCGTTTCCACTAATCCAAACTTCAGCCCTAGCACCCACCTCTTCACTATACATAGCCAGCAAAGCCTCGGTTCCTATAGCAGAACTTACTACACTACTCCCACTCCTACTCTCACAACCCCTCTCTTCCCCAGCCCTACCATTACCATCATCACCAAGCCCCCGCCAGACACCTTCATACAACACAGCCCTCGTATCCACCCCATCTACCCTCCCATATATTTGCTCGAGAATTGCATCGAGACGCAGAACCCACTGCATGACCACTGTCTCAGATGGCGATCCAGGCCCGGAAAACACTCGGTATGCGTCTTTGGCTGAGTGTTTCCACTCGGACATGTTGCTTGTCATGTCTAGCTTACGAGTGCTGCGAATGATGGAGTGTAGGTTGCTGCGGAAATCGACAAGTATTGAGTGTGTGGGTACGACAGGGGGCTTGAAGGATTTGGTGCCTTCTGCGGTGGAGTGTTTATGTTTTCTGGTTTGTGTTTGGTATGGTTGCTGCTGTTCGTGGGATAGGAAGTAGGCTTCTACTTCTTTGGCGGTTGTCTGGTTGTCGTGAGCTGAATTGCGGTGCGGGATTGCTCCTTGGTCGGACTTGCGGAGGGCTGTTCGAGACGGGTGCCACTCACGGTTTGGAGATGAAGACTGCGTTGTGGGTGAGTTTGGTGGAGAGAAACGGTTTGTATTTCTGGGTTTGAGCGATGTATCATCTCTCTTTTGATTTGATGGCGTCTGGGGATTGATAGGGGTAAATGATGGGTTGTGCGTGTATTCTTTTCTTCGAGCCTGTCTATCCTGTCCGAAGAAATTACGGATGTCGTAGGTTTCCTCTGGATAGATTTGGGTTCCCACTACCCGCTTTGCCTGACCTAATTGACCTAATCCCGGCCCATGTGGGTTGGATGGTACCTGAAGTGGCCTTCCAAAGTTCTTGGTACACTTTCGGCGACCAATAGGTTTTGGAGGTTGTAATACCGGACTAGATTGTGGAAACAGTAAGTTCGCCGGTTGGAAAACTGAAGAAACAACATGAGTCGGAATCTGAATCCCAGGTGAAGATACACCGGGGGCATCGCGCCGCCGTTCTACCAATATCTCTTCCCTTGCATCGTTAAAGGCGCCGACGTTTGAAGCTGATCGAGAAAGGCGTTGGATACTGCGCTCTAGCTCCTCATCTAATAGTGATCTGGCCATGTTCGGTCTCGATGACATCTGTGGTGTAAGAGGTCTCGCAGATGACGATCTCGTAGGTGTAACAGAAGGATTCGGAGAGCTACAGTGTGCAGTTGCGCCGCTTTGGCTTTTAGCTGGACTGAGTAGTTGTCTGTTATCGGCAACCGGCTTTGGTTTGATCACTGCATTCATTCGAGCAATGGTCCAAGGATTTGACATGTCAACCGTGCGAGTTCCCTTCTCTTCTTCAACCACCGGGGCTTGTATGTCTTGCAAAAACTCCATGTCATCTTCGTCGATGCCATACATGGTTGACCTCCATTGTGACTGTGCTGGCTGTGTTCGGAATACAGACCTACCGTCCAGGCTCGGGATACCATGCTCTTCCACTGCAACGGAAGTATCATCAGAAGCTTGCAGTATCTCGGGTGGAGGGTCAAAATGATGCAGGACAGAGACTGGTAGCTCCTCATCATTAACGTTACCAACAGCTTCATGATAATAGGACATCAGAATCCTGTCAACGACAGCCAGGACAACGCCGCTATTTTCGAACATGACATCATCTTTTGCTGGCTCTATATTGGGATCGTAACTCTCAGGCGGGCAAATAATGTTTATGCAGCAGAAAGGATCCCTCACGCTCGCCAAGGATGGATTCGACTTGCGGAGTCGCTCCTTGAAAGCTGTGACAATCTGCTTGATAGTTCCACGAATACCGGACAGAGGTCTCCCATCAACAGAAATAAAGGCGCCTTGACCCGAGATTTTTGATCCATCCGCAGTCGGTTTTGGGAGGGAAGCGTGGATCTTAAAACCATCTGCTTCCATCATAGTCCAGTCACACTGAAGGGCACAGTCTTTGCCGACGACTTTTAGAGCGGCGTCTTCAACGTTTGCGTTGGCCTTGGGGGCGTATACGAAGTCGCTATTGCCGTTCTTCGCCTTGGGTATGCGGAGCCTAAAGCGTGTGGTGGGTCTGGCGAGCGCATATGCCTGCATCAGCCGCCGAATCTTCCCAAGGCATCTCGACGGGGTTTTCATTGCTGTTTGCTTTCGCACTGGCAGGTAGTTGAAGAAATTGGTCAGTTTGACAGTCGTACCAACTGGATGTGACGCATTCTCAGTGCTACATCCGTTATTATGCATTCCGGCGTACAATGAGCGGTCTCGAAGACTTACGAAACCAACTCCCCATTGCGGTTATACTTGAGTTTGACCGCGACTGGTTCACCTTCTACTCGGGTAGTGACATTGAGGGAGCCACTCATTTCCGCCATACTCGACAGTGCCTCACCACGAAAGCCGAGCCACTTGCCTCCGACATTCCTCAGGTCGTGAAAGTCTCTGATCTTGCTTGTACAGTAGCGGCGACAAACAAGAGGGCGATCTTCCGCTGGTATGCCATGTCCGTCATCTTTGACTTGGATTGAATCAATCGTGTTGGTGGTCACGTCCACAAAAATGCTATTTGCTCGTGCATCTAGCGCGTTATCTATGAGTTCCTTGACGACTGAGCTGGGATCCACAAGTACTTGACCAGAGCCGATCTGTTTCACTGTTGTTGGTGGTAGTGCAGCGATACCGGGTAATGGGATGGCCTCCGGGCCTTCTGTCATGCTGATAGAAATACGACTGGTGTTGCAAGACTCAATTTAGTGCGGAACAATCGAGGTTGAGTGAGGTGTGTGATTTGTGAAGGCCCAAGGTAGGTGCTTCCATGGTACCTACCTCTTCTGGCGTGCTTGCACTTGAGACGGAAAGAGCCATGGCACCACGGTTGCGGTTGTCGCGTATGCAACATGGCGTGTTAATGTGTAGATTTGGATGACTTGAACGCATGTAAAGTACTTTCTCTAGCCCAGTTGCGTTCCAATTTGATTCCTTATCTCCGTCGAACTATAGTTCAGCATGCGTCATCGGATGTCTTCAATATGGCCAATCACACCACAGGCTTCGGAATCCTGCGATGACTACACAAGCTCTTAAAGGCCCCAAGCCCCTGCTCTCACTGTCGCGTGTACGAACTGCTAATATGTCGTTACATTGAAAACCGTCCATTACGGAACACACGCAGTATGACTTGGTTGGACTGAAAACCTGCATCCACGCTCACAATCTTCTAGAAAGTTTCTTCGACAGCATGGCTTACGCAACAGACAATGCACGGTGGAGGGCCCTAACAATACGCGACGCAAATGCCGACGGGCACTTCGTCTACTCCGTCAAATCTACCAACATTTACTGCCGGCCGACATGCCCTGGGAGGCTAGCACGGAGGGCAAACGTTGGCTTCCACTCAACACTGTTTGAAGCAGAAGCAGCTGGATTCAGAGCATGTAAGCGTTGCAAACCGAACGCGGTACCTGAGAATCCACAGGAGCGAGCTGTCGAAAAAGCACGGTTGCTGATTGACGAAGCGTTGAACAGAAATGACGGGAAACCATTGAAGTTGCAGGATCTAGCGAAGAAAATTAATCTCACACCGCGGTACTTTCACAAGATCTTCAAAAACAAAACAAGATTGACGCCGAAGGAGTACGCGAAGAAGAGGGCAATGGATCGTAGCACTCTCAACACGATTCTTACTTTGACAACGACATCAGAGGAAAGCGTACAGCCATGGGACTGGGATACGTATGACTTCAGTAACCTTGTCGACTGGGTGAACGGCTCAAGTCCTGTTAGCAAGGATGCCTTTGTCGTGCTTGAAGAGCTGCTGCCGACAGTGTGCACAGATCTTGACTTGGACGTGGTTGGCCTTTCCCAACCCTGGGGCATAGGGTATGAGACAGACTGGGCCTCCTCGTGGCATTTCGACTGCGATAGTCCTGCCAATCCGTTCTACGACATACCGGCACGTGTGCACCACGACGAGAAGACTGTGCCATCCGCATCGCCGTTTGAGACGGATACATTTGCGCTACTCGAGTGCGATAGCCTGACAGAGCTCCTACGGACATGATGCCCACAGAATCAACGCTGTTGACTTCCGCATCTTTGAACGCACCACGCATTTTCTATCGCGACATGGCCTTGCGATTGCTACATGACGTAAAGCGCATTGTCCCCAATCGTACAACCACCACACGTCTCCGCCCATGTCGCCGAGCTGGACCACCGCTTCTACCATATCATGTAGCTTCTACCATATCATGTAACATGCGGTGCACTGTTCGAGTGTGGAAACGCGGAACATCAACCTAATTCCGAAATCGTCAGCGACAGCCCAAGTCCCCAAATGCCATGAAATGTGCGAGAAAAACGCTCTTCAGAGACCAAGTTATAAGCAGCGACGGCGTAGCATATGTCGATGCTAGCCATACCTTTTCCGGCTCTTCCTAAAGTATTTAATGGTCGATGTAATATCATCTTTTGAGCTTTGTGTGTCGTGCATCGCGGCGATGCTGTGTGAAAATGAAGAAAGTTGAGCGTACCTTGTGAGAGAACTACAGTGGGACGATTGCTATACATTAGTCAGGTGTTGGCGATGGAATACATATATTCCACAGCAATGGGCAACGAGGTGGAGCTTGCGCGACGCCATCGCACAGTTGCTTGGGTGCGTGTCTAACGTGTTGGAAGGTCGAGGCAGAAAAGTTGCAGGTTCGTTTCGGAGAAGGAAGGCGCCGATGAGGTTCCACTTGTGCGAAGCGAGGCGCTAACGGCTTTCGTCTGGCAGCTGACCGGGGGGTCATCTGTCCATCTTCTTGCAATACACGTGAAGTCTTGTGTTCTTCCTACATCTTGTTTCTTGTACATAGTTTGTAAACGGTTCAGCTCTTCGTCCGCTATCCAAGTACACATGTATGCTAAGCACCCATATAAATAGACAAGGGTTCATAAATGCGCATGACCCAGTAAATCTCTCCATCAGCAGTTC
>Ga0265797_10006039_pt1 | contig 17379 bp, 14 predicted proteins | sample P2T30metagenome_FD_192433 | JGI IMG/M metagenome (GOLD analysis project Ga0265797, IMG submission 192433) | Plant litter microbial communities from East Loma Ridge, Irvine, California - P2 T30 | ecosystem: Environmental > Terrestrial > Plant litter > Unclassified | place: USA: California...
TTCGGCTGAGGCATCCGGCCCCGGGTGGGTGACCGGTGGCTTCAGGTGGGTGACGACCGTTGGCTTCCGGTGGGTGACGACCGTTGGTCGTCACACCGTTGCAGGTGACGACCAAAAGTCGTCACCCACCCGACTTCAGGTCATGTCGACCAGGTTGTCGATCTTCACGTCCGGATCCACGTCGGCGTCATAGTCCACGCCCTCCACGCCGAAGCCGAACAGGCGCAGGAAATCGGCCTTGTAGCCTTCCAGATCGCTGATCTCATACAGGTTCTCATCGGTCACCTGCGGCCACAATGCAAGCACTTCGGCCTGCACGCCCGGCGCCATTTCCTTGTAGTCCGCGCGCAGGCGGCCGGCATCGTCGATCAGCTCCACGTGGCGGCCCTCGGCATCGGTCAGGTCATGGCGCAAGCGCTCCGCCGCCTTGCCCTCGGCCTTGCCGCCGTAGAGGATGTCGTACAGCACGTCGAGCTGCTCGATGCAGCCCTCGTGGGTGCCCTTTTCCTTCATCACCTTGAACAGCAGCGACAGGTACAGCGGCATGGTCGGGATCGCCGAACTGGCCTGGGTGACCACTGCCTTCAGTACCGATACGCGGGCATCGCCGCCGATCGCGGCCAGCTTTTCGCGCAGGCCCAGCACCTTCTGGTCCAGGTCCTTCTTGGCCGCACCGATGCTGCCGTTCCAGTAGATCGCCTGGGTGATCTCTTCACCGACGTAGGTGAAGGCGGTGGTGGTGCAGCCGTCGGCCAGCACGCCGGCTGCAGCCAGCGCGTCGATCCACATCTGCCAGTCTTCCCCGCCCATCACCGCCACGGTGCCGGCGATCTCTTCGTCGGTGGCCGGCTCCAGGTGGGTTTCGGTCAGCTTGACCTTGTCGGTGTCCAGGCCACGCAGGGTGATCGGCGCGCCGATCGGCTTGAGCGTGGAGTTGATCACTTCGCCGGTCTTCGGATGCTTGCGGCGCGGTGACGCCAGGCTGTAGACCACCTGGTCGACCTGGCCGAGGTCGGCTTTGATCAGCGCGATGACCTGGTCCTTCACTTCATCGGAGAACGCATCGCCGTTCACGCTCTTGGCATACAGTCCGGCCTGGCCGGCGTACTTGTGGAACGCGGCCGAGTTGTACCAGCCGGCGCTGCCGGGCTTGGTCTCGCTGCCGGGCTTTTCGAAGAACACGCCCAGGGTGGCGGCGTCGCTGCCGAAAGCGGCGGTGATGCGCGCAGCCAGGCCGTAGCCGGTGGAGGCGCCGATCACCAGCACGCGCTTGGGACCGTTGACGATCTTCGGCCGGGCGCTGATGTAGTCGATCTGCTGCTTGACCGCCGCATCGCAGCCGGTGGGATGGGTGGTGACGCAGATGAAGCCGCGGACGCGCGGTTTGATGACCATGGATACCTCGGTGTAGGACAGGTGCGGTCGCGCTGGCGCGCGTGCACGAAACGCTGGAATCGTAGTGTGCGGCGGGAATATGCACAACCGACGGGGGCGTATGCAGCGCATGGTTCCGAGGGAGCTGCCGGGCCGGGATGGGACACGCCTCAAGTACGTCCTTGTAGGCGGCGTCGCCGCATCCATGCGGCTCAGCATCCCACCCCGCCCCGGCAGCTCCCTCTCCTGAAAGATTCCTCGTGCCCCGTGGCGTGTGCGGGGAGGAAAAAAGCAAAGAAAAAGCCGCACTTTCGTGCGGCTTTTCCGGTCTTTCCGGCTGCCTTTTTTATGGGCGGCGGGCCAGGGCTTCTTCGTCCTTGGCCTTGGGCAGCAGGTCCTGCTTGGTCACCGCCAGCACGCCCATGGTCAGCAGTGGGCAGGCGATGAAGATCGAGGACAGGGTGCCGATCACCGCGCCGATCATCTGGCTCAGGGCCAGCCCTTCCAGCGAACCGCCACCGTAGATGTACAGCGCCAGCACCGACAGGAAGAACACCAGCGAGGTGATGATGGTGCGCGACAGGGTCTGGTTGATCGAACGGTTCATCACTTCCAGCGGCTCGACGCGCAGGCTGCGGAAGTTCTCGCGGACTCGGTCGAACACCACGATGGTGTCGTTGATGGAGAAGCCCATCACCGACAGCAGGCCGGCCAGCACGGTCAGGTCGAACTCGCGGCCGCTGAAGGAGAAGTAGCCGGCCACCACCAGCACGTCGAACAGGGTGGTGATGATGGCCACCACCGCGAACTTCCACTCGAAGCGGAAACCGATGTAGATCAGGAAGCCGACCAGCACGAACAGCGCGGCGTACAGGCCGTTCAGGGCCAGCTCCTTGCCGACCTGCGGACCGACAAACTCCGAAGACAGCACGGTCGCTGCATTGCCTTCCAGCGATACCGCCGAACGCACCGCCTCGGCCGTGCGGTTGTTGGCATCGCCGACGCTCTCGCCTTCGGCCTGGGCCTGTGGCTGCAGGCGGATCAGCAGGTCGCTGCCGCTGCCGAAGCTCTGGACCTGGGCGCCACCATATCCGGCGGTCTCCAGGTGCCCGCGCACCGCGTCGACATCGGCCGGGCGGTCAAAGCGCACTTCCACCACGGTCCCGCCGGTGAAATCCAATGCGTAGTTGAAGCCCTTGCCGATGATGCTGCCCAGCGCGGCGATGAACACCAGCGCGGCGATGCCGATGGCGATCCATCGGGTGCGCATGAAGTCGAACTTGGTGTCGTTCGGGATCAGGTGGAGCGGAAACAATTTCATGGTATCGATCCTTTTCCCGTCAGATGGCCAGGGTCTTGAGCTTCTTGCGGCTGCCGTACAACAGCACCGCAAGGGCGCGGGAAACGGTGATGGCGGTGAACATCGAGGCGAGGATGCCGACGATCATGGTCACGGCGAAACCCTTCAACGGACCGGTACCGAACGCATACAGCGCCACGCCGGCCAGCATGCCGGTCAGGTTCGCGTCGAGGATGGTGCCCGATGCTTTTTCGTAACCGGCCACGATGGCGGCCTTGGCGGGCATGCCCGCACGCAGCTCTTCGCGGATACGCTCGTTGATCAGCACGTTCGCATCCACCGACAGGCCGATCGACAACGCCAGGCCGGCAAAGCCCGGCAGGGTCATGGTGGCACCGAACAGCGACATCACCGCGACCACGATCAGCAGGTTGAACAGCATCGCCACCGAGGTGATGACGCCGAACATGCGGTAGTAGACGGTGAAGAACACCAGCGTGAACAGGAAGGCGAAGCCCACCGCGGTGACACCGCGCTGCACGTTCTCCGCACCCAGGCTGGGGCCGACGATCTTTTCTTCCACGAAGTCCATCGGCGCGGCGAGCGAGCCGGATTTGAGCAGCTTGGCCAGGTCTTCGGACTCACGCTTCTCCAGGCCGGTGGTCTGGAAGTTCTTGCCGAACACGCCGTTGATGTTGGCCACCGAAATGACCTCTTCCTTGACCCGGAAGCTGCGCACTTCCTTGCCATCCACGGTTTCAACGCTGGGGATGCGCTCGGTGTAGACCACCGCCATCGGCTTGTTCACGTTGGCGCTGGTGAAGTCGAACATGCGCTGTCCGCCGACATTGTTCAGCGTCACGCTGACCGCCGCCGAACCGTTCTGGTCGGTAGTGGCCTGGGCTGCGACCATCTGGTCACCGGTGACGATCACGCGCTTGGCCAGCAACACCGGGCCGCGGTTGTCGCGCAGCTGGTAGACCTTGGCTTCGGGCGGAATGCGGCCGGTGGCGACGGCGTCCTGCGCGTTGCCTTCGATGACCGCGCGGTATTCCAGGGTGGCGGTGGCACCGATCATGCGCTTGGCTTCGGCGGTGTCCTGCACGCCAGGCAGCTGCACGACAACGCGGTCGGCACCCTGGCGCTGGATGATCGGCTCGGCCACGCCGAGCTGGTTGACGCGGTTGCGCAGCGTGTTGACGTTCTGCTCGATGGCACCGTTGGCGATGGCGGCCAGTTCGGCGTCGGGCAGGCTGACGATCACCCGGTTGCCGGTGACTTCAAAGCCCAGCGTCGGCTGCGACTTGAACAGCGCATCACGGGCACGCAGTCCAGCGCCCTCGCCTGCGCTCGGGCTCAGGTTGGCGACGATGGTGTTGTCCGCGCGGCGCTCGACCGACTGGTACGGAATACGCGCATCCCGCAGGGTGGTACGCACGTCTTCGGTGTAGCTGTCCAGGCGCTTGTCCAGCGCGGCCTTCTGGTCCACCTGCAGCACGAAATGCACGCCGCCCTGCAGATCCAGGCCCAGCGTCATCGGCCGCGCGCCCAGGTTCGACAGCCAGTCCGGCACGGTGGAGGCCAGGTTCAGCGCCACCACGTAATCCTCGCCGACGCTCTGCTTGAGCACGTCGTTGGCGGCGGTCTGCGCCTGGATGTCGGACAGGCGGACGATCAGGCTGTCGCCTTCCACCTCGGCCGCCATCGGGGTGACACCGGCCTGCTTGAGGTCGGCCAGCACGCGGTCACGCAGCGCTGAATCCACCAGGCCGCCGCGGTTGGCGGTGATCTGGATGGCCGGATCCTTCTGGTAGATGTTGGGCAGCGCATACAACGTACTGATCGCAAGGACGATCAGGATGACGAAGTACTTCCAGCGTGGAAATTCGAGCATTGCGAGGTTCCCGCGCGGCGCCATCCCCGGCGCCGCGGTTGTGCTTCAGAAAAGGGAGTGGATCAGACAGCCGACTTCAGGGTACCGGCCGGCAGCACGTTGCCGACAGCGCCCTTCTGCACGCGGATGCGCACGTTGTCAGCCACTTCCAGGGTGACGAAGTTGTCGCCGATGTCGGTGACCACGCCGGCGATGCCACCGTTGGTCAGCACTTCGTCGCCGCGCTTGATCTTCTCCAGCATGGCCTTGTGTTCCTTCTGCCGCTTCATCTGCGGGCGGATCATCAGGAAGTACATGATGGCGATCAGGATGACCGGGAACAGCAGGGTGGTCATGGTGAAGCCCTGCGGTTGGCCGCCGGCAGCCTGGGCGTGGGCGTGGGCGGCGGGAATCAGGAAAGCAAGCAGGTTCATCGTGGAGTCCTTTGGTTGGGCGGCGCTCCGGTGCCACGAGTGGCCGGGCGCGACCGCAGATCGGTGTCAGCCGTGAAGTATGCCACGGGCCCAGGGATTCGTCCTTGGGCCCTTCGGCAGGGGGCGGCCGCTCAAAGCGGCGGGACGGCAGCCCCCCGGGCTGCGTAGAAAGACCCACGGAAGGCCTCGAAGGTTCCCGCGGCGATGGCGGCGCGCATGTCGGCCATCAGCTTCTCGTAATAGAACAGGTTGTGGAGGGTGCCCAGCATCGGCGCCAGCATTTCATTGCAGCGGTCCAGGTGGCGCAGGTAGGAGCGGGTATAACCGCCGCTGCAGGCGAAGCAGCCGCAGCCCGGTTCGATCGGGTCCATGTCGCGCTCGTAGCGGGCGTTGCGGATGCGGACGGTGCCGAAAGAGGTGAAATAGTGGCCGTTGCGCGCGTTGCGCGTGGGCATCACGCAGTCGAACATGTCCACGCCGCGGGCCACGCCTTCCACCAGGTCTTCCGGCCGGCCCACGCCCATCAGGTAGCGCGGGCGGTCTGCCGGCAGCACCGGATCCAGGTGGTCCAGCATGGCGTTGCGTTCATGCTCGGGTTCGCCCACGGCCAGCCCGCCGATGGCGTAGCCGTCGAAACCGATCTGCTGCAGGGCCTCGGCAGAGCGGCTGCGCAGGTCGGTATGCACTCCGCCCTGGACGATGCCGAACAGCGCGGCATCGTTGCCCAGGCCATCGTGGGCATCGCGCGAACGCTGGGCCCAGCGCAGGCTGAGCTCCATCGAGCGGCGCGCGACGTCTTCGGTGGCCGGGTACGGCGTGCATTCGTCGAAGATCATCACCACGTCCGAATCCAGCACCTTCTGGATCTTCATGCTTTCCTCCGGACCGAGGAAAACCCGGGCGCCGTCGGTGGGCGAGGCGAAGGTCACGCCCTGTTCGGTGATCTTGCGGCGATGGGCCAGCGAGAACACCTGGAATCCGCCGGAGTCGGTCAGGATCGGGCCATCCCAGCGCGCGAAGCCGTGCAGGCCGCCGTGGTCGGCGATGACATCCAGGCCCGGGCGCAGGTACAGGTGGAAGGTATTGCCCAGGATGATTTCCGCGCCCAGGGCGCGCACCTGGTCGGGGAAGATGCCCTTGACCGAGCCATAGGTACCAACCGGCATGAACGCGGGGGTTTCCACGGTTCCGCGCGGGAAGGTCAGGCGGCCACGGCGGGCACGGCCATCAGTGGTCTGGAGCTGGAACTGCAGTCGGGACATGGTGCGGTTGTTCGGGACAGATAGCTTTGTATTGTCTCGCACTTTTCGGTTTACCGCGAAAGGCGTGGCGCCCTGGATGTCTGCGAGGGGCGCGGGCGGGGCAGGCTGCACGGGACACGCCGTGAACCCGTCCATGGGGGCTCCCGTTCGGCTCCTGCCTCACAGGGTCCCGTGCAACCTGCCCCACCCACGCCTTCCGGATTCCGCGCCCGCCGCGGTGGCCGGCCGCAGGCCGGCCGCTTTTCATCCCCCACCCACCGCACGGGCGCTCTTCGCCGGCCGCGCGCAGCCACCTGTCCGGCGAGCCGGGAACAGGCCCCACGGGACCGTTGGAGCCCCGGACGGGCGGAAACGAGACTCCATGGATGGATTCACGGCGTGTCCCGTGGGGCCTGTTCCCGGCTCGCAACACGGGGACACAGAAGCACCCAGACCAGCAGAAAACCGCTCAGCCCTGCGGGAACAACAACATCGCATCGCCGTAGCTGAAGAAGCGGTAGCGCTGCTCGATCGCATGCCGATACGCCTCGAACACCCGCTCCTTGCCCGCGAACGCGGAAATCATCATCAACAGCGTGCTCTCCGGCAGATGGAAATTGGTCACCATCGCGTCCACGCTGCGGATCCGGTAGCCGGGGGTGATGAAGATCTGGGTCTCCCCGGCGAACGGCAGCAGCTCGCCATCGCGCATCGCGCTTTCCAGCGCCCGCACCACCGTGGTCCCCACCCCGATCACCCGGCCACCGGCCTCGCGCGTGCGCCGCACCTGCTGCACCAGCTCGGCGCCGACGTTCAGCCATTCGCGGTGCATCACATGGTCTTTCAGATCGTCCGCGCGGACCGGCTGGAAGGTGCCTGCGCCCACATGCAGGGTGACATGGCCAAAGCCCACGCCCTTGGCCTGCAGCGCGGCCAGCAGCGCATCATCGAAATGCAGGCCGGCGGTCGGCGCGGCCACCGCACCGATCTCGCGGGCAAACACGGTCTGGTAGCGCTCGCGATCGTCCAGCCCGGGCTCGCGCTGGATATACGGCGGCAACGGCAGCCGCCCGGCATGCAGCAACCACTGCTCCAGCGCTTCGGGCACATGGAACTGCAGCACGTAGAACTCGCCATCGCGGCCCAGCACTTCCACCTCGCCACCGGCGTCCAGGGCGATCCTGCTGCCCGGCTTGGGGGTCTTGCTGGCCCCCACCTGCGCCCTTGCCTGCTGCGCGCCCAGCAGGCGTTCGATCAGGATCTCCACCCGGCCGCCGGTCGCTTTCTGGCCGAACAGCCGCGCCGGGATCACCCGGGTATCGTTGAACACCAGCAGATCACCTTCGCGCAGCAGCGCGGACAGGTCGCGCACATGCGCATCCTGCAGTGCGCCTGGCGCCGGCGGCACCAGCAGCAGGCGGCTGGCCGAGCGCTCCGGCAGCGGCGCCTGGGCAATCAGTTCAGCGGGAAGGTCGTAATGGAAATCGGACTTCTTCAAGGGAACACGCAGCAACAGGTCGGCAATGGCGCGCATTGTACGACCGGCCACCGATGGACAATGTAGTTGGCGGCAAACGCCTGCGAAAATGCTGCCATGCAGCAGCGAACGGACGGGGTTATCGCGCAAAAAACCGCGTGCTAGCATCGAAACGGAAGTCCGAATGCACGAGCCATGACCCGACGCGCGCGCTTGCCGCGCGTTGTGCTTTTACGGGGCCGTGCGACCTATCGTTTCAGGAGATCTGCAATGAGCTTCATCGAACGCCTCGCCCCCCTCCGCGCCCAGCCCGGCACCCGCCTGACCACCGGCCTGGATGACGCCACGCTGGAGCGTCTTGCCGCCTCCCACCCCGCGCTGGTGGCAGCGGCGGATGCCGCCGCGGCCGAATTTTCCCGCCTCCAGGGTGAGCTGGGCGAGGTGCTGGCGCTGGACGAACAGGCCCAGATCGACGCCATGCAGGACGGCTTCATCAACTTCTATGCCGACGATGCGGTGACGCCGTATGTCGCCTTGACCGCACGCGGCCCGTGGGTGGTCACGCTCAAGGGCGCGGTGCTGTACGACGCCGGCGGCTACGGCATGCTCGGCTTCGGCCACACCCCCGATGCGGTGCTGGAGGCGATGTCGCAGCCGCAGGTGATGGCCAACATCATGACCCCGAGCCTGTCCCAGCAGCGCTTCGTCAAGGCGCTGCGGGCGGAGATCGGCCATCGCCGTGGCGGTTGTCCGTTCACCCGTTTCATGTGCCTCAATTCCGGTTCGGAAGCGGTCGGCCTGGCCGCGCGCATCGCCGATGTGAACAGCAAACTGCAGACCGATCCGGGCGCCCCGCATGCCGGTGCCGCGGTCAAGCGGGTGGTGATCAAGGGCAGCTTCCACGGCCGCACCGACCGCCCTGCCCTGTACTCCGATTCCAGCCGGCGCACCTACCAGCAGCACCTGGCCAGCTATCGCAACGAAGACTCGGTGATCGCCATCGCCCCGTATGACGAAGCCGCCCTGCGCGCGGTGTTCGACGAGGCAGCGCGCAGCAACTGGTTCATCGAAGCGGTGTTCCTGGAGCCGGTGATGGGCGAAGGCGATCCAGGCCGCTCGGTACCGCCGGCGTTCTATGCGCTGGCCCGCGAACTGACCCGCGCCCACGGCAGCCTGCTGCTGATCGACTCCATCCAGGCCGGCCTGCGCGCCCACGGTGTGCTGTCGGTGGTGGATTATCCCGGCTTCGAAGGCCTGGATGCGCCGGACATGGAAACGTACTCAAAGGCGCTGAATGCCGCCCAGTACCCGCTGTCAGTGCTGGCAGTGAACGAACGCACCGCGCAGCTGTATCGCAAGGGCATCTACGGCAACACCATGACCAGCAATCCGCGTGCGCTGGACGTTGCCTGCGCCACGCTGGCCCAGCTCACCCCGGAAGTGCGCGGCAACATCGCCGAGCGTGGCCGGGAGGCACTGCGCCGACTGGAAAAGCTCAAGGACGAACTGGGCGGACTGATCACCAAGGTGCAGGGCACCGGCCTGCTGTTCTCCTGCGAACTGGCTCCGCAGTTCAAGTGCTACGGCGCCGGTTCCACCGAAGAATGGCTGCGCCGCCAGGGCGTCAATGTGATCCACGGCGGTGAGCGCTCGCTGCGCTTCACCCCGCACTTCGGCATGGACAGCAGCGAGCTGGAACTGCTGGTCGGCATGGTCGGCCGTGCCCTGCGCGAAGGCCCGCGCCGCGAGCAGGCCCAGGCCGCCTGAACCCCGCCTCCGCTGGCACCGGGCAGCATCCGGTACCAGCGGGTAAAATGCGCACGAACCCCCAACCCGCACCCCGCCCCCGGCGGGGCGCTTTCGTTTCAAGGAATCCCGATGAAGTCCCTCTGTGTTTACTGCGGCTCCAACGCAGGCAGCAAGCCGATCTATACCGAACGCGCGATCGCGCTGGGTGACCGCATCGCCCGTGACGGCCTGCGCCTGGTCTACGGCGGCGGCAACGTCGGCCTGATGGGCACGGTGGCCAATGCCGCGCTGGAAGCAGGCGGCGAAGTCACCGGCGTGATCCCGCAGCAGCTGGCGGACTGGGAAGTCGCGCACCGCGGCCTGACCACGCTGGAAGTGGTCGGTTCCATGCACGAACGCAAGTCGCGCATGTTCGAGCTCTCCGACGCTTTCGTCGCACTGCCCGGTGGCTTCGGCACCATGGAAGAAATCTTCGAGATGCTGACCTGGCGCCAGCTCGGCATCGGCAACAAGCCGTGCGCCTTCCTGGACGTAGACGGATTCTACGCCCCGCTGATCGGGATGATCGACCGCATGGTCGAAGAGCGCTTCCTGCATCCAGCCCAGCGCGCCGACCTCTGGTACGGTTCGGACATCGAGGCGATGCTGGACTGGATGCGCAGCTATGAGCCCGCGCAGGCCTCCAAGTGGATCGACGAGAAGCGCCGCAACGCCCTGGTCTAACGCGGTGCCGGGCGCCCCAGCAGGTAGCCCTGGCCGTAGTCGCAGCCCAGGTCCAGCAGGATCTGGCGCTGGCTTTCGGTTTCTATGCCCTCGGCGATGGTGTTGATGCCGAGCGTGCGCGCCAGTGACACCACGCCTTCCACCAGCGCCAGCGTGCTCTGCGCTTCCGGGCCGTTGAGCCCGGCGATGAAGCTCTGATCGATCTTCAACGTGGAAATCGGGAATCGGTGCAGGTAGGACAGCGCCGAGAAGCCCGTGCCGAAATCATCCAGCTGCACCAGGATGCCGCGTTCGCGCAGCGCCTGCAGCACGCGCAGGGTGCGCGGACCCTCATCGAGCAGGGCCACTTCGGTGATCTCCAGGCGCAGCCGGTGCGGGTCGGCGTCGAAGGCTTCGATCAAACCGAACAACCGGTTGCTGAACTCGGCCGAGCGGAAATGCCGCGGTGATACGTTGACCGATACATAGCCGGTGCCGCCGCGCGACAGGCCGGCGATTACCTGCTCGTAGATCAGCCAGTCCACCTGCTCGATCAGGCCACTGCCCTCGCCGAGGTCCAGGAACGCGCCCGGCAACAGCATCCCGCGGGTCTCGTGCTGCCAGCGCAACAGCGCCTCATGGCCTACCACCACGCCATCGGTGAGCCGCACGATGGGCTGGTAGTACGGCAGGAAGTCCTGGTTGATGATCGCCCGGCGCAGGTCCGATTCCAGGTCCAGGCTGCGCATCGCCTGCTCGCGCATGTCCTCGTCGAAGATCGCGCAGCGGTCGTGGCCCTGCGCCTTGGCGCGGTACATCGCCGCATCGGCATCCCGCAGCAGCTCTTCGCCGCGCTGGTAACGCGTATTCCACAGCGCGATGCCCAGGCTGCCCGAAGGGAACAGCTCGCGCCCGGCCACCCACATCGACTCCTGCAGCGCCAGCAGCATGCGCTGGGAGAACTCCAACGCCTGCGCCAAGCCGTGTGGGCACTGCAGCAGGATGGCGAACTCATCCCCTCCCAGCCGTGCCACCACGTTGTCCGGACCCAGCATCGAGACGATGCGCTTGGCCACCTCGACCAGCATCTGGTCACCGGCGGCATGGCCGATGCTGTCGTTGACCAGCTTGAAGCGGTCCAGGTCCAGGAACAGCACCGCGAACTCCCCGCCCTCGCCCTTGCGTGCGCGCAGCAGCGCATCTTCCAGGCGATCCAGCAGGTGGATGCGGTTGGGCAGGCCGGTCAGGCCATCGTGCATGGCCTGGTGGGTCAACCGCTGCTCGGCGCGCAGCCGTTCGGCGATCTGCCCCAGCAGCTTCTCATTCACTTCGCCCAGTTCGCGGGTGCGTTCCTCCACGCGTTGTTCCAGTCCGGCATGGGCCAGCCGCAGCCGCTCCTGGTCGCGCTGCCGCGCCAGTCCTGCGCCGATGTTCTGCGCCACGAAGGTCAACAGGCGCTGGTCGTGCGCGGTGAAGGCCACGTCCGGGCTGTAGCTCTGCACCACGATCACCCCGACCACTTCGTCATCGCGCAGCAGGGGCACGCCGAGCCAGCACTGCGAGCGCACGCCCGACTCGCGCACCTTGCCGGCCTCGATCATCGCGTCGATGTCCGCGCGTGCGGCCAGCAGCGGTCGCCGCTCGCGCACTACGTGTTCGGTCAGCCCTTGGCTGAAGGCGCGCGGCGCGCGCGTGACCGTGTATTCGTCGACCGAGTAGACGAATTCCAGCCCATCGCCCGCCTCGTTGACCAGGGCGATGTAGAAGTTGCGCGCATCCAGCAGGGTGCCGACGATGCCATGGACCTGCGCATGGAACTGCGACAGGCTTTCGGCCTGCATCGCCAGTTCGGCGATGCCATACAGCGCGGCCTGCAGCTTTTCGGCACGGCGACGTTCGAAGACCTCATCCTGCAGGCTGCGGTTGGCGCGCTGCAGCTCCAGCGTGCGTCGTTCCACCTGCCGCTCCAGCTGCACCTGCGCCTGGCGCCGGTCCATCGCCGTGCGCACGTGCTGGGCGACGAAGCCGAGCAGCGCGCGGTCCGCCTCGCCATAGCGGTCATGCTGGTCGTAGCTCTGCACCACGATCGCCCCGCACACGCGGCCTTCGCGCAGCATCGGCACGCCCAGCCAATCCAGGCTTTCCGGCCCACGCCAGTGCTGCCCGTCCTGGCCCACGCTGGCCAGCAACTGGCGCGAGGGGCCACTGAGCGGGTGCCCATGCTGCAACAGTGCGAAGGTCAGGCTCCCGGGCAGCTCGCTTTCGGCATAAGCACGCGAAGGATCGGCGATGAAATCATCGATCTGGTCGGCGAAGTACAGGAAGCGGATGGTCTGCCGGATATCGTCATATTCGACGATGAAACAGTTGTGCGCGTACATCAGCGTGTTGAGGACGCGGTGGACATGCCGCAGCATCTCGGCCATTTCCAGCTCGGCCCCGGACAGATCGGCGATCTCATACAGCGCCTGCTGCAGCCGCTTGGCATCTTCAAGGGCGTGGATCTGGCCGGCCTGGCGGGCCTGCTGCAGCCCCAGTTGAAGCGCTTCGCGGGCGACCGACCACCAGCCCGCGGGCACCGCTGCGCCTTCGACACGCAGCCCGATGCGCGCACCGTCGTGTTGCCATTGCTCGTGCTGCGCCTGCTGCGCCTGCTGCGGCCCGGCCGCGCGCAATGACGGCATCGCCTGCGGCCGATGGCATTGGCTCCCCTGCCCCAGCAGCGGATCGTCCCAGTCCACCCACAGACAGGCGTGGCCCGGCAACAGGCCACACAGGGCCTCCAGCAAGCCGCTGGTCACCACCGCATTGCCCGGTGTTTCCATCGTGGGTGCAACGATCTGACTGGACAACATGACGACCCCATGGCGCGGGAACTCCCGACACCTCCCCTGTGCGCGGAGCATAGCGCTTTCCGCGACCTGAATTTGTCGTGCCGCAACCCCGTTCCGCCCCTGCGCGCGTTGACGCTCCGGACATGCCCATTCCTGCTCCCCCGGCCACCTCCCTGCGCCCCCTGATGAGCGGCTATGCGCCGCCGCAGGCAGGCCTTACCCTGTCCCCCGTGGATACCGCCGCCCTGCCAACCGATGAAGCCTTGATGCTGGCCTGGGCCGGCGGCGACCTGCCCGCCTTCCAGGCGCTGTACGAGCGCCACCGCAGGCGCCTGCACGGGTTCCTGCTGCGCCAGCTGCGCGACCCCGGCCTGGCCGAGGAAATGTTCCAGGACGTGTGGCAGCGGGTGATCGCCGCCCGCGCCGGTTGGCAACCGGACGCCGCCTTCAGCACCTGGCTGTTCCGCATCGCGCATAACCGCCTGAACGATCATTGGCGCGCGGCGCGCCACCGGCCACCCGCACCGGCTGACGCCGAAGCACGGGTGGAAGCGGTGGTCGACGGCCACACCCCGGAAACCGAACTGAGCGGCTTCGAACAACGGCGCCGGGTGCAGCAGGCGATGGATGCGCTGCCGGCGGAGCAACGCGAGGTGCTGCTGCTTCGACTGGAGCAGGAACTCAGCCTGGAGGAGATCGCCGAGGTCACCGGCGTCGGCCGGGAAACGGTGAAGTCGCGCCTGCGCTATGCGATGGACAAACTGCGTGCAGGATTGGCCCCATGAACAGCCGCGATCCCCTCACCCCTGAAGAGCGCGAACTGGCCCGGCTGCTGGGCGGCCGGCTGGACAAGGCACCGCCGCCCGCCGTGGATGCCGCCGTGCTTGCCGCCGCGCGGGCATCGGTGCAGTCCGCGCCCGCCGGGCAGGATGCCGAGCCCGTGGGCGCGGACGACGCACCGGCGCAGGCCCAGCGTCGGCAGCATCGTCGTGCGCGTTGGCCGACGGTGGCGGGCATCGCCGCGTCGGTGGTTTTCGCCGTCGGCCTGGCCTGGCAGATGCAGCCGCAGCGGGAGCCGCCGCCGGCCCCATCGCTGCAGGAGCTGGCCACGCCCGCTCCCCACCCGGAAGCTGATCCACCTGCGCCACGACCCATCGCAGACACAGCACCTGCAACGCCTGGCAGTGCCGCCACGCAGCGCGCGCAACCGAAGCCAGCGCCGAGGCCGCCCGTGCAGGCGCAGGCACCGGAGGCACCGGAGCAGGCAACCGCGCCCACCCAGGTGGACGCTGCGCCCGTGCCGCAGGCGTTCCGCGCACGCGCAGCGGAATCGGCGCGCATGGCCCCATCGCGGCAGGCGCCGCCAGCCGCACCTGCAGCGGCGGTGATGGCCGCACCGGCGCCTGCCGCGGAGGCGTTCGCCAAGCCCGCACGCACGCCGCAGGAAACTGCCGCGCAGGACACCGCCGAGGCAGCTGCTGCGACGGCATCGGCACCACTGAGTGCAGCGGCGGTGCAGCAGGAAGTGGAGGCCGATGCACGGCTCACGCGGCGGCAGTGGCTGCAGAAGATCCGCCATCGTCGCGACGCCGGTGATGTGGATATGGCGCGGGCCAGCCTGGAGCGCTATCTGGCCCAGTATCCGGAAACCCGGCTGCCGCGCGACCTGCAGCCGCTGCTCGCCGATTGACTCCGCACCCTGGTCGGCACGTGCGTGGCGTGCGCACGGTAAGATCGCAGGGATGCTCGATACCCTCGCCGCTGCCGTCGACCACTGCCTGGAGATCAAGCACAGTCGTTTCCTGGCCCACGCCGCGCCGATCCGTGATGCCGGCCACGCCCTGGAGTTCCTGGGGCAGGTCGCCGTGGCCGATGCCACGCACAACTGCTGGGCCTACCGGCATGGCAATGAGTACCGTTCCAGCGATGACGGCGAGCCATCAGGCACCGCCGGCCGCCCGATCCTGGCGGCCATCGTCGGCCAGGGTTTCGACCGGGTCATGGTGGTGGTCACCCGCTGGTATGGCGGCATCAAGCTGGGCGCCGGCGGGCTGGTGCGCGCCTACGGCGGTACCGCCGCCGAGTGCCTGCGGACCGCGCCGCGTGAGCCGCTGGTGGCGCTGGCACACCTGCAGATCCACGCGCCGTTCGAGGACCTGGGCGCACTGCACGCCGCCCTCGCCGCTCACCTGGCGGTCAAGCAGGAAGAAACCTTCACCGCCGATGGCGCCAGCATGCGGGTCGAACTGCCGGCCGACCAGTGCGATGCATTGAAAACGCGCCTGCGCGACGCCACCCGTAACCGGGTACGCCTGCACTCTCCTTCCGAGTCCCCGCCTGATGACTGACACCGACGCGTCCCGCCCCGCCCTCAAGCGCCTTGGCAGCCTGGGTACGCTGTGGCCTTTCGTGCGCCGCCACGTAGGGTTGTTCAGTGCCTGGCTGGTGGCGTTGGCGGTGTCCTCGGCGGCCACGCTCAGCCTGCCACCGGCGGTCAAGCAGATGATCGACCATGGCTTCACCGGAGGCGGCCAGATCAACCGCGCCTTCGCCTTGCTGATGGTGGTGGCGGTGGTGATGGCGCTGGCGACCGCCGCGCGTTTCTTTTTCGTCTCGCTGCTCGGCGAAAAGGTCGTCGCCGACCTGCGCGCGCAGCTGTACGGCCACCTGATCACGCTCGGCGCCGGCTTCCATGACCGCAATCGCAGTGGTGAACTGGTCTCGCGCCTGACCGCCGACAGCGAACTGCTGCGCAGCGTGATCGGCTCCACCATGTCGGTGGCCCTGCGCAGCAGCGTCACCGTGGTCGGCAGCCTGGTGATGCTGTTCGTGACCAGCCCGCGGCTGGCCGCCTGGGCACTGCTCGGGATTCCGCTGGCGGTACTGCCGATCGTGCTGGGTGCGCGCCGCCTGCGCGGGATTTCGCGCGACAGCCAGGACCGCATCGCCGACGCCAACAGCCTGGCCGCTGAAACCCTGGGTGCAGTCCGCACCGTACAGTCACACGCACGCGAGCCCTACGAACGCGGCCGCTTCGATCATGCGCTGAAAGACGCGATCGGTGCTGCCCGGCGACGCATCCGCGCGCAGTCGCTGGTCACCGCCAGTGCCATCCTGCTGGTGTTCGGCGCCATCGTCGGCGTGCTCTGGCTGGGCGCGCACGACGTGATCGCCGGTCGCCTGTCTGCCGGCACGCTCGGCCAGTTCGTGCTGTACGCGCTGATCGGTGGCGGCTCGGTGGGGGCGCTGGCCGAAGTGTGGAACGAACTGCAGCGCGCGTCCGGCGGCATGGGGCGCATCAGTGAACTGCTGCAGGAAGACGTTGAGATCCGCGCGCCGGCCTCGCCGGCGGTGTTGCCGGTTCCAATGCGCGGCGAGATCCGTTTCGACGACGTGGTGTTCCACTACCCGCAGCGCCCGGACACTGCCGCGCTGGAGCATTTCAGCCTGCACGTGCGGCACGGCGAAACGGTCGCGCTGGTGGGCCCTTCCGGTGCCGGCAAGAGCACCGTGCTGCAGCTGCTGCTGCGTTTCCATGATCCGCGCTCCGGTGCGTTGAGCGTGGACGGCATCGACCTGCGCGCGATGGATCCAGCGGCGCTGCGCGCGCAGCTGGCGCTGGTGCCGCAGCAGCCCACCCTGTTCGCCGCCAGCGCGCGCGACAACATCCGCTATGGACGGCTGGACGCCAGCGATGCCGAGGTGGAAGCCGCTGCCCGCGCCGCCGAAGCCGACGAGTTCCTGCGTGCGCTGCCGGAAGGGTATGACAGCGAGCTGGGCGAGCGCGGCGCACGCCTTTCCGGTGGCCAGCAGCAGCGCATCGCAATCGCCCGCGCCCTGTTGAAGGATGCCCCTATCCTGTTGCTGGACGAAGCGACCAGCGCGCTGGACGCGCAGAGCGAACGGGCCGTGCAGCAGGCGCTCGAACGCCTGATGGCAGGCCGCACCACGCTGGTGATCGCGCATCGCCTGGCGACCATCCTCAAGGCCGACCGCATCGTGGTGATGGACCACGGCCGCATCATCGCCCAGGGCACCCACGAACAGCTGCTGGCCGAAGGCGGCCTGTACGCGGAACTGGCTCGCCTGCAGTTCATCGACTGACCACGCGCGGATAACAAGCAGCGGCGCACGCTTGCCCCGCAGACCCGTGGAGTGAAGGAGGTAGACGATGTCGTTCCGTCAGTTTCCCGCGACCGATTCCAATGGCGAAAGCCGCATCATCATCGAGTTCAAGCCGGAAGATGCATCCGCGAAGGACCAGCGCGCCGAGCCACGTTACGAACTGGAGGATGGGCGTGTGCTGGTGCGCAGCGGGCGAGAGTTCGTGACGCCCGGCGGCGATGTCCGGTTGAGCATCTGAGCGGTCGAACGGGTGTGACCCCCTCGCGGCGG
>Ga0265797_10006040_pt1 | contig 17376 bp, 15 predicted proteins | sample P2T30metagenome_FD_192433 | JGI IMG/M metagenome (GOLD analysis project Ga0265797, IMG submission 192433) | Plant litter microbial communities from East Loma Ridge, Irvine, California - P2 T30 | ecosystem: Environmental > Terrestrial > Plant litter > Unclassified | place: USA: California...
AATGCAAATAAAACCGCGGGATTGATCACTTACATATCTCTCCGGATCAACTTTCATCCTCGGCCTCTTGTCGTTGAACTTCATATCACTTTTCCTAACATTTCTGCAACCCTTCACAGCCTCCACCCTCTTCTTCAATCCATACTCCTTCGCCTTACCTTCAGCAGCCGCCTTGCTGACCCACGTAATCGACAACGCAGGCTGGTGAGCGCCAAACATAGGCCTCATGATCGTCGGCTCAACAGTCGGGATACTCCCGTTCGGATCTCCCATCTGTGCCCACGCCACCATACCGCCTTTGACAACTTGCGTCGGTTTCGCGCCGAAGTTGCGTGGATTCCAGCGCACCAAATCGGCGATCTTGCCGACTTCGATCGAGCCCATGAGGTGGGACATGCCCTGCGCGATAGCAGGGTTGATGGTGTACTTGCTCACGTAGCGCTTGACGCGGAAGTTGTCGGCGTTGGTGCCCTCGTCTTCGGGTAGGAAGCCGCGCTGCAGTTTGTTCTTGTGGGCTGTGTGCCAGGTTCGTAGGATCACTTCGCCGCAGCGGCCCATGGCTTGCGAGTCTGAGGACATCATGCTGATGGCGCCTAGGTCGTGCAGTACGTCTTCGGCGGCAATCGTCTCGGCACGAATGCGCGATTCGGCGAACGCGACGTCTTCGGGGATGTTGCGCGATAAGTGGTGGCAGACCATGAGCATGTCGAGATGTTCGTCGAGGGTATTGTTTGTGAAGGGACGGGTTGGGTTGGTGGAGGATGGTAGGACGTTGTCGTGCTCGACGACAGAGATGATATCAGGAGCGTGACCGCCGCCAGCACCTTCTGTGTGGTAGGTGTGGATTGTGCGGTCTTTGAAAGCTGCGACAGTGGTTTCGACGAAACCACTTTCATTCAAGGTATCTGTGTGGATCAGGACTTGGATGTCATGCTCATCCGCTACAGAGAGACAGTTGTCAATCGCCGTAGGTGTAGATCCCCAATCCTCATGAAGTTTGAGTCCGCAAACACCGGCTTCGACTTGTTCGCGAAGAGGTCCGGGCTCGCAGTCGTTGCCTTTGCCTGTGATGCCATAGTTCAGAGGGAAGTCATCCAATGTCTGGAGGATCTGTTTAATGAGATGGGCACTAGGCGTGCAAGTCGTGGCATTAGATCCTGTGCTGGGCCCAGTGCCACCACCCAGGAAGGACGTAATGCCTGATGCGATCGCATCGTTGGCCTGTTGTGGGCAGATGAGATGAATGTGGGTGTCGAAGCCACCAGCTGTGACGATATCGTGCTCGGCAGCGATGACATCCGTATTGCTGCCAACCACCATATCGGGGTGGACGCCCTCCATCACATCGGGGTTACCTGCTTTTCCAATGCCACAGATGAAACCATTCTTGATACCGATGTCGGCTTTGTAGATTCCGGTCCAATCCACAATGAGCGCGTTGGTAACCACAACATCGAGGCAGTCTTTGTCTGGCCAGCCAGCTGCCTGTCCCATGCCGTCACGGATAGTTTTGCCACCACCAAATGTGCACTCGTCGCCATACGAAGTGAGATCCTTCTCCACTTCGATCCAGAGGTCTGTGGCTCCCAATCGCACCCGATCGCCGACAGTAGGTCCGTAGATCGCAATATAGTCTGCTCTTGACATCGTGAAAGGCTCCAGTACTCGATCAGTAGCAGGCTCCGGCACGTGCAGGAAGCCACCTGCCTGCATCCGTTCCAGGAAACTGGCTGTAATCGATTCGTCGTGAATGTGACCAGTCGCAAGCCCATTGCCTCCCTTGATCACCTGGTTCCCAGCAATCTTGACCAGCGTCACCGTCTTCGAGTCACCCGGCTCAAACCTCACACTGGTCCCACCAGCAATATCCAGCCTGAACCCCCTCGCTCTGACACGATCGAATTGCAACAGCGGGTTCACCTCCACGAAATGGTAATGGCTTCCCACCTGAATCGGCCTATCGCCTTTACTCGTGACCTTCAAGCTTATCCTCTCCCTTCCAGGATTGAGAACAATCTCCCCCTTCTTCCCCTTCACAACCACGACCGCGCCCGGTTGTCGCTCAGGCTCATAGACACTCATATCCTCCAACGGCCACGGGAATTTATCTTGCGACGGTACCGGCAAGAAGCTGCCGTACAGCGCGCGCTCCAAGTCTCCATCGTCGCCAGCGATCGGGTTGTGCACGGTGACCAAGTACGTTCCGTTGACAAAGTTGCCTTCGACTTGCAGCTCCGTCAGGGACGCTGGAACTGAAGGTAGGACGTGTCGCCGGCCAAGCAGTGTTGTCCCCAGTGTCATGAGGTCTGCGACCGTGTGCGCGCCATCGCGAATGAGTTCGTGGAGGACGCTGGCGATGAGGGCGAGAGCTTCGGTGTGGTTCAGGCGCACGCCGCGGGCGAGTCGGCGTTGGGCGAGGGTGCCGGTTTGTGTGATGAGGAGCTTGTCGATCTGTGTATCATGATGAGCAGGTGGAGATTTGAGGTTAGAAAGGTGAATTGGGGGAATGTTGGTTTACCTCCTTCGGTGCCAACTGCATGGTTACTCAAGACACGGCTCTTACGTTAGAGAAACGGCTGAAGACGTTACGTGATGGAGAGGTGTCTCGGCATTTGCATTTGTTTTATGGAGTAGACGCGGGGTCGAAGGGTTGTCGGGTTTGGCCATATCACAGATAAGAAGGAGATAAGGAATCAACAGAGCGGTTATGTTACCTCACTTTCGATGCAGATGGATCGTTGTGAACATTCGAACGAAGAACGATTTGCCGCTTGGTTTTCGCTAAGAAGTGTTTTGCTTACAAGTACGATGAGAAAGTTCAGACGCAATTCATCAGATACCATATACAGACAATTGGGTTATACATAATCGAAATAAGTTACAATCCGGAGAAGGCCGTCCAATGGCGACTGCGACGCGTTCATGGCGTTTCGTGGAGTTTTCGACGACAACAAGTCCCGCTCGTCTTCAACACGAATACAACACCGATACCCACTCCTTGCTGATAATTTCTCAAAGGTCAAATTAAGCAGCAACCTCAGACTTTCTCTTCTTCTTCTTATCCTTCTTGGGCTTGTCGCCGCTGGCGTCTGATGCCGGAACAGTAGGAGTGGCAGCGATCTCCGCGGCCTCAGCAGCCTCAGCCTCCTTCTGCTTGTTGGTCTTGCGGCCGCGCTTCTTCTTGGTGCCGTCCTCGCCAGCATCGGCAGCGGCTTTGCGCTTCAGCTCAGGGCTGGAGCTCTTGCGCTGCGACGAAGGGATGGGGACGCTGGGGTTGATGCTGCTGAACTGAGGCGTCGCAGGGACATCCTCGGCCACCTTCTTCTTCTTCATTGCTGACTTGGGAGTCTTGGGGGTCTTCTTGACCTCTGGGCTGGCGACTTTGGGTGGTGGGGGCGGCATGGCCTCTTCTTCGTCGGTCGTCGATGAATCGCTCTCCGACTCACTGTCCTCAGCCTTCTCTGCAGCGCCGTTGGCCTGCTCCTCGGGGTCAAGCTCAGCATCAGCCTCGCCAGTTGCCTTGTACGCGCTGACCTCACGCTCGTAGTCCTTGAGAGCGCGCTGGTAAGCTTCCTTGTACGGCAGCTGCTCTTCTTCGGTCATGGCCTTCCAGCGCTCGGTAACGGCCTTGCTGATGTCGCCAGGCTTTCCAGGACCGTTGCCGCTCTTCGCCATCTCCTCGGCGGCAGGACCGCGCTGCTCCTGCAAGTAGCGGAAGTAGGCAGTCAAGGGCCTCTTGGGCGCATTAGGGTCACGAGGCTTGTAGTTGCGCTTCTTCTTGCCGTCGACTTCGGCGGGAGCAGCACTGGACTCGTTCTGCTGGTATGCAAGGGCTAGTTGCGCAAGTTGGGGTGCGGCCAGGTCGTTGAAAGGCTGCTGGAGCATGGAAACATCGAGCGAGGCCAGCGAGGCATCGCCGGCGAGGATGACATTGGTGTGGTCGATGTATGCCTTGACTGCGCGGTCGACAGAAGACGACAGGGACATGTATGCTGAGGTGAGCTGGGTATTATATCAGTCAAATGAACTTTTTTATCGCTTTCGTCGCATTGTTGCGCGGCGCGTCGCGTGAACGACAGGACTCGACATACCGCATCTCTGGTGCGCACGAACTCGGCAACATTGACGGAGATCTTCCTCTCGGTGAGGGAGCTGTCTTTCGCCATGTTGACTATATCAATATATAATCAGGCGGGGTGTGGTGGTGGTATAGACAAAAAGGTGGTGGGTGCAGATTGATTAAGAGACAGTTTGCGACAGTTAAGAAATGGCGACGATTTGAAGGACGGGGGAGCCGGGACCTCTTGGAATTAGGGGAGGCTGGCGAGCAGCTGGCTAGCTGTGTGCACGCGCCCGGGCGCATGACGATGAAGAAACGGGTAAAACGACAGCTCCATTTTCACCCCAACTTTGATTGATCCTTGCCCGCTGCCAGCCCTTTGCATTACCTGGCGCATGCCCGTTGCCGCCTCACCAATACAGATTGTTTACTTTGCTATATTCGAAACAACATGTAGCATGATCACTATATGTCGACGTTGTGGTGATTATGCTCGTTAACCTCAGTGCTTCTCGGAAATCGTGATTGCCCTCTTATCTCGCTGGCAACTGGCGTAATCGATTCAAGGACCAGTCAAGCCAGTGTCGAGACCTCCAGGGCTGTTGTGTAACACGAAGCAGGGTACTGTCACAGCAACCGCTCAACGAGCATGGTCGGTCATGCACTTGGCCGGTTTCGATCGTTGCTGGGGAACGTACAAGGTACGACTATCAACATACATGTGCGTGTGCTCTAAGATACAATCCCAGTAAAGACAGACTCTTACCAACACCAATCGGCCTACTCCATTGCCAGCATCAAATAATGCCCTCCTCCGCCACGTTAACCTCAACCTTCAAGCCCCAAGCTGGATCGCCCGACCAGTTCTTCTTCTTGCCCGCTTTCTCAATCTTCTTCACGTTGTCTTCGATCGTCTTCTTGAACCGCGAGGGGTCGTGCGATACCTTCTGCAACGAGATGGTCAAAACAAGTCCGAGCTTGTCTTTGTTCTTCCCGGCGTCCCAGGTCCACTCAGCAGAGAAGAGAACCTTTGGACGTGAAGAGTGCACGCGACCAGTGGGATAGAGGCAAGTGATCAAGTAGCCCACACGGCCGAGGTACTGTGCCCACCATACGTCTCGGGGTGGCAGGATGTCCCGCAGGGCCTCACGGAAGTCCACTTCTCGGGGAGGCAATTCGCCACGATAACGTGCTTGAAGCATCAATGCAAGTCTAGCTCGATCCTGATGAGATACACCGTGGGTGCTCGACATCATCCCTGTGGAAGTGCTGTACAAGGCGGCAGTCGACGCAGTCTCCTTCGACATGAACATGTGAACGTACATGATATTGGCGAAAGCGTCGATGACATGGTGGCCGAAGTCATGAGGGAAGCGTCTGGTGCCGTCATGAGAGTTTTGCGGGATGGCGCTCTCGAGGAGGCGCTGAATGTGCTTCCTGTCACCTGGAACGTAATTGCGAGTGGCAACTTCCAAGGGTGCCTGGCGTCGGACTGATACAGGAAGCTGGCGGAAGAGGTATCCTTCACGCACTCCTCCTTGGCAAAAGTGCGCCTCTTTGATACCAAGTGGAATGGCTTCCGCAAGCGCAGATACCAGGAAGGCGACAGCTGGAACCTGTGCTCTGCGGCGGTCAGACACACGGAAGACTTCGTCGGCAGCCTTCGCGATTTCCTTGACTTTCTCGGTATCCTGGAAGACATCGCGGCCGACCTTGTAGCCGTTGATGATGGAGATCGGGTAGCGGTGCTTGCCGGTCTGGTCGAGGTAAAGGAGGAGGTAGCCCCATCCTCGGAAGCCTCCGCCTGAGAGGTAAATCGAGAAGCCGCCTTTTCTCTTTGCTTCGTCTCTGAGCACATCCGGGATTTCGAGGTTCTCGTAAGCATGTCTGAAGTTGCCAATCATCTCCTTGCGGAATTCATGGACAGCTTCTTTCGCTTCACCTTTCTCCTTGCCGTCTCTGAGTTCTTCGAGTTTTTTGGTGAGAGCGGCCGCGCCGTAAGGAAAGCTGAAGCTACCGCGAGGGCTGGTACGGATGAAGCCGTTCTGACTGACAATCCAGCTGATCTGCGTCGAACCGCCACCAAGATCCATCACGAGACCCTCCATCTCCATGAAGCCGCTTGCGATGCCGAGGGCGCCGATGTTACCTTCTTCCTCCTTGTCGAGGAGCTTCACGTCAAGGCCAGTAGTCTCTTTGATGGCGCTGAGCAACTGAGCCGAATTCTTGGCAACGCGAGTAGCTTCGGTGGCGAGGATATGGATTTGATCGTGCTCGACTTTGAAGTCGGTGCAGATGATCTGGAAGCGTCGGATAGCGTGGCACACGGCGTCGATGGTATTCTTGGGAACAGGAATCTGCTCTCCCGTTTTGTCGTCGAATTGAGCATCATATAAGGAGATGGACGAGCGGTACACCATGACGGCAGGCATAATGCGCGTCATGGGTTCCGAAAGGTCCGAGATGGAAAAGCGTATGCCATTGCTAGTTCTTGTTGTCAGCAGGCTCTTCGGTGGCTGGAGGCTTCAGTGGAAGCTAATGGGACATGTCACACCTTCCCATATCTACAATACCGACGAGTCGGTCACGATGTCCACTCCATGGTGGATGGCGCCTCTCTCGGTGCGTAAGAGGAGGTTGCCCTGCCGATGGGGCTGCTGGCGATTGTGGGTTCCATTCAATGCTCTCTGCCTCGTCAGGCGTCAGGATCTCCTCGAAGTCGGAGAAGTCGGAGACAGACAAGTCGTCCATTTTGGTGTTCAAGCCCAGAGACATAGTTGATGACTTGAGTGTAGGTGCAACTGCTATGCTGGATAGTGGTGAGGATGCAAGCGTTCAGTGCTGTCCCAATGGCTCAACAGCGCGTCGGGCTGGCTGATCTGTCGGCTCGATTGGCAATGGCACTAGCCGTATTCGTCTCGGATGAGTATTCTTTTTTGACCAATGGCTTATAAAATGAAATGCGGCGATTTCAATGGAGCATGCACGACGACTGCAGTGAGCAGGTTGTACAGCTCCCATCTGCTGGAGTGAGGTCCGTGATGGCAGCCAAGTGCTGTTGCCATGCAACACTCGTCCCCGCGTTTCATGAGCAGCGAGCAAGGCACCTTGATGGTTCGTTTGCTCTTGCCCTTGCCATTCGTTTGACTATTATTGAACATCGACTAAAACATGATCAGAAAACAATACCCTCATTGGAAGACATTTGTTCGGTCACTGATTGCTCGTAACACATGCTCGGCACGTTCACGCAGGTTGTGATGAGATTTTTGTTACAACTCTAACCCTACTTACCCAGAGGCCCTCATGGTCATGTTGTCTAGAACTATCAGCAGGCATCGTAGTATGCCCATTTTGCCCTTTATTGAGAGTGTTGACCTTCGAATATGCCATTGCAAGTATCCGTGGGTGTCAAAGTCTTCCCTAGGTCTGTCTGGTCAAATGTAACCGATCGATTCACAACTTTCTGGAAAGTGACAAACCTGTGCACGTACCGATGTGATTTTTGAACCGATTGTTCAAACATCAATCTCAACACTTCATCACCGCATGATTCGTACTCCAGCGAATGATGAATACACTGAGAGTAGCTAGATGCCTTACATTTTCTGAACACCTTATTGAAATACCATAGACGCTTATTGGCCCAACAAAACGACAACCACCGAGAGAACGAAAGGTCACTCGTACACAACACACCTCACGCTTGTCAAGCCGACTTGCTTGATGCTTTGAAAAGTAAAGATTGCTGTCTTCACTAATGAAAGCTACACTCAGATAGTCCTTCATGTCTGGGGATTCAAGTCTGCAACACATATTTACACTGCGAAATCGACGAGAAGCTAAATACCACACAAGCACAAATACCAAGGGGACAAACATCCAGACGCGCCGTACTTTTACCTCGCTCTTCACTCGATCAACTCTCTCTCCAAAGTCGCCGTCCGCTGCATAAGTACGTTGCGCTTGACCCAATACGGCAACCAAACCTTGCTCTGGTATGATGCATGTCGAGTTGTCGAGACGCTGAAGACAACGTCGAGCTCCTCAAGTGTCCGCTGCTTGGTCTCAGGTACCACAAAGAAGATGACCAAGAACGATAACATGTTGAGGCCTGCATACAGACAGAATGCGCCCGTTGGCGTGACCTTGGCCAGTAGAGAGGGGAAGGTGAGACCGAGAGCACTGCTCACTGCGTTGTTAACGCATATGGTGAAAGCAGCACCGATCTCGCGGTGGGATAGAGGGAAAGCTTCTGAGAAATAGATAGATGGGATAGGACCGATGCCTAAAGATCGTCAGCGTGAAAATTGGCGACCGTTACAATATCAGTCGATCAAACTTACCTGGGCCATAGAATGCGCCGAATAGGTACACGAAGAAAGCGATGAGTGGCACTTTCGCTGAGTTCTCCTTGGGCATCAGGAAACAAAACCCAGCTGCCAGCAAGCACCAAGCCATTTGAGGGAACGTGCTGAGTAGCAGTGCGCGCCTGCCAAATCTATCCATGGTCCAAATTGCGGGAAATGCGAAGACGAACGTGACGAGTCCCTGGTTGAAGTATTAGCTTGGATACCAGTCACCATTCAACACCTGCGGACGTACAAAGCCGAACGACGCCAATAGCGACTGCTTCACGCTGTACCCTGCTTCTTGGAAGATGGTCGAGCTGTAAAATGCCATGATGTTGATCCCTGTGCGACGGTTAGATTGGACCGTCATTCGCCAATTTTCAAGCTTACCAGAGAACTGCTGAGCGATAACGATGATCGAAGAAGAGACCGTCGCACGTCTGATTCGTGGTACTGTAAAAAGCTCCAAAACTCTTCTGCCGAGTGACTTGCCGCCGAAGACCTCAGTCTCAGCTACGATCTGGCAATGCGCGTAGAAGAGTTCTCGTGCAGAGATGAGCTCCGTGTTTCTGATGCGATTGAAAGCTCGATATGCTTGCTGATACCTTCCTTTCTTCATGAGCCAGCGTGGACTTTCCGGACAGAGCCAAATAAGAGCCATGAGTGGTACAGCTGGCACGAAAGCCGCCGCCAGTTGGAAGCGCCATGCCAATCGACCAATGTTCATGAAGATCAAGTTGCTGCTAAAGCCCACAAGGATGCCGAAGGCGACGTAGAGTTGGAAGCTTGTAACGATGGCGCCTCGAATCGATGCTGGTGAGACTTCGGCACTGTAGACCGGGATTGTTGAGATCTTGATGCCCATGCCGATACCCATGAACAAGCGACAGATCATGAGGTCGACCCAATTCTTAGCAAAGCCCTGCGCGAGGACCGGGAACACGACGAACAGGTTTGTTGCAAAAATAGTTCCGCGGCGGCCGAGAAGCTGGTTGACAGGATCAGCTGCCCATGCGCTGAGCAGTCCGAAAAGTGCAGGCGCTGCGTTGATAACTCCTACGAGCCAGTGCCGGTGGGCGATACCAAACTCTTGCGGGAATGAGAGGTTGGCACCATTCGCTCCAGTGTTGTCCCAGCCTCTGTCTGAGTGTTAGTACATGACAGGTATGATCAACGAGCGTAGGTCACTTACTGGATTGCAGAACCAATCGAAACGATCGTACTGTTCGAGACGCTCGTAAGCATGTAAACCCCAAGACACAACAAGCACCAAGGCGTGAACCTGTCCCACTTACATGCAAGTGTACATAGTCCATGGTAGATCCCATTTGTCTGCGGCTCATGTCAACAGTCACGACTCTTGCTAAATGGGAAAGTATGCCTACTGGTGATCTCGCGTCGAAGCCAATGTTTATCATCCTCGGAAAGCCCCTGGATTGACTCGAAGTCATGCGGCCGCTGCGCTACCATAGATGCCTTATGGAACGTGTCCCTTTTGTCCTCAAATCCATACTTGACACAGAAGGCTTCGACTTGGTCATGGAGCTCGGAAGGTGACAGACCAGATAGCGGGTTGTTGTGCTGGATGTCCACCTTCTGCGAGAGCTGTCTTTCGATGCCATTCTCTAGATATTCGACGGTCGGACCTTTGACCTTTGATTCATCAGCCATGGCGGACGCAGTTATCGTGTATTGCGACTAGATGTTTCAACGAGAGTGCCAACGAACTGTTTGTCAAGAAGCTTGAAGTAGGCAATGTGAACATGGGAATGCCGTGTGATACATATACTTGGGCGAGTAGACACGTTGGCCTTGACATTGGCGTCCAACTCTGTGTACTGCACATACCGGCCTCGGTAGCCAGAGCACATTTGGCTCAGAAACCCTAAACACCACCAATCGCCCTGCACAGGCTGTGAGAGGAGAAGAAGGAGAGAGTATCAGCTGGACATGCCGAATAAAGTCTAAATCCCATGGCGTACCCGCGAACGTAGCTGCCGTGACTAATGTTGGCGGGACTAAAAGCGTATCTGGAAATGTGAGTATACGACCTTAGGTCGATGGCCAGGAAGTGACCATCAGGTTTACCGTAGCCCTTTCTTCATGAGTTTGCATACATACGACCATTGCTGGGACGCGTATGTTGGTATATTCAGGTGACGATCAGATGAAGTCAAGTGTTTCATCGAGCCGCTGCAGAAAGCTCCTAGCATCGTCTCAGTGGCCACGTAGTATCCTAGTATTTCGGGCGCGGACAACAACCATCCCATCTTCATCGAGATACTGGCAGTGTATTTTGATAGAGTCGTATCTGGAATTAAGGAGACAGAATAATGGACACTGAAAGGATGTCTTGCAGTTCCCCGCATATTGGATCCTTCGATGTCCACGCCCGTGCATTTGTGCATGTCGCGTGGCGAGAACGAGAAACACAACCGAGCTGCCCTGTGTGCGACCACAGCTTCGGACATGATTTTGCCGAGCTGCCTGTACAGGACGCTGGTGATTCTTGTAATATCAGGGACGGATGTGACCACACGTGTTGCAGATGTAACACTAGATCCGCCTTGGTTCTCATGCCCTGCGTGTGTCAGCGTCAACAATACGAGCGGGGTGTTCCACAACATGTGAGATCGTAGGTATATAGAGGGAGAGCATTCGAATCCAGAGTCTAATTTTCACACACATCAAGAGCCTCTCGTCTACTTTACAGTCCATTGATCATTTCAAAGCTGGACTGAACACAACACGCAGCCTTTCGTCCGTCCAAACCATCGAACATGACCCGTGCCGCTCCGCAAACATGGCTCGAGAAGCTAGAAGAGCAATGTACGTTGCGGGAAAGCAGCCTACAAACCCACGACAGCTAACAGTCCGTGCAGTGAACGTTGATGTCGACTGGATGGACCCGACGTACTCCAAAAACCTTCCGATCAAGCCGAATGACCAGACAAGTAACAACCTCTGGGTCAATCAGCAGATGTCTCATCCCGAGAACAAGGACATGGTGTTGCAAGTTTGCAAAGAGCTGAAGTCTGAGGGCTGGAAAGCAGCGTACACGCGTATCGTGAGTTGTCGTGGCAAGCATATGCGTACAGTACTGATGATAGACTGACCATCGTAGGCTGTCAACATGTGCAAGAACAACATCGACAACATCAAGGGTCGTGTGTTGCTCCAAGTCTACCCGAACGAGGCTTACAACACACAAGCCGTACTCGATTCTGCTCGGGCATACGCCAAAGAATTCGAGCGTGTCGGTATCTCGCAGGATCGATACTGTATCAAGATTCCCAGCACTGGTCCGGCACTCAACGCCTGTCCCCAATTGAAGAAAGAAGGGATTGCCACCTTGGGTACTGCTCTCTTTGGCTTGCCGCAGGCCATCGCCGCGAGCCAAGCCGGGTGCCTGTACATCAGCCCGTACTTCAATGAGGTCAAGGCCCACGACGACCCAAAGCTCTGGCCGGATGTCGAAGATCCTGCCACGCAACACACCATGTCGGCACGTACTCTGCAGATCCTGGAGACTTATGCTCGTCTCTACAAAGAGACAGGCAAAGATCAGCCACTGCTGAAGCAAGCCAGGTATGTATGACCGCTGAGATAGACTCTTTCGACGGCGCTAACGAGCCTGCACAGCTTCATCACAGCCAAGGAGGCAATGGCGGCAGGCGAGCATGGCTGCCACAGCGCCACAATCTCGCCAGAGGTCCTCAACGAGCTAGCCAAGCTCCAGTACGATGGTACGCAACAGCCTGGTGAAGGCAAGCCAAAGCCAGCGAATGTATACGCCGGATACAAGACACCAGAGCGACTGCTCAAAGTCTCCAAGATCGATCCTCTTGAGGCAGCCGGCATTGATGGCAAGCTCGCGTCCACCGACATTGACTACCTTGCCAACAATGGCGAGGAGCTGCAGAAGGCGATCAAGGCAGATCCCATCACCTCGCAGAGGCTTGACGATGCTCTGACGCTTTTTACTGGCGGGCTGATGGAGAGCAAGGCGAAGATCGAGGGCTGGTTCCAGGAGGTCTGATCGAATGACCAGAAAAGGAAGCCGAAATAGATCGCCAGATAGACCAGGCATACATTCATTTACCATGTTCAGTGCTGTCATCCCGAATTTAGATTGTACCCTTGACCAGAATATTGACGACGCTGGAAGTCGAGAGGTAACTCCTGGTTAGATGGGTGTGTCCACAATGGCTGTTGCATGTGTGAACTCTGCGGTGCTGACCACAGGGCATGTTGGTGAGATCCATCGTGAGTGCCAAACTGTGTAAGGTGGTACTGCGATGTTCCTGGTAAAATGTTAAAGTTGGGGCCATCTGCGAGCATTGCTGCTGAGGTTTGAACTGTGTAGTTGTCTAGCGATTGCGCGTCTGTCATCGGGTTTGCGAGAGAACCAGGTTGCGCGCTGAAACCAGCAGATACCATTTGGGGCACCTCATGGGTCGTAACAGGTCCAGGTATCGCGATAGCATCGTACATCGGCATGAGATCATGACCGCCAATCTGCGTCACGTCGTTTTGCATAGCGTCGGCTTCGAGAAGTTCAGCCGGCACCGCCGGCGCTGGTGTTGCATTGAGACATCCTCGCCAGCCTGAGAGTTCGGCGAGAAGAGCTTCTTTTTCTACCTTCAATTCATCAACAGTCTTCTGAAGGTTTTCTAGTTTTGCTTTCTGAACCTCATGGTACTTCAGACTCTCGTCTACAATGGTATGTTTCGAAAGTTTGCTCTCCTTGACGGAAGTCAAATTTGGCAAGAAGCGCGCCAGAGTCTAGAGATCACATCAGCGTAAGCGATCGTAATGGCATATTTGATTTCTTACTAGCAGGCTGTCACTGAACGCCTCTCTGCGGCCTTTCTCGAACACCCGGTGCTTCGCTCGATCGTCCTCCGTCCACACCCTGACCCGTTTCTTGTGGTGTCCTTTGCTTCGACTGCGACTGCTTCCATTGTCTGGAGAGACTTCAGAGGGAGGGCTGTCCATTTTGGGTGAATGCCATGGATGAATTCAACGTCTCGCTCCTGTGATGCCGGCGTGTAGTGGAGGAGTGATGGCGCATGCGGACTATGCCGCCTTTGGGGGCGGAAGAGGGCAGGGTGCGGGGAAACCTTGTAGGCATCACATGTTGAAGCATTGACATGGCCTATCACTCATCATTGTTCGGCAGTGAAAAAGAGTATTGCTCGTAGTCTATTGTATTGCATCAAGTCCGGCGCGTCCACTCCATCTCGCAAAGTATTTCACGCGTGAAGAATCTCTTACAGTATGGTCGAACGAAGCCTGCAACATCCATGACACGAGGGCACCATGACAAAATACTGCCGCTCCGGTTTGCAGAGCATATCAATAGCGGCACATGCTAGACTGCAAGAAAAGTAAAACATATGTGAGGTGTAGATTTCCAAAAAGAAGTGATGCCAATCGTGAACAACAGCAAACAATCAGTACGCTAGTGATTTTGAACAACCTAGTTCGACTTTGTACAATAACCGAATTCAAAGTCTACATTTGTTAACAACAAAATATCCACGTAGTTTGCGATAGGGCGTAGATTTCTTTGTCTTCAGAACAATGTTGTTTGAAGTGTAGACTTTGAAGAAGAGTGAAGCCAAAAAATATGGCTTATACATAACAATGCCCAAACACGGAATTGAACCATGGATCTTGTCATTACGAATGATACGAGTGACACGCCTTACCACCTGATTGATGTTAGTGCGAATTCTCGGAGAGAACGAACAAAGGTGTAACTCACTGGGCCATTCGGGCTTTCTTCTGAACGAAGTATAATGACATCATCTATCGGCGCATCAACTATAATACTACGTGTTTTGTGAATGGATACCAAGAGAGTTGCGAGACACCAGACATGTCTATTCGATACGAGGGAATGTTAAGGTGTCCATATCTGTACAAATAACACAAACAATTATTTTTTCGACTTTGAGATACTCTGTAGGTTGAATCGAGTCGCGAGATGATGGGTTCAATCGTTCAAATGCTGGGATCACATGGCGTATTGAAAACCGTGTTAGAGACACCATACTCTGCGGAACAGCTATCCATATCAATGAGTGTTTCGGACGCATTCACCATCATTTGATGGAGCTACAAACAATGCCATATGGCCTCGCCTACTATAATCAAAGCCCGAGGTTGTGGTGATGCCAGATGACGATCAACTATTCCTCGTAGAGGCGGGGTCGGTAGGTGGGAAGCTTTGCCTGGACGATGTGCTTTCTAACACGCTTTTTGAGAATGCGAAGAGCATGCCTAATCATCCTAAGCAGAATACACAATGTTATCCATACGATCAATGGTTCCGGTCCTTGGAGCGAGAGCATGCTCAACACTATCGTTACGATGCCTTCCAACATCGACTCAGCGAAGCTTCACGAGCACGGCTTATCGCAGGGACTCTGCCGCTGAGGTCAAATTAACAGACCGCCTCAACATGAAAGGCAAGACTGTTTTGGTTACCGGCGGTGGGCGTGGGATCGGTCTTGCAATTTGCAAAGCAATCGCCCAACTTGGTGGCAATATCGCCGTTCTGGATGCACTCCCGCAACCATCAAAAGAGTTCCATACCCTCAGCAACATATACGGCGTCGAATCTATGTACGAACGGGTTGATGTGACACTACAGTCATCACTGGAACGTGGCTTCGAAAACGTCGTCAAAAAGACTGGCGGCATCCAAGGCTGTGTAACAGCAGCTGGCATCACTCTCGAAAGACCGTTCGCCGAGCACACATGGGACGAATCGCAGAGACTATTGAACGTCAATGTCATGGGAACATTCTGGACTGCAAAACTAGTCGCAGACCATTTGCGAGCTCGCGGCGAAGGCGGCAGCCTCGTGTTGATAGCTTCGGTCGCCGCGCAAGGCATCATTGTCCCGATGCAGAGCCTGTCAATCTATAACATGTCGAAAGCAGCCGTCAAAGGCCTCGTCGGTCCGCTGGCTGTGGAGTTGGGAGATGTCGGGATCCGTGTGAATAGCATCTCGCCGGGAGTTATTGATTCGCAGATGACGAGGGACAATGCGACGACGTTTCCGAGGCTGACGGACATGTACCACAACGCACCGCCTGTCAGACGGATTGGCCAGCCATCCGACCTCACTCCGCTCGTATGCTATTTGTTGTCAGATGCGAGTACTTTCACCACGGGATCGGACTTTTTGGTGACTGGAGGATTGCACGCAGGGTTGTCACCAAGGTGGGTTGATAGGCCGTGATGGGACGATGTTGAATCTCCTGAAGACGCATGATGGTATCTTAGCAAATGGGCATGACGGTGTACGTAACATTTGGTGGCATGAATGAAGCGGTCGATTCAGCGATACATAGAATATCTTTACTCACTCCACACACGTGCCTTTAAAAAGAAACATGACTCTCTTTACGGCAGGTCCTGACCCGACAAACGGGACTCGCCATTCGCCATAACCCTGATCTGCAGCATCCCTGCTAGTGCGAACTAGATATCTCGGTCTCGCGTCTTGCGATTCGCGGTGGTGCTAGCTTGTCGCGACCGTTAGGATGCGTGCCGAACGCCTGCGAGTACCTGGTCTATGTATGTACGTGATAGGAGGTCAAGTAAGTACAGTACACATATGCCCTACGAGCATTTCACACCGAGCATCTGCGTGCGAGCACAGCGTAGCGAGCCCCAAACGAAGGACCCATGAGCGAGCGCCTTAGTTTAATTGCAACCACCAAAGCTGGTCCGCGCGTGTAACCTTCTTGTCTCGTTTCGCCCATGCGCACGGCACCAATTGCTGTAACCACCAAGAGCTACAGCGTTTGCGTGCAGTGAGACATCTCTGCTGCTTCACTTACTCACATGCACGTGTGAAGAGCAAACAGCGCATCACTCTTTGACCGCCTGGTGCACCGCGAGACGACGCCCACGACCCTCTCACCACTCACCACTCCACCGCGATCGGCACCCCTCGACACCAGCCTCCTTGCCCACCGAGCGCAATGTCATCTTGAACTACTCCGACGCATTACTCGCATCCACGCCTGGAACAACACACACCGCGACTTATTGCGCAAGCAAAAGCGCTACCACCACCATGCCCTGGCAGCCGCTGCCCGCAGTCGCATTTGCCATCTGCACATACCCTTTCAATGCCACTCAGACTCAGGACCTCCCGCTTCAGGTCGGCGACCATATATACATCATTGAGCAAGGCGGCAAGAACCAACAATGGTATCGCGGATATCTCGTAGCAGCTCCATCGCTGCTCGCAGGCCTCACTGGAAACCGCGGCCAACAGCTTGAGCACCGTGTCTTCTCTGGCATCTTCCCTCGGAACTGCGTAGAAGTGAGGGAGTTCCTCGGCGAGAACAAGAGCAATGGCGGCCTGACTAGTCCCACGAGTCTGGTCTCGCCAGGGAATACAGATGAAGACAACATAAGGGAAAGGAGGAAAAGCCAGAAGATGCTAGCAAGGCGTTTGAGCCGGGCTCACAGCAGAAAGAGGAGTCAATCCAACATTAGAGACAAGGCAAAGGCGCAAGGTGTTGACCTGGAGCGCAACCCTTTGCCGCGAGCACCCAATGCGCCAAAGCCACTTGCACCCGTACCTCTACTCAGGGTGGGCGACGAGACAGTTCGTTCCGCAGAAGAGCCTCTGGTAGACGAGATCGCATCCTGCCTACGTGAGTGGCATGATGCCCGGCTTCACGAACTGCTGCTGGCTCGCGGCTACGACCAATTGAGCCAAGTGCAGGAACTCATCAAGCGTCTTGGAATGAGTCGACAACAATTAATGCACGATGTCATGACCACGAAAGAGCTCAAGAAACTCCGCGAAGACACTGTATGGGACCTGGTGGCCGGCAACAAACTTCTCAGTGACGAGGTTGTAGTACGCAGCTGCGTAGAGAAGGGTCGCATGTTGACCGCCGACGACTCCGTGATCGAGATGACCAAAGA
>Ga0265797_10006041_pt1 | contig 17375 bp, 16 predicted proteins | sample P2T30metagenome_FD_192433 | JGI IMG/M metagenome (GOLD analysis project Ga0265797, IMG submission 192433) | Plant litter microbial communities from East Loma Ridge, Irvine, California - P2 T30 | ecosystem: Environmental > Terrestrial > Plant litter > Unclassified | place: USA: California...
TTCGATCATTTTGTACACGACGTTCTTGCCGATTTCGGGGCTGGTCAAGCGGTCGCGGAAAGCCTGGCCTTCGTCGAGCAGCATGTCCCATTCGCACGTATGCAGGATGATTTCGTGGGGGAGGCCGTTTTTCAATAGGGAGGTCGGGGCGACGCCGGGGGAGAGGTAGGGGGAGTCGAGGGAGATTGTGTGTGGGGGGTGGAGGTAGCTGAGATGTTTTGTTAGTGTATGTAAATTTGGCAGGGAAGGAGGATGGGAAGGAGGATACGTACGATTCGTCGAAGAGGTCGGTGAAGACGGCGGGGAGTTCTTGGTCTTTGCGTGAACAGGTCGCGCGGCGCTGTTCGCGGGTACGCGTGTAGTCTAGCGAAGGGTACCAAGGAACGATTGCGCGGAGGGAGATGTCGGAGACCTGCTTGAGAGCGTCCTCGCGGACTTGGATGTTGTTCTTCGTCAAGGGACTGCGCTTCAGAGGCGGTGCTGCCTGAGTACCGTCTAGGGTCTCGACGCGAGCTTCTTGTGGGAGTTTCACGGTGGAAGATCCGGGCGAGTCGAATGGGTTGTTGGATCCAGATGGGCGTGCTGTTTCGTCCTCGCGAGGGAAGCCCATCATCTCGTCATAGAGGCGAAGAGGGATCGAACAAGCCATGTTGGCACCTGAGCTGAATCCGGAAAGAGCAATCTTGTTGGGATCAATGCCCAGCTCTTCGGCGTGTTGGTGTACCCAAATTACGGCGTCAACGCCATCCTCCACTGCCGTCGGGAAAGGCATTTCTGGCGCACGGCGGTAATCTACGGCGATCACGACAGCGTTGCACTCGTCAACCACCGTGGTGCACCATCTAGCATCATCCATGGGTGACCCGAGCGTAAATCCTCCGCCGTGGAAGTTCAGCACGACGGGATAGCCTCCCCATCTTTTTGCGCTGCTGCTTCGCCGTCTCAAATTGTGTCCCAGCGATTCAATACTATTCTTCCTCTGCTTGCCTTTATCCGGGGTTGTCTCCTCTTCATCTGACACAGGGTGGTCTTTCCAAAGCGACTTCTGAGTGCGATAGTCCAAGGGCGTGTAGAAGTACAAATCAATAGTTCCCGTTTTATTGCTAAGCGTCGCAGGAATGGTGCGCACAAAGTTGTACTTCGGTGGACGAGGCGGCGCCATCTTGTGGAAGAACATGCCCAAGCCCATGAGCACTCGCCAGAACTGCGCCTGGACGTGCAGCACCCATCGCGGTCTCGCCATCTTATTCTTGTAGACTGTTTGGTGGCGCTCCTCTTCTGGTTGGGCTTGGAAGTAAGCAATTGCTTCTGGGTCGGTGATCTTCTTCTGCTCGTGCTCTAAGAGCTTCGTCTTTCCGCGCTGGAGGGGATGTCGAAGTGCGCTCGGCTTTGAGGGTGAGGAACTGCGTGTGTCGCTGAGTGTTTCGCTTGGTATTTGACTGAGGTCCTGGCTGGAGCCGGCGCCTGGTGGCTTCAGCAACTGATCGCTGGATTCGTTGCCGTCTCTCTGCAGTTTTGAGGATCCGCGCTGGATGGGATGCCGGATGGGGTTGTCTTGTGTAGCGCTCGATTGTGCTTGGTGCTCGGTGTCACTGCCCATGTGGCTGTCGTCGTCGTCGCTGTCTCCCGAGAGCTTAGTCTTGAGGCGCTGAATGGGATGCCTCAGCGATTCTGGCATGATGATCAGATATGTACAATGCGAACACGCCAACAGATGCTCCGGTAGTATATGTTTGGTGAGGAGGAGGAGATTAAAGATAGCGAAAGTCGAGAACACGCACCAGGTCGCAAGGACGTGCCAATGATTACAGGCAAACAGAGTTAAGGTCCGCGGTCAAGGCTGGAGGCCGTGTTGCAGGCCAAGCGTCGATACGTTCCAGAGTACAGAAGGTTGTCTAGGGCTGGCAACCCATCGCCGTCCTCTGTTTGGCCGACTTGCCTGCCCGCAGCCAACTCCGTAACCGGGCCAAGCCTGTTTGACTGCCGCGCACGTGCTTGCCTTTGCAATCATCACGATGCTTGAAATCCCACTTACGTCAGTCAGCCCTTCCTCGTCCCCGGTCCCGGGCCATTTCCCACGTGGAGCCACGTGATGTCATGTTTCATTTAACCACATTCACGCACTGGATGGATCCTTCGAGGTATGCTGTGGAATCTGGATGCAAACGCATTCACGCACTACGTACTTGACTTCAAGAGCTCGATGTTTCTTCGACTTTAGGGTCATATGGGTTGGTCACTCAAACTCAGTAATCTGCCATTTCATAGATCGGAATCCCTCTGTAATGATTCCGTATCTCGTCTGACTCAAGATTGTGACAGAAGAAATAAATATGAGCCAGCATCCAAGGCGGTGTCATAACACAACACTTGTAACCGCGTGGGAACCTGTCGTCTTTCTCTCCGTCGATCTCAATATCAATGACCTTGAGAGAATAGAGCTGCCATTTTGCCAACAGGTCGCGCGTGGGTGGTGTCGGGAACCGGTCGAGATTTTCGAGAACATCTTCGTCTATCAAGAGGCAGAATCTGTAGCGCGACGGTTTTACATGGCTGCTCACGTCTCGGCTCTCGATCCAAACCTCGAACTTCTGGCGTACGGCTTCTGGCGCTGCACCGTCCAGGTCGCGGTCTTCGATGATCACGTTATTGTATCGCTTCCAGACTTCGCGAGCGGCTCTGTGGTTCAGTGTCTCGGACCCGTCATCGTTGTGTGTTTTCTTGGCCTCTTCGAAACACTCAAATTCGACCCATTGGTTGATCAGATCTAGAGCCCGTGCGAATTTTGAGTCTGAGCCGAGAGTGTAGACTGTTCGCCAGATGGTAAAGCCCCAGAGGTCCACGCGGATGTCAGCATATGAAGATCTCCGAGGACAAGGTCTGGGTTTCTCCCCTTGGGGCATCTGAGGGAAACTTACAGTTGTCGACGTCGCAGTACTTACATATGTCTTGACAGTAGCCAAACGCGAAGCTTTTTGAATAGTGGCCGCCATGAGCGATGTCCTGTAATTCGGCATCGTACCCTTCCGAGAGGGCGACTTCCTTGCCGTTGGTTGAAACCGTGAATATGTTTGTCATGGTTGATGTTCTGGGTATGAGAGCAGTCTGGGCGCTCCGAGACGTATCCAGGGCGTACAGGTGCAATAAAAAGGGCGCAGTATGCGCGCGCTATGAATTGAAGACAGCTCTCATATGCTGGCTGTCAGTGGCTCGTGCGACAAACAAGATGTGTTTACTCTGGGAGACTCCCATCAGAACGAGGGCTGTCAGGCAGCAACAACACCTCGCTTGTCGCCATCATTTACCCGCCTGGTATTAGTACACCGTTGAAGCGTGATGAGAATGGAGGCACAGCACGCCACAAGCGAAATGTAGGCGAGATGTCTGTTGTGTAAACTCAAGGATGTGTGAATCTACCCATCAGATCTCGACGACCACGAAAAACATGCCACCATACCGAACATCAATTCCTACATGGAAGACGTAGGCTGGATATGCCTAAGATGAACTGCTTGTGTAACGAGAGGAGGAGGTCTACAGTCAGCAGATGGTGGAAGGGGATGTCCGCGGACAACGTGGCAGCCGAGGCTCGCTTGCGGTCAGCACAAAACACTAATAACATCTCGTTAAATGACATATCAGCCCCTGAGCAATCCAAAATGCAGTACGATGCACAATTTGTATCATACATGTAGGCATCGAAGTCTCATGCCTCTACCGCACCGCTTTTGGTCATCTTCGCTTTGAGTTGAATGTCCCTCTATCCGCACTTCTTTTCCGACCATCATCCACTCTCGAGGCCATCTACACGACTATCGCTGGTGTCAGAGAGTAAGACTTCTATGTTATGATTTACGAAAGACTCGGCTCAGGGTACAATGTCGAGCTCGCCAGTAGTGAAGCACGCCGCTGGGCCGCAGATTTGAGGACTTATGGTGAAGGGGAAGAATCTAACTGGGGCTTTCGCATTTACCGCACAACCTACACACCTGAGTCCGACAGAGGTAGAGAGTAAAGTGGCAAAGTCCATGACGGAAATCCAGACTGACAATGTTACAAGATTTCATTACTGGTCTGAGAATCATATCTCGATATTTACGGGAATCATGCTTCGCCTACCCCGGAAGCGACGACACGCCATGCAAGCAGGTCTGGGCAAGGATGAAGAACACAATAATCGAAGATCGTGCCCAATTCAACTGCGTGCCGCCTCCTGTGATCCAGCGGCATTTCCAAGACTGGATCGAAGAACAAGGCTATCATCTATCAAATGATCCCTCACCCGACACTTCACTTAAGGGCTCATCCTCAGCCTCGTATCGCTTTTGCATTATCATCGATGCGGAAGCTCTGCGGAATCTCTTACGCTTCTCACCTTCGGCGGAACCTCAACCTAGCCACTATGACCGCATTGGCGTGAAGGTGCTCGATGTGGAATGCCACGAGGATGCCGAGGACTATGAGCCACCGTTCGATCAAGGGTGGATGTGGGCTGGGCCGAATAATCTTGCTGAGATTTGGTTCGACATCATTGACTATGGTATAGAGGAGATATATGACACAGACGAACTCGGACGGCCGGTAATCATGGAATGTTAATGAGTAGCCGCCATGACTCAAGGTCGCGAGCTGTTCAACAATCTTGACTTCAGATCCCTTCCGTGCTTTCAATCTAAGCTGACTTGTATCTTCCGGCGAAAGGACAATGACTCCAGCGTCTACCTCCTAGCAGCAGAGTTATCATACTAAGCTTGAATTCAAGCTTGAAAATCATGCCGCGTACAACTTGTGTCCCTCATCAGCATCTGACGACCTACACATTGACGCATAAAGTATTACATCTATCTCACAGATTCTGTCACAACTGCCTTGCCTCTCATGGTCGTGACGAGAAACGCTTGATTAGCACGTCAACTGCAGCGAATCGAATTACTCCCCGTAGCCTACGAAAGCTGTAGAAGCATGTGTGGGATTGTATCGATAGGCATGTGGATCGTAGATTCGGGCTAATGGCATTCTGGCAGCCGCATGTTGCAAATCATTCCAGATTCGGAGACCCCGTTTATGTGGCTGCTCGTCTATGAGCTCGCGTGTCCGTCGTCTTTAGCGAAATTGCTTTTCGGTCAAAGTAAGCGGTGCGCGTGAAGTCTTGCTCCATGTTGTATGAAATGCGTCCTATGAGATGCCTCGGCAAATAATGTACGATACTGCCTAAATTACAAAGCTAAGGTACCCGGCATACGTTGCGTTGCGTGGTTTTCCATTTCTACCAGCCGCAGACATGCTCACAGAATTACCTGTGGAGCTGCTCAGCATCATCATCGACTACGGCTTCAGGAGCGACATCCTCAAATTGAGGCTCACGTCACGCAAATTAAACACAAACCTTGCAGAAACCTTTGGCCGCAGCTTCTTCCGCAACCGTACAAAACAATACACCCTTCGTGACTTGAAGTGTCTTTCGCAGATCTCGCAAGTCGCGAGCATACGGGATGCGGTCGAGCAGCTGACTATCGTGGTGGTCGAGCCACTCTATCGAGACGTCGATGCCCTACAAGAGCCAATCAAGGCCAGGGTCGTCAAGACGCGTGCAGAATCACTGTTGCGCCAGACTCGACACCTCCGTTCAGACTCATGGCCACCACCCATAATCATCAGCCCCAACTTCGACGCTGAATGGCTTGCGCTGCAAGAATCCATCAACGAGCAATGCGCAACGATGTTCCGGCAGGCTCTGGCCAACTTTGCGCAGTCTCAGAAGCCTCCGACACTGTTGCTGCGGTACAACGCGCCGGTGTGGGATGGTTACGGAGCCTCTTTCGGGTCGACCAAAGCGCTCGCTAAGTTCATAGGAATCGATGCCTCGTACTTTGGTTGGCGTGAACCTGCTAGAATTTTGGCGCCTGTGTTCTCGATGGCGGATGAGGTGGGATATCCGATATCTGACATCGAATTCGGCGCTGGCTCGGATTACCATTACTGGGGAGTCAGCACGTTTGAGCCTTTGATACAAGTCTCGCCGTCCGCTCTTGCGGACCTCCGTGGGCTGACCATAGCGCTCACTATGACCGCCGCTGACTTGGACGATGACCGAGACCAAGGCCTCCGATATATGCTGTCGCTGCCCGCCTCGCTTGCGGAGCTCAACGTTTCTTTCTGCCCAAGGGATCGCTGCCTTCTCACCTCGGAGTACTTGACAACTTTGGCTCACTGCCTCTCCGACGCGCCGTTGGCCAGCCTTAGCATGATCAATGGCCACATGTCATCCGATGGTCTGGGCAAGTTGTTGGAGCCGCACAGTGGGACTCTGCGGACCTTGCAGCTTTACTATGTCTCTTTTGGGGGCAACGACGACCCGTACCCGATGCTTGAGCGGCTTTCTGCGTTCCCAATGCTGGATACCTTGGACTTGGTAGGCTTAGCGCAACACGGCACGGACGTTGCCATCGACATGGAGACTCTGGGCAACGCTTTTAGTGCGCGAGGGCGGATGGCTGTCCAGGAGTTGTGGCGAAAGTTCATGGATTCCTACTGCGTAGAGTAGTTAGATCGCAGTCATGGAGTAGCATCATATCTGCGGTGACATAACGAGCAGGTGTTCAATGGAAGCATGGAAGCCTTCGAGTCAGTTTCCATATCATAATCTCAATTTCAATGTGTGGAGTCGGGAGATGTGGGGTTTGCCGGTGGAGGTGGAGTTGTAGGGCGGAGGCGTGAAGGCACTTTCCATCTTCTTGTCGTATTCCCACCAGCCACAAAATTTAGTGCCAATCAACATCAACTGCCGCAATGGGCACGACCTTGTCCGCCTTATGAGAACCTCGGATCATGGCCGCGATGGATTGAGGTGGATAGCCTTTCACGCTATTAAACCGAGCCGAATTGAATCTCAATGCGATGAAGACGATGCTCCGGAAAATGGTTGTAACTAAGGTATATGTAGCCATGGTACGTCCTCCAGATTGAAAGGAGTCTCGTGTTTGTCCGCTCCAGTACTCGTAGAAAATGGCGTCGTCCCTACTCTTGTCGACCCTTGTATTGGCCTCTTCGGTCATTGCGTCTCCTCCGGGATATGGTTCGCATCACAGCTCGCCTAACAACAACACCGACTCTTGTGCAACTTCGACTGCCCCGGCGCCGACATCGACAAACCCGGCAACCTGCTCGGCAACGAAATCTGTTGCATACAGTGCTTGGTCGTACACGGTCGAGACTACCACGCGCTATGCTACACCTCTGCCGTCTCCAGCAGTCTTGACCACGAGCTTCGCACCTCACTTCAGCGAGGTTTCTACCCTGCTGCCTGCAAATGCCACCTACACTTCATACTCCCTGAACAGAAATGCTACTGCGCTTCAGGATGGAAAGTATGGCCAGGGTGCCTATGCCCGCCTGTGGGCGACCGTGAGCTTCAACCAATCGGTCCCGTTCACTACGACTGTCTCGCCAACTCCGGTGGCCAGCAGCGAGCTGATATATCCTCCGGCTCTATATACCGCTTGTCCAAATTCCGCAGATACTTGCATTGATTGCTACAAGCTTCCTGAGGATTTCGTATGGGGAGTGGCCAGCAGCGCCTTCCAGATCGAAGGCGGACTCACTGAGGATGGCAGAGGTCCTGGTGCTTTCGACACGATTGGAGCCGTGGGTTACGTTGGCCGTGCGCCCAACGAGGCTGACTCTGAAGTTGCAAACATGGCCTACTACCTCTACAAACAAGACATTGCTCGTCTTGCGGCCATTGGAGTGCCTTACTTCGGCTTCTCGATGTCCTGGACCCGCATTGTGCCTTTCGGCACCGTAGGCAGTCCGATCAACCAAGCCGGATTGGATCATTACGAGGATGTGATCAAGACTTGTCTCGAGTATGGCGTCAAACCGATCGTCACCCTCACGCACTTCGATCCACCTCTAGGTCTGCAGTACAACAGCACCGACTTCCCAGATGCGTTCTTGTACTACGCAAAGCAAGTCATGACCCGCTTCGGCGATCGCGTGTCAGAGTGGGCAACTCTCAACGAACCCAACGGAGTCTTCCGCAATGATTTCCCAGCTGTTCCCAACATTCTCATGGCTCACGCCAAGGTTTACCATTGGTACAAAGAGGAGCTCGGAGGCACAGGCGCCATCACAATCAAGTTCGCAAACAATCTCGGAACACCGCTTGACGACACCAACCCGGACGATGTCCGCGCAGCTCTGCGCTACCAAGACTTCGTCCTCGGCACTTTCGCAAACTCGATATTCTTGGGCGAGCAGTATCCTGAAGAAGTCACCAGCACAGGTGTCAACTTGACTCTTCTGACCGACGAAGAGCTGGCTTACATCAACGGCACAGCAGACGTCTGGTCGTTCGACCCTTACACTACTGGTTTCGTGACCAGCCCCGAAGGCGGCATTGACGCCTGTGCAAGCAATAAAAGCCATCCCCTGTGGCCTACCTGCGTCGTCAACTCCAATGTGCAATCAGACGGCTGGTTAAACGGCCAAGGCAGCTTTGAATATGCATACATCGCTCCCCAGTACGTCAGACAGCAACTTGGCTATGTCTGGAACGTATTCAAGCCCAAAGGTACACCGGCATCTCCCAATCATGCTTTCTCTGAGCCTCACCACTAACATCGTTCCAGGAATCGTCGTTTCGGAATTCGGTTTCAACCCTTTCATGGATTCATCCAAGGTAACAAACATGTCTCCCAAATCTCACGTCCTCCCACTGACCCCATCCAGACCAAGGTAGCACAGCAATACGACCTCGAGCGTACCCTCTACTACCAGTCCTTCCTCCGCGAGATGCTCAAGAGCATTTACGAAGACGGCGTCAACGTTATTGGCGCTTTGGCTTGGTCTCTCCAGTAAGTTGCTCCATTTTAGGAGTTTTCCATAGATTCATCACTGACGATGCTTTCCAGGGACAACAACGAGTTCGGTCAGTACGACCAGCAATACGGCCTACAGCTGGTCAACCGTACGAACGGAGAGTTCACGCGCAGCTACAAGCGCTCGATCTTCGATTTCGTCGACTTTTTCCAACAGTATAAGGAGGGTGAAAGCCAGTGAAGCTCGGATTGGAAGCTCGATGATGTATGATTTGAAGGCACTATTAATTTCCGACCAAGCATTGAGGCACGGCGAAGCGTTGACTGGCCATGTCGATGGCATGAAGCGCACGCGTACGTGCCAGACAATTTACGGCTATGGACCACGTTTCTAAAAGTAGATAGATGACTGTACATGACAAAAAGCGCATATGCTCCCTCTCGTCATGCCTCCCTTCATGCAGCCACACCGCTCTCGGTCTTTCATGATCTTGTCGGCATTCTGCCTAACCCGACAAGCAGTATACGTGCATGGTCAGCTCCTAATCGAACGCGACCATTCCACGACTTCCTCTTCAAAGCCGACCCATGTACCCGGACAAAGTATTGCAAGCGCCTCCCATTTGACAACAGTCCATTACAATATATTACAAGTATACACCCATCCTCTCTCCAACCCTACATCCCCTTCCCACCCCTCTCATCCTCCATACCAATCGTCACCGGCGCCTCAGGGAACTCCTTCTTCGCCTTAGCCTTGCTGTTCGACTCGTCCTTCTCGCGCACCGCTTGACCTCCAATGTCCTTTCCCTTGTCGCTGAAACCCCAAAAGTCAGCGAATCGTCATGAGGTATATGACACTACCACGTTGGATGATATGATTGGAGGGCACTTACTCTCTTGCGGATACGCTGTTGTCGGTCTGCACGTCGAGACGGTCGTCTTTGCGGGTGGTGTGGTCTGAGTCCTTGATTTTGCCTGCGGTTTCGCCGCTGGCTTGTTTTGAGGAGGCGATGCTGAAGGGGCGGGCGGCGATGGTAGAGGAGATGGGAGTAGAGGTGCGGAGGGAAGCAGTTGCCGCACGGCGGGAGAGGGCGAGGAAGGTGGACATCGTTGTTGGGTTCGTGTTTCGGTTAGGTCTTCTGGAGGTTGTTCGTGTTTTTGAGTTGATCGGGATTTATACAGTGATTTGGTGATTGGTAGTGTGATGTGAAGGTACAGAAAGAGAACCTACAGTCTTGACTGTCTACTTGTCGCACGCACGTTCAATGCCCTGGGAGCTCGGTAGTGGAATGCTCCATCATGAACGACGTAGTTGTAGCGTCATTGATCAATCGAGACAATCGAGTTAGACTTTGTGGAGGCGGATCTAACCGAGATCTCATTCGCATCTTGAGCCTTGTTCGCACTCAACTCCGCCACCCCGAACCGAACCGAACCGAACCGAAATGTGCAACGAATGTAGATATCTTTGATTTAAGCTATTATCTAGAAAGTCATCGTCGAAAAGAGAAAATGCTACTCTAAATCATCATTGAGACGAATGCCCAGCCATGGTTTTGCTGGCAGCCAATTCGATGCCACCCTCGCTTCGCGCAGGCAGGTCATCATTCTTCTTCCTCTCCTCCATCCCAAATTCCGTGTTCAGCTCGTTTCTCAGCTCGATCTCCTTCTCGACAAACACCAGCAGGAATCCGATCCCGGCAAAGGCAATGCCGATCAGCCAGACGACCCGCAGAGCACCGGAGAAGACCTCCACCACTTCAGCGCGTGTAGTTGCATCTTCGATACTGTTGACGAAAGCAGCGGTGGCGTATTGATACGCGCGACCGCCCGTGAGTAGCTCTGCAATGTCTGTATCGCCGAGTCCACGGGCAAGACGGCTGCACTCGTTGTTGAAAATAGCGCTTGGAATGGCGACTCCCCAAATGCAGCCGAAGTAGCGTGCAAAGCTCCAGAGACCGGTGGATGTTGCGACGTACGTCTCGTCTAGCGGTGCCTGCACGGCCGGAAGGAGGATTCCACTCATGAGCCCACTACCAGCAGCACAGATCAACTGGAACCAAGCCCACGCGGCGGGATTAGTGTCAGCGTTCATGAGACTAAACAAACCGAACGCGATGATCATCGGGATGCTTGCGGCGAAGTGCAACGGCTTGTACCGTCCAATCTTGGAAAGCAGAATGCCTCCAATAAGAGCGCAAAGAAGACCTCCCGCGAACGTTGGGAGTGTGTCGATACCAGAGTTCATGGGCGACTGGCCTTTGACTGCTTGGAAGTAGATCGGCAGGAAGTAGTAGGTCCAGTATGTGACAATGGCGTGGATGAAAGTCAGTCCTAGAGCAGCTGCGGATGTCCGGTTTGAGACAATCTTGCGTGGGAAAGATGGATCTTTGCACAGCTTTGGCGTCCATTCGAATGCTGTCCATAGGAACAGTCCAAAGAACCCGAGGATGAGAGGCACGACGATGTGGAAGGTATCCCACTCATAGACAGTGCCGCCCCAGGTAAGCGCAATCAAGCAAGCCACGATTGCGCCAACGAAAATGAGATTGCCGACCACGTCGATGCGAGCGAACTGTTTCTTCCACCCGGCCTCGCGCTGATAGTTGACGTTCAGGAAGATGAAGAGACATGCAAATGCAACTATGAAGGTCAGCATGGTGTCTCTTTATAATCCATGCAAGGGAGCTTACCGCCGCCAATAGGCACGTTCAAGTAAAAGCACCACCGCCAGGTAGATCGATCAGTGATGACGCCTCCAAGAAATGGGCCTATGGTAGCACCGACAGTAGCTCCGAGGTACACAATCGACATGTACTTGCCACGCTCTCGCAGTGGAACAAGGTCAGTAACGACCGTCTCGATCAGAAGATTGATACCACCACCTCCGAAACCCTGAATGGTACGAGCGGCGATGAGCATTGACATGGAACTCGCGCCGCCGCAAAGTCCGCTACCAAGAGTGAATATTGCGACTGCTCCGAGGAGTAAGATACGGCGTCCGAAGATGTTGCTCGCCTGTGCGAAAAGTGGGAGCACTGCAACCGATGCAAGTAGGTAGACATTCGGTACCCAGATGTAAGAGTTACCACCACCGAGAGCTTCAGTGATGGTTGGAAGGGCGCTGGTAATGATGGTTCCTTCCAGGGCTGATACCAGTCCTGTGACCATGAGAGACACAATGATGGCCCAGAAGCGCCATGTTCGCATGGTAGCCTTGGTGTTTGTCGCGACTGGCGTTAGTGGCGCATGGTGGTTTGTCAAGGTTGGATTGTGTGGTGAGTTGTCGAAGGCGGCCGTGTGCGAAGTTGTCTGTTGTAGCACAGGCTCCAAGAGTTGTGTTGCCATGATTGCTCAATCGGTTTTTTGGTGTGAGCCGAATGTGTAGTGCATGTGTTGATGGAGAAGTGTCATGCCGGATACACGTCGCTTTTTGTATTGTAGTCGCGATCACTTCAAGTCGTGCATTCCATCAGGTTGTGTCTCCAAACGGAAGGAGCTGAGAGTGAAGCGCTCAGACTGGACGAATGATGAGAGACTATGAATCATCCAGCTTCGATTCCATGAGCCATCTTGTACAACCGCAGGGAGATATCATCCACTGATACCGGTATCTCAATTCTGACACCGACAGCATGTCTCGAAATAAACTGGTGTCTGTTAACACAAGGAATAGGTCATACCTTCCCGGCAAGTGTGTTCTAGTGTGTTGGTGCGTGTACCTCTTACGCCTTGTGGGCAGAAGTCCAGTCTGCATCAGTCATCACCATGCAACCATGTATAATGTTCACATGGGAGGTTTCTGGTATGTTACCTTCCAGTTTTGAGCGACGACAACGCGTAATGGCTACATGTGCACGAAAAGCTCCAGAAAATCATGCTCTTCGTGGGATAAGAATGAGGAACAAGTTCGCAAGCAAAGTTTCGGACATTGCGACCAAGATTAGAGTTCTCCAACCTTTCCATCAATCCTGCCATTATAAGCCTCTGGATCTCATATTAGAATCAGGCTCACATGTAGATATATGTGCTCAAAGATAGCCAAAGTCAGGTGTCTGTTGGGCGGCGTACTTTGGTGGATACTTTATCTATTAATTCATCTGAGACTCGGCCGTTGCTAGGCTGGGTCGAGCCGTTCCCCACCAAAACAACCAATTCTGAAACAGGCCATCAAAGACATACAGACGATCTGATCTCTCGCTGGTGCGAACGCCCTGACACGCCCACGACACAACACCACACACCACCACACAATGGAGTCGCCATCCATACACATCAGCAATCCTATCGAGGACAGCGCTTTCAATGTCGACGGCCCGCCCTCTTCACCCTTCCAGAGCGAGATCGATGCCGCCAGCCGAAGCCCCAGTAAACAACACAAGCCTTCCCTGGGCGACATCGCATTGGACGCGATAGACGAGAATGTCGCGGTACACCAAGAGGCATATTCGCCCGATAAGGCTTCATTCATCGACTTCACGGACTTCATGGACGACAAGGAGAATGTGCCGCAAGAGGAGCCAACGGCAAACAAAATCAGCATTTCACCAAAGAAGATCACAACACCTGGGTCTGTAAAGTCCGTCAGGTCGCAAGCGCGTTCTGTGAAAAGCAATGAGGAGAGAAGAGGCAGTGCGGATTCAGATCTCATGCCTCCGCCCACACCCTCTGCGCGCAAGACCCCCAGCAGAACACCCAAGAAGACTCCTCTGCAAGCCAAGCGCGGCGCGGAAAGCACAACACCACGCACTCTCACGCGTGGCAACTCTTACGAACGCGCAGACCCAACTCCCAGACGGACTCCTTCGCTGTTCCAGGCTGGCCTGGATCTACGCGCATCGACCATGCAAGGTCCAGACGCTACCAACATCGACGACACCTGCTTCAGCACCTTTTCAGAAATCCCCGAAATGACCATCTTCGCGAAACTCGGCCAGAGCCCAACAAGACGCGGCGACATGACCCGCACACCCGGTCGCGACGTCGCACCTACACCCGGCACATCACGCAAGCGCCTGTCTTCATCATCGCGATCCCCCTCACCCACTCCTCGTAGGCGAAGGACACCGAACCGGGGCTCGGATGACACGACAAACCTGCTCCTCGACTTCACACAGCAGATCGAAGGCATTTCGCGACCCAATGCTTCAGTTTCGCCTGGCAAGTCTTCGACCGAGCCGAACTTGCTGCAGTACATCAACAACCAGCGTTCACCACACAAGAGAGGGCAGAGTCTGGCCACACCTGGAAAGCAAAGCAACCTGCTCAACCTACTAGACTTTGAGCTGCCGCCTGCGCCAACACCTCGTTCCATCCCTACAATCACAGTTAGAGAACTCGAGTCTCTCAAGTCATCCTACCTTTCGCAAATCTCGAGTCTCAAGGCTACACTAAGTGGTCGGGAAGCCGAGGTCGAGAGTCTAAAGCGCGCAGTCAACGATGCCGAAAGACGCGTTGGCGAATCGCAAGAAGAGCTACGAGAGGAGAAGGACGCTCGTGCGCATGCCGAATCAGAAAAAGCAGGCTGGGTGAAACGCGGACAAGAGGTCGAGCTGGTCTTGAAGAGCGTGAAAGAGGAAGTCATGCGCACCGAAACCGAGAAGGAGGACCTTCTTCGCAAGATCGAAGATGCTGAGCGCAGGATTGACAACGCGGAAGCCCGAGCCATCAAGGCTGAGGAGCGCTTTGCTGATGCTCTTGCGGCTCGAGCTGACCCAAGCGATGGAAGCACTTCTGCCACGGAAGAGCAAGTCCAGAAGCTTGTCGCGGCACAGATCGATGCTAAGATTGAGGCCGTTAGTCGCGAGCTACACGCCGTGTACAAGGAAAAGCACGAGAGGAAGGTGGGAACGCTCAAGAAGAGCTACGAAGCACGCGGCGAGAAGCGTTGCGCAGAGCTCCAAAACCGCCTCGACGCCGTGCAACGCGAGAACGAAGAGTTGCAAGCCGCCAAAGACGCCACCTTCACAGGCCCCTTCAGCGGCATCAGCAACGAAGAGAGCGCAGCCATGAAATCTGAAATCGAAGAACAGCGAGCCCACCTCGCCCGCCTGGAAAACGAAATCCGCACATCGCAGCAGCAGCAGGAAGTCCTGATGGAAGACCTCGAGCGCGAGCGTATCGAAAAGGGCGATCTTGTGGCCGCCGTCGACGAGATGCTTGCTTTGCAGTCTGAGGCAGGCCCCTCGCAGGCGCAGGCGCAGCAAAAAGACCAGTCACAAATCCAAGGCGCGATCAGCGTCGTGGAGGATTTCAGAAAAAGCATCTCGCGTCCGTCTGGGCTGAAGCCTCCTGGTGCGGTTGAGAGCAGAATCGGCCGTGGTGGCGCCACTCCTAGAGGAGGCGCTGGAAAGAGCCGTATGCTGGCCAATATTGAGAGGATGGGCAGGGCTGGAGAGCACTGAGGTGCTCTTTTTCTTATGTCGTGATGAGCGTTTCTTCTTTTCGTTGTCTCTTTTGTTACACACACAAAATGACCTGGGCTGGGTACTACTGTAGGAGTACACGTGCGATGAGGCGTTAAAGGCTTCTTTTGGGGGATTTTGTGTCTGGGTAGAAACGTGCGACATGAAGTATTGTTTTTTTTTGTAAGACACGTTTATACAGATGATCAAGAACACGACCTGCCAGACTCACATGATATGCTAAACTGAACTCGAGATCATACCTAAATTTTCAGCCGTACGTAGAATAACGACAGAAGTCCGCATCTGCATCGGCGGACTGCAGGACCCCCGAGCCAGCAAGCGGCAGCAGCCAGCGACATTGAAACATTTCCCATCTGGCTATACCGCCAGCAACATCCAACCCCCCACAACACATCCACCATGCCTCGACTGCCCATATCAGAGCAGGCCCTGCGCCTCGCCCTCACACGCCCAACCGCCACAAGACAATCCCAATTCGTCTGCCGCGCCTGCGTCCGCCAATACCACCCCAGTCCCATCCTCCGCGCCGAACTCCCTTTCTGGAAACGCATCACAAACTCCCTTTTCGGCTCGTCGGAGCAGAAAGCCGCGACGGAGAAACGCGACGAAGCGCACCAGCAGCGCTTGCAGGAGCTCGCTGAGCAGGGCGGCGGCAAGACTGAGACTCTGGTGGACGACAAGGGCCGCACGTGGACGATTGCTGCAGTTGTGGATCCTAGTATTAACAAGCAGTATGTGCAGGCGCAGAGGTGGGATGGTTTGGAGTGGGTGGGTAGTAAGGAGTGGATTGCGAGGAAGAATGATTCGGGAGAGGCGTATGTTGGGTAAGTTTTGCTGGGGATTAATTTGAAGATGTGGATATGGATATGGATGAGGGGGTAGGCGCAGGCGCTGACTGTTTCGTGTGCAGATTCAACCCTAGGAGAAATTTGCAATTGAAAGAAATGCAGTGGCAGCGTGCTCTGCAGCATGTCACTGTCGAGGTTTTGGCTTTGGCACAGGCTGGCAGAGACGTCAGTGCAGTCTACACCGAGCGACCCGTCAGAACAAATGACTGGAAGCGTACTGCTGGTGTTAATGTCAGAGTGGAGAACGGCGCAGTCGAACTTCAACTACCCAAAGACGACACCTTGGAGCTGATCCTGAAGGCTGTGCCTGAGAGCTTGGCTGAGGAGATCATCATGGCTGCGGAAAATGCTGAGGCGGTACCGGAGCCAGTGACAGAAGAGGAGCTTGCGGAGGAGCTTGTACAAGAGGAGCTTGCAGCAGAGGGACTTGCAGCAGAGGAACTTGCAGCAGAGGAACTTGCAGCAGAGGAACTTGCAGCAGAGGAGCTTGCACTGGAGACAGCGGCAGAGGAGAACGCAGAAGGACTCACAAAGCAGCACTATGTTGACCCGAAGGATATCGATGCCGCAGAGAAGACAACTATGCGCGAACTCAGACAAGCCATTCGGACAACTACTTGGAAGAAGCATAAAACCGTTGGTCAGGGCAAAACGAAGCAGGTGGTGCGGCTGCCCCCAGCCGACAGGGGCTTCCTACAGACGCCCTTGGCGGATCCTGCCATCAAGCTTGCTGTAAGTGTTCTCATGCCTCACTACACTGAATCCCACGCTAACATCTCTACAGATTGTCAAGCGCGTGCAGCAATTGACCGGCATGCGCATACGCGACCACGCGATCTCGTCTGCATCTACCGTGGACGGCCTCTTCACAGCCTTGAAATTCAAGCCTGAGCCCAAAAAGCTCTTCAAGACCAAGCAGCTTCAGAATTTGCACCAAACGCTGCCCAACGTTACCGCCCACGAATCCAGGCAAACACCAATCCACAAGCACAAGCAGGTTGGCAGATGGAAGGTGATCGAGGAGGAGCTGATCAACAGAGGTCTCCCTGTCACTGGTAGCAGGTACCAGGGCGCAAAGACCACCAGCCCCATTCTCTAAATGAGAGGTCGTGCAATAGAAGGGGAAATTCTTTCGGCATTGGGAATTGGGGTTGCATTGCATCGGTAGCCTGAGGGCTATTATTTCTGGAAGGCAAAATGAGCCGACGGTGTAGCGTCGTTCTGTGGTCAGCGAATGGTGGCGACGTTGCCACGGCGAGCGAGGAGTGCGCAATCTC
>Ga0265797_10006043_pt1 | contig 17373 bp, 10 predicted proteins | sample P2T30metagenome_FD_192433 | JGI IMG/M metagenome (GOLD analysis project Ga0265797, IMG submission 192433) | Plant litter microbial communities from East Loma Ridge, Irvine, California - P2 T30 | ecosystem: Environmental > Terrestrial > Plant litter > Unclassified | place: USA: California...
TCGTGAAGAAGGCCCCCGTCAGAGCCGCACGTCGTTCTCTGAGCGCTTGGGGGCAAGGCATGGAAGACGCCGCAGGTCGTTCTCCGGACAACTATCCCGGGCGGGAGTCAGCCCTCTTGCGAGAACAGCTATGACATCGTTGCTCCAGACCCGATCCCGGGAGTTACGTGTAGTGAGGAAGCATCTTGGTGGTTGCCGAAGACTCGACGCCTGAACGCAAGAGAGTGTCAATCCCAAGGGAAGACGAATCAGTGCTTGCCTGGTGGGCTCTGTAGCGCGATCCGGGACTCTCTGTCAGGCAGCTGATCCGAGCAGAGATCGAGCGCGGCGGCTACGTCGATTTTGCTAATCGACCCGTTGGCGACATACCTCGGCAGCGGCTCGATCAATAAGTGCGCTGATCGCCGACGTACGCACCACGAAGATAGTGTACTAGGCCGTCGATTTTTGACCTTGGCGAATCAAGGGCCATTCAAGAAGATCGTCTCGAGGAGTAGTCCCGTTTGACGGTCGCCTGCTGGCCACCGAGAAGTGACGCTATTGGGTATACCCAGTGCAACGAGTGCTCGAGTGTTCGACGCGCGTGGCGCTAGGGCGGGTTTTGCTCTTCTCGCCACAGTTGTTTGCCAGGGTCTGGGGATGGTGCAGCACAAAACGCAAACTGTTGCGTACGTCCGGGTGAGCTCGGTTGACCAGAACCTCGGCCGGCAGCTCGATGCGGTCGGCGACGTCGACCGAGTCTTCGAAGAGAAGGCGTCGGGAGGGTCGCGAGCCGACCGGGTGGCATTGATCGACTGCATCCGGTACGTGCGAGAAGGTGACGTCCTAAAGGTGGCGTCGATGGACCGGCTAGCCAGGTCGTTGGGGGATCTTCGCGAGATCGTGGATGAGATCACGGGCAAGGGCGCGTCGGTGGTGTTCGTGAAAGAGCAGCAGGCCTACAGCCGTGACTCCGACGACGCGATCGGCCGGCTGATGCTTAACCTGCTGGGCGCGTTCGCGGAGTTCGAGCGGACACTTATTCGGGAGCGGCAGCGGCAGGGTATCCGTCTCGCGCAGGCGGCCGGCAAGTACAAGGGGCGGGCGCAAAAGCCGACAGTGGAGCAGATCGTCGACGCACGTCGATTGATCAAGTCCGGTGTTCCCAAGGCCAAGGTCGCACGCGATCTGCAGATCGACCGGACGACGCTGTATCGGGCCATCGCGCGGGGCGTTGGCGAGGAGTCGGTGGGGGAGTAAGAAAGGCACCCACGCAAGACTCGGCGTGGGGTGCCTAGTTCCCTCGTGATCTGGGAGGAACGCGGAAGCACGCGGCGACGCTCGCAGACGCATCGTAGCCACAGGGCCTAGGGCCGTTGTCGCCTCTAATGGTTTGTCGCTACAGGGTGAGTGTCCTGAGGACGTCGAGGAGCTTCGTATCGGCGTCGTCGGTTGAGGTGTCTTGGGTGAGGGCGAGTTCGGAGACGAGGATTTGCCGGGCGCGCCCGAGCATGCTTTTCGCGCCAGCGGAGATGCCCTTGTCCTGTTCCTTTCGCCAGACATCTCGGACGACTTCGGCGACCTTGTAGACGTCGCCGCTAATCATCTTGGCTTGGTTGTCTTTGAATCAGCGCGACCAGTTGCCGGCCTCTTCAACCTCCCCGGCCTGGAGGAGGTCGTAGACCTTGTCGACGCCGGCCTGGTCAATGACGTCCCGAACGCCCAGGTCTGCTGCCTTGTCGACGGCAGCTTGGATGACGAGGTCACTGCCATGCACCCGAAGGGTCGTGTACTTGGTGGGGGTGCCTTTGACGCTCCGGGTGGTGAGGTCCGGGATCGTGACGGCACCGTGGTGAGGATAGACCAGCGTCGTCCCCCGACATCACAGGCCGCGGTCCGGCCCAGGCCCTGTCTCAACAGTTCCCAGAACCGTGCCTCCCGGGCACGCTGCTCCAGCTTTGATCCCATCTGCAACACTCCGAATCATGGTGGTGTTGCAACGACCAGCTGAACCCAAGATCGGCTATCGAGACGGGTCCTCGTGCCTTGTGTTCCTCGCGCGGCCCGGTCGACCCCGGGTGGTGGACTGCTACGGGCGTCAGGGACTAGGCAGTGTCGCTTCCGTCTTCCTCGTATCTGTCGTTGTACAGCGCCGCCGGAAGGGGTAGTCCGTATTTTTCGCACAGGAATCGTGTCTGGCAATAGCGCTTGGCGTCTGCGGACATGTTTCCGAGGACGGTGGAATTTATGCCAGCACCAAGGACGATTCCAATAAGCGGCACAACTTTGGCCACAGACTCGACCGAGACTCTGCCGCCAGCAGAAGGAAGCTGCTTCATCAGCTTTTCTAAGGCGACCAGTAATGGGTGATCGGCCCGGAGCTTGGCTGACCACCGGACTCGGTTCTTCGCAGCGAAGGCAGCCTTTGCTGTGTCGTTAAGCGGCTTGGCTTTAAGCGCCTGTGCCATGAATGAGCGCCGTACCAGGCGTTCGATGAAAGCCTGCTCTTCAGGATCTTTCGCGTCGTAGCCGTAGGAATAAGCGACACGGGCGGCGATTGATGTGCTGAGAACTTGAACGACGAGGAGATCGGCGGAAATCGACAAAGGAATTCCGGCAACTGGCACCATTGCCAGCAGGCCCATGGCGCCTCCCTCTAGAGCGCCAGCTGACCGCCATTTGAGGGTGTTTGCGGTCAACAGCCGGTCGCAGAACTTGAGATCTTGATCGCGCAGCTCAGTGAACGTTTTGAGCTCGACGCCACGTTTTCGCGCGAGCTTCTCAACGCTTTGTGGGTCATTGAGTTCCAGCGCCCAATCGTTGACTAGGTCGACCATGGCTGTCGCTGCCCCAAGCGCCGGACGAAGAGCAGCATGCGCGGCCGCCTCGCTCGCGTGGCGTAGTGGTTCCTTGACTACTTCCGGGACCGCATGCGTGATGCGCCCTGCTGCATTTCCCGCGGCCTCACCGGCTCGGTCAAGACCGGTGCTTGCCCAGTTAGGAAGACCGCGACGGTTGCTCCGTCGCATCCAATGCTCGTTGAGCGCCTTCCACACCTGCCCGTCGTAAGCGCTCATGCCGGCGGCTTCATCTGTCGGCAAAACGATCTCATTGGTCATGTGGGCCCCCGGCTAGTTCTGCGAGTTCTTAAGTCCATGATGGCCTGGACTGCCGACACTCATGTGGTGTGACCATCAAGGATGGGAAGTCGTTGCGTCTACCGCTCGTCCAGTTCCTGGGTCCTCCGCGCTTCCTCGAGAGCCTTCTCAAGACCGGGTCGGGCAAGCGCAGCCTGGAGAACAGGTACGAGCTCCTCCGGTGTCACAAACGTGGCGACTAGAGAGGTGCGATCAACCTTCACCAGGTGCGATGCATCGCCCGGGATCATCCCATCTGTAACCATCTTCGCGATGTGCCTCGAGATCGCACCCGTCTGCCCCCTGAGCCCGCTGTCTCCCAGTGCAAACCTTTCGCGCACCTCCGAGTCGCCGCGACGGCCATTTCCTAGAGCCATGGAGCTCGCCAGCAACAGTTGCCACTGTTAAGGGCGTTCCAAAAGAACGGTCATGGTGTCAGTTGTCCAGCCGCCCCAAGCATCAGGTTGACTCTCAGTGCTGAGGGCTTCGGGGAACCACTCATCGCTGCTTCATGCGGGACGGCTTCGTCCAGGCTTGAACTTGTGAAATGGCGAGGGATCGTTTGGCCCTTCGCTTGGCGGAGGCATACCCGGTCAGCTGCTTGATGCTGGGTCGCCGGTAATGGAAAAGCTTCATGGGGACACTCTGCCCTTCGAGCGTCCGCTGCTCGACCCCACTTTCGGCCGACGCGGGTTCGACTAGCTTGCGTGTGCGCAAAACCCGCGTAGCCCATGCTTCATGGGAGCGCGTGACGAAGTTCAGCTGGTCGGCGCGGAGACCGGTCCAAGTTTGAAGCGCCGCTGCCCTAGCATCTCAATAGCATGAGGCGGGGGGCGCGTTTCGACGTCGTTCCCCAGAAGGAGCATCGATGGCACTCGGCTACCGGACGGTACTTACGACCGACGCGACCCCCGACAACCGGGACGCAGTCCTTGAAATCCTGCGTGGCTGGATAACTAAGAAGAAGAAGTTTCCGAGCTTGCCGACGGCAGGAGCGGTGACCAATGATGCAGGCTCAACACTCACCGCCGCCCGCTTCAGCAACGAGACGTCCAGCGGTTACCGGTGGGAACTCGCTGAAGAGTGGGATCTGCCTCGGCGCGAGAACGTTCAACACAGCACCAAGCGCGCAGTCATGCACGTCACTCTCGTTCTGGCCTCCGGCAAGCTGTGGTTCTGGGTAGATGTTGAGCCACCCACGCTCACTTTTCTTGACCAAACCGGTCGGACGCGTCAAGAAACCCAGTACACCGGCACGCCCGCTTTTGTCTCGCAGGTATTAGACGCAGTCGAGATGCAAGACGGCCGAGCTGAACCTATGTCGGGGTTCCAGGAAATACCGAAGGCCTCTTATGTCGACTATCTAGTGGCAGTTGTCGAAGATGATGAGCGTCTCGGCGCGGTCTTTGTGACGTCGCCACCGCATGGATCATCGCTGAAAGATTGGACTGTCAAGTCCAATGACCGCGCCTACGCAATGCAGGGTTTGGGCATCGGCTACGTACTTGCAGCTGAAGCACTTACCGAGTTCAATCGCCGTGCTGCATTTGGACATTCGGTCCCTCCGGGTGGAATGAGAACGTTCCTGCCCGGCGCGCGGCTCGGGGAGCCAGAGGATGCGTTTAATCACAAGCTGATGCACCCCTCGACGTTGCGGGATTCAGATGAACGGCGTGTTCGACGAATTCTCCGCAGCGCCCAAATCCAGCGCCTGGGAGACATTCGATTGCCCGATGTTCTCCGGGACGCGGACTACGAGTTCCTGCGACTCCGCAGATTGCAGCCGTTTGAGGTCTTACACGAAGTTCGCGAGGCCGAGGGGCTTACCTCAACGGTCGCTATGGCCGAGGAAGCTGCGGATCTGAGGAGGCGGCTGGCGGATGCCGAGCATATGGCTTTGGAGGCCGTGGAGGATAACCGCGCCCTGCAAAAGGAACGTGACGATGCCCGAGATGAAGCTGAATTGGAGCGGCTGGAGGCGCAGGACTACTACGCGCGCTACTCCGTGGGTCGACGGGCGTTGGAAAAGTTGGAAAGCCGCGTGGACTACCTGCGAACTGAACTATCAGAACGCGGCGGTGGCGCTGCGGCCTGGGCAGCCGAGGATGCCGAATTCGAAGAATATCCTGCGACTTTTGCAGAGTTGCTGCAACGAGTTGATGCTTTTTCCGGTGTGAGGTTTACCGGAGACAGGAATGCAACCAATGAGCTTGACGAGCACACGGTCCTTGGTGAAGCGATTGTCATGAAGGCCTGGGATGCGCTGCTGACATTCGACGCTTATGCCCAAGCCCGGCGAGCGGGTAAGTTCGATCATTCACTCAGCCAGTATGTTAAGTTCTCCGACCATGGATGCCTAGTTCGCATTGGCAAGGTGGTTTGGACCGAGAGTGAATCGGTCAAAAACAATGAAAAATACCGTGCGCAGAGGGTCCTGCCCGTCGATTTAGCGGTGGACTCATCCGGACTGAAACTAATGGTTGCGCACGTCAAGCTGTCGAACCTGACCGGCGTCGCACCTCGGCTTTACTTCGACGATACGTATTCGGCCGTCGGCTACGTGACTGTGGGTTATTTGGGTTCCCACATGGACAACACGCACACGAACTGATCGGCTGGGATCCCCTTGCGGACGTCCTAAAACTCGCCATACGTCCGACCGACAGACTAGGTAGACGTCGTAGACCGGCACTGAAGAGAGGTCCAGTCCATGAGTGCCGGAAGCCGGCGAGTCAGGCACCGCAAGGATCTTCGATCCCATGTGCTCGGAGCTTTACGGTCATTCTTGGAGGCTTCGAGCAAACGGCCTACAGCTTGTCGATCCAGGTGTCTTCGTCGCGGTCAGCCCACGTGTTCCCAGTGGCTTTCCTGCCGCGACTGCGAATACGACCAGGGAGCTGGAGAATTAGGAGTTGAGCGTTGGCCGCCAGCAACTCGCTCACCGAGCGTATGCGTTGACCAGTCACCTCTTCCACCACCTGAAATTGCCCTTTTGCGTCAGAGACCCCGAGTTGCTCGAACAATGCCCGTAGGGCGCGTCTCTGAGACTCACGGATCGTCTCCTCCGAGGGCCGCACGGCGTCGGAGGGCACGTTCTCGTCGGGAAAAAGTGGGAGGGCGTTGCTCATATCTCTATTCTTCCGGTGAGAGGAAGCGAACGGACCCACGCTCCACCTGTCGCGCACCATTTGTTTCGCCATCACGCGGTCTGGGGACCGCGGGCCAGAGTCTCTTCGTGCGGAGGTGGACTCTAAGCTGTGGCGACAGCACAACCCGAGCGAAGTAAACCGTTTGAGGCTCAACACCATCGCTGCCGGCACACGACTTTCGGGAGTCATACCGGGTCGCCCTGTCACCGTTGTTGCAGCCACCCCTCATGGCTCAGAGGCGCTCGAGCTCACCTATAAGGACGACAACGGCGTGCTCGGCGCAGTCATCCTTTATGGAGGAGACGAAGACCGGCTAGCCCCGTTCCTTGAGGAAGGCCGCCCGTTCGACGCCGACGCCCAAGAGTTCCGGTTAGCGGCCGAAGCCCAACGCATTCTCCTGGCCGGCCTGCATGATCCGATGCTGGCCGTCGCAACCAGCGACGTCCAACCTCTGCCGCATCAGATCCGAGCCGTGTATGAGGAGCTTCTTCCGCGAACCCCCTTGCGCTTCCTTCTCGCTGACGACCCTGGTGCCGGGAAGACCATCATGGCCGGCCTCTACATCAAGGAGCTCATCCTTCGAGACGACGTCCGCACGTGTTTGATCGTCGCGCCTGGCGGTCTCGTTGAACAGTGGCAAGACGAGCTTCGGCTCAAATTCGGACTCGATTTCGAGATCCTCGCTCCGCGCGCCGAAGACTCAGTTCCCGGAGGATCAGTCTTCGAAAGCAAGCCCCTTCTGATCGCTCGCATGGACCAACTCGCCAGAAACGACGTTCTGCAAGGCCAGCTCGCCGATACCGAATTCGACCTCATCGTTGTGGATGAAGCACACCGAATGAGTGCAACCTGGTTCGGTGGAGAGCTCAAAGCCTCCAAACGGTTCCAGCTGGGTGAACTGCTCAGCGAACGCGCACGCCATCTGCTCCTAATGACCGCAACTCCCCACAACGGGAAGGACGAAGACTTTCAGACCTTCCTGTCACTGTTGGACCGTGACCGCTTCGCGGGACCGAGCCAGCATCAGACGCAGAGAGGTGCCGTTGACGGGATCATGCGGCGCATGGTCAAAGAGGATCTGCTGACCTTTGAGGGCAAACCTCTCTTCCCCGAACGGATCGCTGAGACCGCGTCCTATCGGCTTTCTGCGGCGGAACAGGATCTTTACGAACAGGTCACTGAATACGTCCGTAACGGGATGAATTTGGCCGACCGCCTCGACGGCAAGCGGAAGAACACTGTTGGCTTCGCTCTCACCGTCCTCCAGCGTCGCCTGGCATCCAGCCCGGAAGCGATCTTCCAATCCCTCCGCCGCCGCGCTGAACGTCTCGAGCGCATCCGCATCAACACCCTCAACGGCATCCTCGACACCTCGGGCGATTTGTTGCCCGCGATAGTCACCGACGACGACCCAGACACTGATGAGCTGGACGCGTCCGACCTCGAAGACGCCGAAGACGAGCTGGTCGACTCCGCCACCGCAGCTCGCACTGCTGCCGAGCTCGAAACTGAAATTGCGGACCTCCAGCGGCTCACACAGATCGCCGGCCGAGTTGTCGCCAGCCAAGAAGACGTCAAATGGCGTGAGCTCCGCAGTGTCATCCAAAGCCACGTCCTCACACCCGAAGACGGTTCCCTCCACAAGCTCATCGTCTTCACCGAACACCGCGACACCCTCAACTACCTACAGCGCCGAATCGAGTCCCTCATCGGCCGGGCGGATGCGGTCGTTGCTATTCATGGGGGAGTGGCGCGGCACGAGCGGCGCCGTATCACGGCTGAGTTCACCAACAACCCCGACGTGCAGGTACTCGTTGCCACCGACGCCGCAGGCGAAGGACTCAACCTCCAAGCGGCACACCTCATGGTCAACTACGACCTGCCCTGGAACCCCAACCGCATCGAGCAGCGCTTTGGTCGAATTCACCGAATCGGCCAGACGGAAGTGTGCCGGCTTTGGAACATGGTCGCCGAAGATACCCGAGAGGGCCAAGTCTTCCAACGGCTCCTCGACAAGATCGAAGAACAACGTTTGGCATACGGCGGAAAAGTGTTCAATGTCCTCGGCACTTCCCTCGGCGACTTGTCCCTCAGTCGTCTCATGCGCGAAGCCATCCGATACGGAGAACAACCCGAGGTGCGCGCCAAAATGTTCGAGACAATTGACGCAGGCGTCGCAGCCGGCCTCAAAGAGGTCATGGACGATGAGGCGCTTGCCAACGACGCAATGGGGCTTGGTGATCTGGACGCCCTTCGCGAGCAAATGGACGACGCTCGCGCGAGGCGCCTCCAACCCCACTTCATCCGAGATGCCTTCCTCGAGGCATTCGAACGACTCGGGGGCCGCCTCCAGCGACGAGAACGCGGACGATTCGAGATCACACACGTGCCAGTCGACGTGCGCGATCGCGCCGGCCGGTCGCCCGTGTCACGGCGCTATGAGCGCATCACTTTCGACCCCAACACCATCGACGTCATCGATGCCCCGCGGGCCGAGCTTCTCTCGCCCGGACACCCTCTCCACGACGCCGTCTTGAGGCTTGCCGTCGATCGACTCGGCTCCGTGCTAGATCGGGGTGCTGTTCTTACTTCTGCTGCCCTCACTGCCCCGGTGCTGCTCGTCGGAGTGCTCAACGAGGTACAGGACGCCGATCAGGAGTCGATCGCCAAACGCTTCGGTTACGCATTCATTGCTGAAGACGGGACAGTCACGGACGCGGGTCCTGCGCCGTACCTGGATTTTGCGGCAGCAGCACTTGAGCAACGAGACCTCGGAAGTGCGCTTGGCTGGCTCCCACAGGGAGAACGGGATGCAGTCTCCTGGATAATCGCAGAGCAGCTGCCCTCATTTGCTGCGGATGTCATCGACCGACGTACCAACGAATTTGAACGGGTCCGCGAACGCGTCACGACGCGGCTCACCCGCGAGATCAACAGGCTCGAGACGGAGGCGCTCAAGAGCGACGCCAATGCCGAGACCGGCAAGAAGGTTCGTGTCTCGGGCGAAAGCCTGAGGCGAAAAGCCGACGAACTCGACGGGCGACTTCGTGGCCGCATGGCTCTCATCGAACGTCAACTCTCCATGGCCCCTGTCCCGCCGAGAATCATGGCCATCGCGCTGGTGCTGCCCCTGCCCGAGGAACCGGACGATGCCGCCCCCGCGGCGCTCTTTGCGCGCGACACTGCTGCCGTGGAACGCCGAGGCGTGGATGCGGTTTTAGCAGCAGAGGTAGCGCTAGGGCGCCAGCCAACAGAGCAAGCTCACAACAATCCTGGATTCGACGTCCTTTCGCGTCGACCAGGCGAACCCAGCATCCGCATAGAGGTCAAGGCGCGCATTGCCGGTTCTGACACTTTCACAATCACCCGCACCGAGGTTCTGACAGCCCTTAACACGGACCACGACCACCGCCTCGCCCTCGTCTCCGTCAGCCTCGATGGTCCCGAACAGGACCAGGTCCACTACGTCGGGGACGCTTTCCAGGGCGTCGAACCAGCGTGGCTGACAGACTTCGATGTCGTGTCACAGAATTTGGCGTGGAAAGAGTGGTGGGCGCGGGGAACGGCACCGTTCTGATCTCTCACTTTCGATGCAGGAGCTCGCGAGCGACGTCGCCACCTCACCTGCCAATACGATGAAGCCTTACGGCCAAGAGGCCATAAGCATCGACTGAAACAGGGACCATCAGTGGCGTACAAGCGCAAATTGATTGAAGTTGCGATTCCGCTCGCGGCCATCAATATTGAATCTGCTCGCGAGAAGTCCATTCGTCACGGCCACCCATCGACTCTTCACCTTTGGTGGGCGCGACGGCCCCTTGCAACAGCGAGAGCGGTTCTCTTCTCCCAGCTTGTCGACGATCCGGGCGAAAATCTCGAGGAATTCCGTAACGAAGCTGCTCACCGGGGCGAAAGTGACGTGGACGGGTGGGCCGCACGCCGCGTCCTTCTTGAGCGCGAGCGCTTGTTCGAACTCATCACTCGTATGGTCAACTGGGACAATCTGCACGACGAGACGCTCTTCGACGAGGTGCGGGCTGAAATCATGCGATCGACCAAGGGGCAGCCGCCTGCAATCCTCGACCCGTTCGCTGGCGGTGGAACCATTCCCCTGGAGGCTCAGCGACTTGGGCTGAAAGCTCACGCCAGCGACTTGAACCCTGTCGCCGTACTGATCAATAAGGCTCTAATTGAAATACCGCCGAAGTTTTCGGGCAAAAAGCCGGTGTTCCCAGATTCTGCCCCTCAGCGCAACGCGTGGCCAAAGGCCTCTGGCCTTGCAGAAGATGTTCGCCGTTACGGCGCATGGATGCGCGACGAGGCAGAGAAGCTAATCGGTCACAGATATCCGAAGGCAACATTGGCTGACGGTTCCAGGGCGTCAGTAATTGCTTGGATTTGGGCTCGCACAGTCACCTGCCCTAACCCCGCCTGCGGAATCGAAATGCCCCTAGTGCGCTCCTGGTGGCTGGGAAAGAAGGCCGGCAAGGAAGCCTTCATCGTGCCGACCATCAATCAGGGACACGTCGAGTATTCAATCGGGAGAGACGTTGCGAAAGCTCCGACTCCCGCCAACGACGGAACTGTAGGCCGAGCGGGGGCGCACTGCGTGTCCTGTGGCACTTCTGTTTCTCTGGACTACATCCGAGCCGCAGGGCGGGATAAGGGTTTCGGACGTCATCTGATGGCAACGGTGGCGCAGGGAGCTCGTTCCCGTGTTTATCTCGCCCCGACAGCGGAGCATGTAGAAGCAGCGGCCGTGGACGAGCCGATAGACGGCCCTCCTGGATCTCTTTTTGACTGGCCTGGGCGCATAAACGTCGTGCGATACGGCATGACCGAATGGGTCGATTTATTTACAAAGCGTCAGCTGCTTGCTCTGGCGACCTTCAGCGACCTCGTCATCAAAGCGCGGGAGATCGTGCTGCAAGATGCACTGCGAACCGGAATTCCTGAGGGAAAACGCCTTGAAGAAGGGGGCACGGGAGCCGCTGCTTACGCCGACGGAGTCGCCACTTACCTTGGCATGGGAGTGAGCCGGCTGACCGATATTGCAAACGCCCTTGCCCGGTGGGAGAACACCAAAGAGCAAGTTCGAAACCTCTTCGGGCGGCAGGCCATCCCCATGATTTGGGATTTTGCGGAGGCTCCGCCATTCGGTAAGGCGGCTGGTTCTTTCGAAGTAAGCCTAGAAAGTTTGGCGAAGTCAATAAACGCAGTGGCTGACCAACCCGGCGAGGCACTTCAGGCTGACGCAGCCACTCGCAGCTACGCCGGCGCAGTTATTTCTACCGACCCGCCCTACTACGACAACATCGGCTACTCAGATCTTTCCGACTTCTTCTATGTCTGGCTCCGCAGATCGCTTCGCCAGATCCACCCCAGTCTCTTGAGCACCATGCTCGTTCCGAAGGCCGACGAGCTAGTTGCGAATCCATACCGCCACGGGGGCAAAGCCGGGGCCAAGCACTTCTTTGAAGATGGATTCGAGCATGTTTTCAAACATGCCCGAGAGGCCGCCACCGATGAATATCCGATCACCGTTTATTACGCATTCAAGCAATCCGAAAGCGAAGCTGGTGAGACTGCATCAACGGGCTGGGAAACAATTCTCGGGAGCATGGTCAGGGCCGGCTGGACGGTCACAGCGACTTGGCCGATGCGGTCAGAGCTTGGCAATCGGATGATCGCCTCGGGTGCCAACGCTTTGGCTTCATCTGTCGTTCTGGCCCTGCGACCTAGACCAGAGGCGGCGCCTACGACCGATCGACGAGGCTTCATCGCCGCTCTCAAACGCGAGCTAGCTCCAGCTCTGCGGGATTTACAGTCCGGAGGCATCGCTCCCGTGGACTTGCCTCAAGCCGCGATAGGTCCTGGCATGGCGGTGTTTTCGAGGTACTCATCGGTTATCGAATCCGATGGAACCACAATGCCCGTTCGGTCCGCACTGTCGCACATCAACGAAATGCTGGACGAGGTTCTCACGGAGCAGGAAGGCGACTTTGATGCGATCACTCGCTTCGCGTTGGCCTGGTATCGCGGCCATGGATACGAATCGGCGCAATACGGCGACGCGGAGGATCTCGCTAGAGCTCGCGGTACGGCGGTTTCGTTGATGGAACGCAGCGGAATTCTCACTGCTCGAGCAGGCCGCGTGCAGCTCTTCCGGCCCACAGACCTCGCTGCCGACTATGACGTTCTTACAGATCTGACGACCAGCGCCTGGGAAGCACTTCACCACGCCATCAACATCCTTACGACGACTGGGATTGCCGCAGCAGGGGCGTTTCTTCAGACTGCAAGTCGAAGAGCAGACGGAGCGGTGGACCTAGATCTGGTCAAGGAGCTCGCCTACCTGGTCTTCCAGGTCGCGGAGAAAAACGGATGGAGCAAAGACGCTCAGGGTTTCAATGACATAGCAACGTCGTGGGGTGACCTGCTGCAAGCCGACATTCCCGAAGCAGTGGTTTCCACGTCGGTGACACTTGATTTTGGGGAGAACGAATAGTGGCGACATCCAATCGAGACCGGATCGGACGCATGTTCGAGCTGCTCTCACCCGCTCTCGATGCCTTCATCGCCGAAACTCTGAGCCCTGCTATTGGAGACAGTGACTGGTCGGGCATCGTCAAGCTGGCCGATGAGAATAAGGGAATTCACGACAAGAAGTACGACCGCGCGGACCCGCAAGTCCAACTGCGGATGCTCACCGAGGGGCTCACCGGCAGGGTCAAGCAGGGGTGGTATCCGTTCAGAAGCGTCTTCACGCGCGAGCACGAGGCCTACGCAAGCCTGCTCCGAGGAATGCGTGACACGTGGGCCCACAATGGGACCTTTGACGACGACTCAGCGCTGAGGGCCCTCGACTACGCACGTCTGTTGCTTGCGGCTGTAGGGGCTAGCGGTGTCGCCGGCCAGGTTGACGAAATTCGTCTGAATCTCCGCCGAATCACGACCAGCAAGCAAGACGACAAGGCGCTCAAAACGTCAACGGTCGTTCCTGGCGCGGCAGGCATCGCGCCATGGCGGAACGTCCTGAAACCACGGGAAGAGGTGGCAACAGGCAACTTTCAGTCGTCAGAGTTCGCGGCGGACCTCTACAAGGTGGCTCGCGGCGATGGAACTACCGGCGGCGAGTACTCCGATCCCGCGCAGTTCTACGCCCGCACGTATCTGACCGAGGGGCTCAAGGATCTCATCGGCCGGATGGTGAAACGGCTCTCCGGCGACGCCAACGCGTCGCCCGTCATCAACCTCCAAACCAACTTCGGCGGAGGAAAAACTCACTCAATGCTGGCTCTCTGGCACCTTGCCAGTGGGCTCGAGCTCGGTGCATTCCCCCAGGAGACACAAGACCTCCTTATCTCTGCCGGTTATCCGCGCGACGGCCTACCGGCTCGCCGCGTTGCTCTCGTTGGCAACCATTTCGCCCCACAAGGCGAGGTGAAGCCAGATGGCACTCGAATCAACACGTTGTGGGGCGAATTGGCCTGGCAGCTCGGTGGCCCCGACGCCTACGCCATCGTTGCCGAGCACGACGCCAAGCGCACAAATCCTGGCGCCGACCTCCACGAACTCCTTGCGACTTACTCGCCTGCGGTCATTCTCATTGATGAATGGGTCGCCTACGCACGTCAGCTATACGGACGGGAAGATCTCGCTGGCGGCACGTTCGACACACAATTCACCTTTGCCCAGTCCCTGACAGAAGCGGTCAAGTCGACGCCTGGCGTGCTGCTGGCAATCTCCATCCCCGCATCCAACGACGGGGACGACAGCAAGGAACTCGCGGGTACGGCCGAAGAGGTCGGTGGCAGCAACGGTATGGAAGCGCTAAAGCGCCTCCAGAATGTGGTCAGGCGTATTGCCGATCAGTGGCGTCCGGCGTCCAGCGACGAGGCCTATCGAATCGTCAAGCAGCGCCTCTTTGAGACCGAAGACGCCACAGCTTTGGCCCAGATCAACGCCACAGCCAAGGCCTTCACCGACTTCTACAGCCAAAACGCCGGCGAGTTCCCCAAAGAAGCGAGAGATCCCCAGTACGGCGTTCGAATCCGACAGACGTACCCGCTCCACCCGGAACTCTTTGATCGCCTCTACGAAGACTGGTCTTCCCTGGAGCGCTTTCAGCGGACCCGCGGAGTCCTTCGCTTGATGAATGCCGTCATCCACGCCCTATGGGTGGGCGAGGACCAAGGCCCAATGATCATGCCTGGCTCGATTCCACTGGCCATCGCCTCTGTGAATGCGGAGCTCACCCAGTATTTGCAGGACTCCTGGAAGGCAGTCATCGACGCAGATGTGGACGGACCAAACTCCGAGCCATCGCGCATCGACGCTGAAAAACCTGTTCTCGGGCAGCGATCCATCACTAAACGACTCGCGAGGACGGTCTTCTTCGGAGCTGTGCCTACGATTGGCACCGCGCACAAGGGCATCGATACCGCACGAGTGTTCCTGGGCGCCGCCGTCCCGGGGGACGTCGTGGGGAACTTCCATTCCGCTCTGTCTCAGCTCGCCGACCGTGCCACGTACTTCTACTCAAGCGGCGGGAAGCACTGGTACGACACCGAGGCCAACATCACTCGGCGCGCTAAGGATGCAGCTGAGGCTCTTCACCGGGAAGACGTTTGGGCAGAGATCGTCGCTCGTCTTCGGTCCGAGGAGAGGACCCGCGGCGATTTTGCGGGAGTACACGTGGGGCCAGCCGAGTCCGGCGACATTCCTGACACCGACCAAGCTCGGCTGGTAATCCTGCACCCCAGATTCAGTCACAAGCGCCGGTCGCTTGACTCAGCCGCCTTCAGCTTCGCTCAACAGGCAACGGAACGGCGCGGGGCTGCCAACCGGACGAATCGGAACATGGTCGTCTTCCTAGCCCCAGACGAGGACAGGCTCGCTGAGCTCGACCAGGCCACACGGACTTTCCTTGCTTGGAAAGAGATAGCCCAGAAGGCGAACGAACTCAACCTGACGCCTCAGCAGCTCGCACAGGCGTCAGAGAAACGAGAGCAAGCCAGCCGAACGATCGATGATCGCCTTCCGCTGACTTACCAGTGGGTTCTCAACCCGACGTCTCCCGTGCCAGGAGGCCCTTTCGAAATCGAGGAGATCAAGACAGACGGCCAATCGGCCAGCCTGTCCGATCGAGTAGTCAAGAAGCTTGGCAGCGCTGGAGCTTTCAGCACTCAACACGCTGCGCGCTCCATCCGCCTTTCTCTTGACGAGAAGGTGCCGGCCGCTTGGGCAGATGGTCACGTCAGCGTTGGAGCCCTCTGGGGTCTCTATGCGCAATACCCGTACATGCCTCGCCTTCGCAACCGCGAAGTCTTCGTGGATGCGCTCGACAACCAGCCTCTCCTTTGGCAGTCCGAGGGCTTCGCTCTTGCAGACGCCTACGATTCTGAACTCAATCGTTACGCGGGACTGTGGCATCCGGGCGAGACCGGTCGCTCAGCTATTACCGACGCGACTCTGCTCGTCAAACCCGAACTGGCAACCACCCAGGAGCTCAATGAGACGCCGGTCAGCCCCGATCCAGACGACGAAGCGCGGCCGACCTCTACCCCTGCACCGTCGCCCTCCTCAACGGTGCCAGCTGCCACCCCTGCTCGTTCAGATCAGAACGTTGTTCGCCGCTTCGTTGGAAGCGCTCCTATCAGCAGCGAACGCTACTCAGGCGATTTTGCGAAGATCGCGGCAGAGATTCTAGCGAACCTGACGGACATACCAGGAGTTTCCCTAACGCTGAATTTCTCAATCGATGCAGTTGCGCCAAATGGTTTTACTGAACAGCAGATCCGGACGATTCGGGAAAACGCCTCCACTCTGAAATTCACGACAAATGAATTCGAAACAGATTGAGGTAGGGACGCGTCACAAGGCCAAGTCGGTAGGAGGTATGCGGCGACGGTCTTGTAGCAGCTCACCAGGAACTGGCGGTTTCAGGGGGTCGTTGCAACGGGCGGTCGTTCCGGGTCCGAGAGTAGGTCCTGGAACGCTTCCGCCGGGGCGCCTCGAGAACAGTGGCGCCATCAGTTCCTTCGTAAGGGGGTTCCCGCCTACGTCATCCCCAGCGAATTGGATGCTTGATGAGCGATCGGACCTGTTTCGCATCACCGCCGTCTTCAAGCCAAGATGCTGGGGTCTTGCGCCCGTACCCCAGAAGGTCTTCCTGGCGGGTCGCGAAGAATCGGCCCGCCGTCCTCCAGTCCCAATCCCTGAGTAGCGGGATGATGGATTCGAGATGCGGCAGTGTGCGGCCGACGGGTCGCGTGTTGAATTGCCAAATCGGAACTCGCCATTCGCCGGCTATGTCGACGGCCATCAACCGGTCCTCGCGAATGGCCAACTCGATCTCGTCCATCGTGAGATGGAGGAATGCGGCGGCGTCTTCCAGGGAGGACGTCTCCGCGGCGGCGGTCAGCCACCACTCCATGGCGCTCAGTTCTAGCGAGCCGCGTGCAACTGAGGCATCAGCCTCGGCCAGTTCTTGCTCAGTGAAGGCGCCTGAAGATACGAGGAAGGCCCTGCTTGGGTCGCCGGAAGGGGGTCGTCGCACCGGCTCGAGGCTGCGGGCGAACGCTAAAAGACCGTCGAGAAGGTACTCAGTGTCGGCCTCCAGGTCGCGAAGCACTCTGACGAGTTCCAGGGACTTGTGATTTTGTCGGCTGTCTGACTTATGTGACATGGAGGTCATGCTGCCAGTCACGAAATCATGTCAACGCCGCGTCATCGCTACCAGCCCAAGATTTTGCTCGTTTACGAGTCAGAATGAATATATGGACTTGCGGCGTGTCGCCAGCGAGGTGACGACTGACCGAGCGACTAGCAGCGCATGCGGCATGGCGTCGTTGTGCGACGTTGAGGCACCGCCGTTCCTGACGCTGGCATGACCTGTAGGCGCTGAAGCCGACTGCCCTAGCTCGAGAAGGGTCGCTCAGGGGCCAGGGAGACTAAGGCACGGTTCGGCAAACCCAATCGGGATAATTGAGGCTTACCGAGGCCCAAATCGAGACCCCTTGAAGTGAGACGGACGCAGTCGATTCAGGGCGCCTGTCTCGGCCCGGCGGCAGCGTCGTCGGGCTCCTCAGCCACCGGAGCCGTCA
>Ga0265797_10006044_pt1 | contig 17370 bp, 17 predicted proteins | sample P2T30metagenome_FD_192433 | JGI IMG/M metagenome (GOLD analysis project Ga0265797, IMG submission 192433) | Plant litter microbial communities from East Loma Ridge, Irvine, California - P2 T30 | ecosystem: Environmental > Terrestrial > Plant litter > Unclassified | place: USA: California...
TCGCAGGTGGCGCAATAGCCACCCTGAAGCCGGCGTTCGCCCAGCCGCCGCCCCTAAAACCCATGCCGTCACCGCACCGCGCGACGGCTCAGATCGTGGGCTCGCCGGTAAGATACGGATCGACCGGCACCTTTGCCGGAACCGACACGCGCGGCGCCGGTCTTGACGCCGCGGCAGCGAGCCATTCGTCCCCGCCGTCCCTGCGGCGAGTGGAGCCGTCGCCGCGTGTCGAGACGCGCCCGTAGATGGGTCGTTCGCGGTCCGATGGGGAGCCGGCGAACATCGCGGCAATGTTCCCGTAGGTCGACGGGTCGCGACCGTCGAAGCTCAGCCGGTCGTTGAGATAGCACGCCGTGGACCACGCCACTTCGGGGCTCGGCGTCATCGCGATGATGCGTTTGCCCCAGTACATCCGCAGGTTGTTGTGCATCCAGCCGTCGACAAGGAACTGCTTCTGGCAAGCATTCCAGGTCTCGTCGCGCGTTTCGCCGTGGAGCATCGCAATCAACGTCTCCAGGTCGGGCCGGGGATCGACGGCATGATCTGCGAGCGTGTCGACTGCCCAACCGGCAACGCGGTCGTAGCGCTCCGGCGCGGGAAGTGCCCGCGCCTGATAGTGAAACCACTCGCGCCAGCCGAGAAGCTCGTCGGCGAACTTGGCCTTGTGCCTGCTGCCTGCATCGGCCGCAGCGACCGCGGCCATTACCTCGCGCGGGCCCAGCACGCCGAAGTGCAGATAGGGCGATAGTCCGCTCGCGCCGTCCGGCTGCGTGGCATCGTTACGCGCCGAGGCATAGCTGGGCAGAACCTCCGTCACGAGTCGCCGCAGCCGTTCCTCTGCCGCCCCCCGGCCGGCCGGGTGCATGTCGCTGACCGGCACCGTGTGATCGATCGCGAGCCCCGTCACCAGCGCGTCGAGATCGCAGTTGTCCAGCAGGTCCGGCGAGAAGGGCAGCGTCCCGGCGTAAGCGGGCTGTTCGGGCACCGCCTCCTCGGTCTCGACCCAGTTCGAGCGCTCGGGTTCGTGGCGTCGCAGAAAGCCGGACCGTCCCCGGATGTCGTCGCCCAGCACCGCCGGGGGCACCAGGCAGGCGGCCTCGACCGCGTAGACCGGTGCCGCGGCGCGGGCGGCGACCCGATCGGACTGCCATCGGGCGACGAAGGTCGGCTGGTCCTCCAACATGATCGCCGCCGCGTCGGCGCCAAGCCGGTGCACGAGACCCTTTTCGCGGGAGCCGGCCCGATCGACGTGCTGAACGCAGGCGAGGCCGCGGCTTCTGCACCCGGCACCCAGGTCGCGGCTCGCAGCCAGGATGAAGTGGTGCAGCCGGTCAGAGGCATAGGGATAATCCTCACGTACGCCATGGTACACCAGGACCGGCAAACCCAGCGCGTTGCCGAGCAAAACGCTCGCATCAATCACCGGATTGTCGCGCGCTCGCAGCGCCTGCTGCAGCCAACACAGAACGTACCGACCCTTTGCGTTGGGCGCGCGGTCGTTCAACGTCCGAACGCGCGGCGCTTCTTTCCAGTCTTGCAGCCCGGCGGGCAGAGAAGCCCTCATGATCGCATGCTCCCCGGTACGTCGTCGAACAAACCCACGCCGCGCGTTTCGGCGACGAGCCCGTCGCGATGATCAACGCGAACATACCGATCACCGGCTCTGGAAACGGCCGGCACGGGAAAGCGCGACACGCTTTCCTGACCAAGAGCGGGAGGACGACGGCGGCCGTCCTCCATCACCGGCGACGGCCGAGCCAGATGCCGATCCCCGCGAGGCCGAGCACCGCGATCCCGCCCGCCGCGACCGTCGCCTTGCGTCCCCGGTCCGGATCGCGCCGGCCGCCATCCGGTCCGGCGGGGGCGCCGGGCTCGAACAATACCCCGTCGCTGTCGTCGCCGTCGGGCGCGCGGGCTGACCAGGTGTCGAGGAAGCCGCTCACGATCGCTGCCAGCAGGTTCGGCGCCGCGAATTCGCCCAGCTTGAACGCGACCGCGGGCGCACCGACCGCGGTGAGGTTGCGGGGTCGCGTGGCGAGCCTCACAACGGCCTTCGCAACCGTCTCCGGTGCGAGCGAACCCGGCGGCAGCGAAAGCCGTGCGCCCGTATAATTGCCGGCATGGTCGACACCGGGCGTGTCGACGAAGGTTGGACAGACGTCGCATATATGGATGTGGGGACGCTTCGACACCTCGCCGCGCAACGCCGCGCTGAGCCCGCGCAGACCGAACTTGCTCGCCGAATAGGCCGCTGCATACGGCGTGGCCACAAAGCCGCCGGCCGAGATCATGTTGACCCAGGTGCCGCGATCCTGCGCGAGGAAGATCGGGAGCACCGCGTGCACGTCATTCATGTGCGCGACGAGGTTCACGTCGACGACACGCGCATGGTCTGCGATCGGCACGTCCTCGTACCGGCCAAGCACGCCGACGCCTTCGCAGCTGAACCACACGTCGATACCGCCAAGCAGCTCGCGTGCCTCGGCAGCGAAGGCCGCGACCGCGCCTGCGTCCGTACAATCGACCGGACGAACGATGGCGCTGCCGCCTGCTGCGGCGCAACGGCTTGCGACGTCGTCGAGCCCTTCCCTGCCCCGGGCACCCAGGACGACCCGTGCACCTGCCGCCGCAAAAGCCACCGCCGTGGCGGCGCCAATGCCGCTCGATGCGCCGGTGATCACCACCCGGTGCCCGGCAAGAGCGTGGTCAACGCTCATCGGATCATACCCGGACGACTTGACCGCAAAGTTTTCGCGAGGAGGCGCCGTTGCGCCGTGGAGCCTGTCTTGTCATCATGCATAGACGCTCAACGTTCCGAAGGCGCTGCTGTGTCCACTCCTGTGTCGCGAGCGCCAGTTCCTCATATCCAATTTGACCAAGGGGCCTTCACGATCGCCAACAAGGGCTTCTTCGTTATTAACCCCGGAGCCCTATTGAACCGCGTCAAGTTTGTCTGGCGAGCCAACGCCCGAGGAGGTTGATCCATGACGAGCAAAACGACGAACAGGTTTGCGCCTCAAGTCCGTGAGCGACCAGTACGAGATGTTTTCGACCACGAGCAGGATCGTCCATCGCGATGGACGACGGTCGTGTCGATCGCGGAGACAATCGGCTGCGTTTCCGCAGAGGCTATATGGATCGATGAAGAAGGCCCAGGTTAACGGCGCTACATACTCGACTGTGCCACAAACGACGACGCCGCCCGTGAGGGCGGCGTGATGTCGAGTTGTGGGATTTGGTTGCGGGGACATGCCGCCATTTTGATTTGTTAACCCGCTGCCGGTGCTGACTCACCTCACAATGTGCGTCGGTTTCGCCACCGAGCGGTCCCAGACCTTCGTCGGTTCCGACTGGCAGGAGCCACGCTGACCGTGGAACGGGCAGGCGTTGGAAGTTAGTTGGCCAGAGGCGTCTATCCAATGGCCACGACAAACTTCTCCGATACCGGACGTGTAGACACATTTTAAGACCGTGGCCGGCATCTGATCTTCAAACGTTGGCGTTGCCGCTGACCTTGGGCGGCGGAAATGTCGATCAGCGGGCGGATGTTGCGATCGTATTCGAGCGAAATGAGCAGAGGGTATCCGCAGGTGATCAGGAGACCGTCGGCCCATCCCGTCTTCATGCTCGTCGGTATTCTAACCGAGGAATATCAGCTTCCAACGTTACTATCATGCCAACAAGAGCCAGCTGGAGGCACGGCTATCGCTGCGACACGCTACGTCGGACTGCTGGTCGGGGAAAATGCGACGTGGCTGAACGGATGATCGATTCTCCGACCGCTCTACTCGCCGTCATCTGACGCGAGCGTCGGACCGAGATGTCGCCGCGAAGGTTCAGGTCGCGTCCAGCGACGTCGCCGCGACGATCGTGCGAAATTCGCCGACGATCTCTGGATGTCGCGATTCCAGGTAGGCGGCGACGTGGCCGTTTTCGATCAGCCGTCCCAGGTAGCGCGATGCAAGGACGAGTTGCAGCACATCGTCGCCGAAGGTCGCTTCAATGCCGCGATAGTCCTGATTCAGCTTTTCGAGTTCCCGTTCCATTCTAGCCATCTGCTCGGTCGTGACCCCGGCAATGGCCTTAGGCCGGTCGGGCTTGGCCAAATCGTCCTGCCGCGTCGCCGCAAGTATCGCCCTTGCGTAGCTGAAAGTGAAATTGTTCATTGAGGTCATCAGTTCGGCCGTCTCAACCTGCCGATAGTCCTTCATGCGACGCAGGACATCGAATACCTGTGGGTTCACAGGCCGATCCTTGAGGATCTCGACCGCGTCGTCAGCTATCCCGTCCAGCAGCTTGCGCCGCCGGACAACCGACTTCTCGTCCATCCCAAGAGCCGCCGCGATCATGCCTGCGGGGACGCCGCGATCTATGGCGCGGGTGATCATATAGTGTTCCTGAACGGTAGCGAGCCGGTTCACGCGCTTGTTGTAAGTGAAGGCCTCGTCGTCGTGCGACACGATACACGTCGCGGTGTCCATACCTCGGTTCTGAAGAACGTGCAGTCTCAAGTGGCCGTCCAGCAGCATATGCCGGCCTTCTCCGTCGGCCTTGGTCACGATGAGCGGTTCGATCACGCCCACCTCGCCGATCGAAGTGGCTATGCGGCCATAGCGCCTCGAGTCCGTGATGCGCTTCGTCATCGGCCTCAGCGGCAGGATCGCCGTGACCGGCAGCTGCAGGATCTCGCGTTCGAACGATATGCGGACGGCGATCGGAGCATCATGCATCGGACATTCCCAGCCGCTCGGCGATCGGTTGCGGCAGGCTTGCCAACCGTTCCGCCCGCAGGAGGGTGACGAAGTGGTCCTCAGCCAGCAGCTTCGACATGGCACCAACGATGAAGGTCAGTCGATCCTGTGTGAGCCGGGCCTTCCGCACGAGCAGCTTCTGCCGCCCGACCTCCTTCTGGTAGGCGCGGATCAGCCCGGAGGCAGTCGGCTTCTGACCGCGCTTCTCACCCTGTCGGATCGACTTGATCCCCTTTCCCATCAGGTTGCGCTCGTCGACGATCCGCCTGATGACAACGAGCTGATCGCCGGGCAGATCACCGTTCTCATAGGCTTCGGCCAGCGCTTTCTGCACATCGCCGTCCTTCGCGCGCGCGATCTCCGCGGCGATGGTATGGGGGATGACGCCGCGCTCAACCGCGTTGAGCAGTCTCTCCTCCCCTTTCTCGAGGAGGAAGTTGATCGTCCAGACATATTCCGGACTGAAGCCGATCTTCTGTGCGATCTCGGTATGGGAATAACCCCGCTGGCGCAATGCGCCGACTTCCCGGATGAGTTCCAAGGGCGTCTGGTTCCTGCGCGCCATGTTCTCGACGAGGCTCATAACGAAGCATTCCTCGCGAGTCGCCTCGATCACCACGGCGGGAATATGGGTTTCGCCGAGCCGGCGAAAGGCCTCCATCCGTCCTTGGCCACATACCAGCTCGTAACCATCGCCGCCCGGTGCACGCCGGACAGTGATCGGACGCTTGAGTCCGACCAGTCGGATGCTCTCGACCATCTCCTCGAATATCCGCTTGTTGCGACTCCGGGGGTTGAGAATCTCGACAGAGGCGATGGCGATCGTGACGATCTCAGGCGGCACGGCCTCCCGATTGTCGGTCATTGGGCATGCTCCAACGAATGACGGCGCAGCAAATGGTATAGGGGATCGAGACCGTCGGTGCGGTAGGCATCGAGATCGAGACCGTTGTCCTCGCCCATTCCAAGCCTGCCGCGGGCACCGACGTCGATCCATGGCAGGAGGTAGTAGTCGCGGACCGTGATGTTGTCGGGGTCGAGCCGGACGACGACGGTGATGTCCGGACAAAGACCGGCATCAAGACGCACGCGCCATCGCAGGGTCCCGACGGGCGTTGCTTGGCAACGTGCGATGACGACGGCGAGCGTGACCTCGCGGTTGACGATCAGGAGGTCGGTCGTCTCGTCCACCACAACCTCTCCGCCAATGGCTTCGATGCCGGCAATCGTTCTGGCCACCACGTTCGGATGTATCAGGCGCAGCTGGCGGTTCGTCTCGACGTAGCGGTAGTCACGCGCCGGCTCGTAGCCGATCAGTTGATAGGCGCGCAGCAGGCTGCCGAAGCGGCTGCGATAGGCGGCGGACGACGGCATGTCCTCGACCTCGTCGATGATCATCCCCGACAAGGTACCGTGCGACCCAAGCAGATTGGTGAGCATTCGTAGGAGATCATCGTCGCTGAGCCTGCGTGCGCGTTCCGTCAGGATGACCTGGGCGGCATCGAACAATGCCGGGTCGACGATCGCCTCGAACGCGCCGTCGCTCCGCACCCACATGTCGGGCGTGTTCACGACGCGCTTCTTCTTCAGCTTGAAGGAGACGCGGTTGTAGACGTTGTTGCCGACGTATTTCTCGTTGCAGAGGATCTGGCGGATGACCGCGCGGGACCAGGGCTTGCCGATGTCGGTGACCTTGCCTTCGCTGTTGAACAAGGTGGCGATCTCGCGCTCCGAACGGCGTTCCACGACGAACAGCCGATAAATGCGGCGGACGGCTTCGATCTCCTCGTCCGGCCCAGGGACCAGAATGACGCGATCGGTCTGGAGGCTCTTGTGTTCGCCCCGGGCGAGTGGAGCCTTCGGCTCGTTAGCCTCATTCACGAGGAAGCGGCGAAGGCCGTAGCCGGCCGGACCGCCCTGACGATAGCCGAGCGTTATCAGACGGCATTGGCCCGTGAACACTTTGCTGGAGAGCTCGCGGCTGTATTCGCCCGCCATCACCCTCTTGATGCTCTTCATGACGCTGGACGGAAGGCTGCCATCGTTGTCGAACTGCTCGGCACAATAATGGACGTTGATGCCACGGTCGCGGCAGATGAACTCGTAGTAGGCGCTTTCGTCTGCATCCTGAAAGCGGCCCCAACGGCTGATGTCGTAGACCAGCACGGCTTCGTAATCCGCGCTGCCGGCCTGAACGTCGGCGATCAGGCGGCGAAGCGAGTCGCGCCCGGCGATGTTTAGACCACTGCGCCCCTCATCGGCGTATGTGCGGACTATCTCGAAATTGCGACGCGCGGCGTAGGCGGCGATGATCTCCGCCTGGTTCTCGGTCGAATAGCGCTGGTGATCGGTGGACATCCGCACATACTGGGCGGCGCGGACCGGTCCTGATGCTTCTGACTGCACCGTATTCCCCGACATCTATCACGAGCGCTTCACAGAACTCGTTCAATTCATGCCCCGTCTAGCGGCGGGAGGACGGAATGTCGTTTGCGAGGAATGACCGAAAAGTTCGCGTCGATAGCGGAAGGGAGTTTCCGATCGATCCCGGCGCCGACACCGAAGCGGCCTTTGCCGCCGTGATCGCGGACGCCCTGCGGCGGGACTTCGGAGATGCTCCGACCCATGTGAAGCACATCGCACGATTGACCGGGGTGAACGGGCGGACGGTTCAGAACTGGCTGCAGGCGAGGAACGGGCCGAGCGGTTCTGGCCTGGTGGTCCTGATGCGGCATTCGGACGAGGTGACTGCTGCGGTGCTGACGCTCGCGGACCGCTTGGACCTTCGCGATCGTGCCGCCGCCAGCATCAGATTGTCGGACCTGCGTAAGGCCATCCTGGCGGTTTTGCCGCATCTACCAGATGCGTGATCCATGTCGGTCCAACCTCACCGCACTAATTCTTCATCGGCTGAAGGAGGGTGACAGCGTCGCGGCTCGTTCTGATGGGGTGGACATCGCAACGTCTGCGGAAGATCGGACATTTGAAGTTGGCGCGTCGAACTGGACGTCCCTCGCCAAGAAGGCTCGTTTCGTCGCGTCGACAATCCTCGGTCTTTCGGGAACTGCCATCGGATTCGCGGGGCCGAGGCCAGAGCGGAGACGGGCGCCCTGCTGCCGTTGTCGCTCGCGCAGATCACGACGGCCAAGGCATCCGAGGCCGGGCGCTCGTGGTCCTCGCGGAAGGATCACCTGACGCGCTTCGCGCTGCGGATGATTATGCAGTCATCCGGCTTTCCTCCCGAAGAAGACCGCGCTGCGAAGGCGAAGGGCTGGTCGCGGCCTTTAATGGTGATGGCACGAGGCCGCGCTCAGGAGCTTGAACGGATCCGCGCTCTTCCGCGGAACCTCAGCGTGCGCGAACGGGCGGCGGAACTTAAGACCGCAGATCTTGCGGCACGCGGCGCCCAGTTGGTTCTGGACCAGGCCCCGCATGACGCGCGCGTTGCCGCACATCAGCGCGTGATCGCCCATCTCGACCAGCGGCGCGCGGCGCTGAATGCCGACGAGGCCCGCCTCGTCGCCAGTGCCACGGCGGCGGTAGCGGCGCGCGAGGCTGCGGCCGGCACTCAGGCGAGCGCCGATGCTATCCTTCAGGATCATCGCCGATGGGCCGAGGTAGTGGATGTATTGGAAGCACAGCCTCGCTGGGTAGAGGTCGGTGCCAAACCTCCGAAGCGCCCTGCTTGGAGCCAACGCATCTATCGTGATCGCCGACGGCGCGAGCCAGGATGGCTGCCGGGGATCGAACCCGTGTCCGTTGAAGCCGTCCAATTCGCGCTGCACGTCGCTCACGACCATGGCGATTACCGCCATCAGGGTCTGCGGCCAGCCCGCATGGACAAATCAGATGTCAGGGTGAAGCGTTGTCCGACGGCAACATCGAGTTCATCGAACACCTGGCGTCGCTCGGTCCAAGCCCCCCTGCCCCTCACCGGCCCGTATCGACCTGCCCGAGCTAGAAACACCCGAACGGCAGCGATGAACTGATCGTCGTGCGCGGCACCATCCATCATCTCATCGGTGCCAGCGTCACGGGCACGCGATTGCCGGACGGAATGACGATCAGTATCCCGAAGAACCGCACCACGAAGCGCGTCCGCTATGTCGCGTGAGCGGCTCTTCCACCCCGGCAGTAAAGGCAGATCATCGAAATCCGGCATTAGCAGTCGCGGCTTAGCGCCCGACTGCCGCGCACGCGCCACGGTATCGTGCAACAATAGCTCAAGCTGCTGCTCCATCTGCGCCAACCGCATCGCCGCCATGCCAACGATCTGGAGCGGCAGTAGGCCGGCATACCAGAACTGGCTGAGCTGCCGATCACCGAACGCGCTGTCGGTCCGATCCTGGCTGACCTGTACGAAAAACGGGTTACTGGATTGGCCGCTGCGGGTGACGACTTCGTTGAGAATCGGATCGAGCGCGAATGCTCCCTCTGCCGCATCGAGATGTTCGGCATGGGCTATCGCGTTGGCTCGGATGTCCATGACCGCCGGGATACGGCTACGCGGCTTTTCCGGGCTGACCCCGACCTCCCCAGTGCGATAGCCGCCGACGAATTTGCGCAGGGCGTCGGCAATCGGTCGAAAGACGGACACAAGCGTTGATGCCCTGACCCGTGCACCAGCGCCGATGATCAGCCAGCCCATCGGTCGGGTCATCGATCGCCTCGCGCGCGCAGCCGTCGCCTGGCAATCGAACGCCGCCCAGATCAGCGCCATGCGGACTAGGATGCTAATCGCCAGATCATCGTCGAGCGCAGGCGACAATCGGCGTGATGCAATCATCTCGAGTGCGATCAGATGCTGGCCGCGGACGACCGCGGCGAAGAATGGCGTATCCTGCTCTTGCCTCCGCCACAGCTCATCGACGAACCCATCCAGGGCCATGAGTGGCGTGTTCCCGCCGGCCCAGCCGCGGACGCAGGTGTCGATCAGCGTCTCGTCGCCATCGCGCGACATCAGCCATCGGCACAGATCGGCGAGGTCTTTTCGGGTGTGGGGAAGGCGATCGGTAGGAAGCTGAAGGTAGCGGGCTGCCAGCACGGCCATCGGGAGATCGTCCCATCTCCTGGTGCCGAACAGGGCGTCACGCTTCTGCCCGGTGGTAAGGTCGTCGCCCCAGATGCCGTGCCGCAGCCGGACGATCGTTCGGTAGAGATCGAACCCGGACCGGGGAAACGCGACGAGCACCTCGCGGGTCAACCGGCCGAAGTTTGCGGAGAGGGATCGGGCGAGGTTCTTTTCGGCGGCCATGGTCCTGCTCACCGTTTCGGCGTTCCATCCAGCTTGAGGATAGCAGGTACTGATTACGATTTCGACAAGGTCGCCAGCGCCTCCGCGATCTTGGCCTGCGCGATGTCGTACAGCTTGCGATAGTCGTCCCGAATCATCACCGCGCGGCTGTAGGCGGAGTGGCCGGTCCGCCCGGCCGACTGTTCGGTTTCGATCAGGGCGATTGCCGTCTCGAGCGCCTGTCGCTTCTCAACGAGGTGGCTCAGAATTTCGTCGATATCCTCGATATCGTCGGGCTCAGGCGTCATCGTCGTCACTCCAGCTATCGGGATGCGGCGGCGGCGCCCAATGGGCAGGGTTGCCGCCTTGCTCCTTGATCCATTCGTACGCCGCGCCCCTGTTCGCGAGCGCAGGGGCCGGCGTCCCAAGGATGCGGCACAGCGTTTCGACCAGGTCGGCCTGGTCATCGCTGATGGGCTTGCGCCGCCAGGGCTCGTTCGGCCCTGCCCGCCCGGACGCCTCGAAGCTGGTGACACTGGCGTCGTAGAGCGCCTTGCGGTGCGCCCACTCGATAATCCGGCCCCAACGTCGGCACCAGTCGGCCTTGCGCGGATCGCCGAGGATCGCGCGCAGCAGGCTGCCGAACGGCTGGGGTCCCCCCGCCAGCCGCACCTCGGCCATCCATCTCAGCATCATGTCGGTCTGGGCCATCAGGCCGAGCAAGGTAGTCGCGTCGATCTCGCCGGCGAGCAGCACGAAGGCACTGCCGATCGCGTATTTGCGCGTATCGACCGATGCGGCACCGCCACGCCGGAAGGGCCGGGCCTTCGCCTGCCGCCGCAGCTCACCGAGCCGGGCCCGCTCGATCTCCTGCGCCGCCGTGATCCACGCGTCGAGTTCCTCGAGTTGCGTCAGCAGGCCGTTGAGCGACGGTGGTGGAGGCGGCAGGGTCATGTCGACAAGATCGGATGGCGATCGACACTCTGACTCCAACCTCCCCCCACCCTTGAAGGTCGGAGGGTGCGTCCACCACAGGTTAGGATTACGTAGGGGGAAGAGTTAGAGGGGGGTGGTGCGCGATAAAGTGTTTTCCTGGCTCGGGCGGCCGTGAAAACGCGTTTTGCCACCCCCCTCATTCAACAGACAGGGGCCAGGACGATGAAGCTCGGACAGGTGAGGAATGGGTCGCCCGCGATCACGACCGCGCTTGCCGATGCCCGTAGCGCACGGAACCGGGCGACGCGTGATAGCCGATCCGCCGTCGCCGAGGACCGTGCCTCCGCCAGACGCTACAAGCGAGCGCGCGCCGAGGAGGACCGCGAGCGCGCCCATGCGATGAACCGCCGGATCCGTGTCCAGGTGCCTGAATCCGATCGACCGAAAACCCAGAGGCGGACACCGCGGCGGCTTTTCTACCGCTTGAGCGGCAAGGCCATGAGCAGCCGGCTGGTGATCGCTAACGCTGTGTCGGGCGGCACCCGGTCGATCCATTTCGCGGTGACCGCGCGCGGCTTCGGCTCGAAGACCGGCCGGGCCTGGCGCGACGGCGAGGGCGAGCGTGCCGCCCAATACATCACGCGCGAGGACGCGCTGGAAGGCGGTGAAGCCGGCTGGTGGTCGAACATCGCCCAAAATCGCACCGAGCTGGTGGCCTTCCACCGCGCCAGCGAGGCGATCGAGAAGCACGATCGTGCCAACGCCAACGTGTATGTGAGCGAGATCATCGCCCTGCCCGCCTCGCTGATCGCAAGCGAGCGGTGCACGGTGGTGAGGGACTATTGCCGCTATTTCGACGAGCGCGGGATCGCCTATACGGTCGGCATGCACAAACCCGATCCTGCGGGCGACGTGCGCAACTTCCACTGCCACATCGTCTATTCGCTCCGGCCCGCCACCCGGCACGATGCCTATGACTGGAGCTTTGCCGTATCGAAGCTACCCGACGTCAACACGCCGGAGGGCATAGCGACGCGCCGCAAACTGGCGACCGACGCGATCAACGTCACGCTGACAGCGGCTGGCAGCGGGCAGCGTTATACCCACCTGTCCAACCGTGCCCGCGGTCTTGGCACGCCTGCGCCCAAGCAGGGGCAGCGACAGACCTGGGTGTCGCGCCGCCTGGCAGCTGCACAGGTCCGGTGCGACGAACTCGGCGTCATGCGTGAGCGTGTTGCTGTGTTACGCAAAAGCCTGGCCGTCATCGTCAAGGCTCATGGGATGCGCGACCTGGCGATCGACCGCCTCGGGTCGGCACGCGACCTTCTGCGCAGCCGGCTGATGGCCAACGACGACCGACTGGCAAGGTGCCGCAACGTCGTTGCGGCCCGGGTGGGCGATGCCGATGGACCCGAGCGCACGCGCACACGCTCGCAACCGATCGAAGCGGCCAAACCTGTCCTGGCGGACAAACTGCGTGCCGCGGCGGCGAAGATCCAGTGGCCTATGCTGCTCGATCAGCAGCTTGCCGCCGTCCGAGCGCGGATTGTCGCGCGGCAGCGGCGGCGCAAGGCGTTGGAAGAGGCTGCCGTCCGTGCCGCCGAACCTCTGCCGGATCTGATGTCGGCCTCTGATGGCGTCCTGAACAGGCTGGTGGCGGATTGGCAACGCATCACGGTCGACCGGCAACAGCAGGATATCGCCGTCGCGGCTCTTCGCGAACAAGCTCTATTGCGGCTCGATCAGGCGAACGCACCGATCGATCCTTCGGCGAACGATCGGCTTGCGCGTGCCGGGGAACGCATAGCCGAGCGCCATCGTCTAGACATGATGCTGATGCGGTTGACCAACGCCATGGCATCGCTGCCGGACCTCGTCGGCCCTAAAAGCGCTGTCGCGGATCGGCTCACGGCAGCGGCCATGCGCCAACCGGCGGCGGTCGCGGGATCGCGCGAGATGCTGGCGCGATCAGTGCCTACGATCTCGCTCCTGCCCGGCTCATCGCCGCCTGCGGCGTCATCGGCCGGTTCGGGAGGCGCCGGTCCGGGCGCCGTGCGCGATCCTGCCGGCGAGCCACGAGGCGAGCGGAAGGCAGCCCCCGTGCGCGACGATGCCGCACGGTCAGCTAGCGCCGCCACGTGGTCGGAGCCCGAGCGCCGCTGCAAGTCCGAGCCGGCTCACGAACCGGATACGCCGCGGCGGATTAACCCGACGCCTGTCACCCACGCCGACATCCGAAGCGAGGAAACGAAAAACGATACCGATAGCTCCGGCGTCACGGCGCAGCAGCCCGCCCCTGCGATCGGAAACCCCGGCGATATAATCGGCGAGCGCAATCAACGGCGCCTTCCGCCGAGGCTGAGCAAGGGACCGGATGATGTGACCGGCGCCCCGCCCGGCGGCGGGAGAGACGGGCCCGGACGCTGAAAGCAGGAGGGAAGCCTGTCGGCTGCACCATGAAGGTGAAAAGTTGACCTTGGCGACGCGTGAACAGCCCCGCATCGCCTCAAGACGGAAATACCCTGATGAAGACCAAGAAGACGGCTGTGACGACGACGTGGCAGAGCCCGAGCGACGTGATGGACACGCTTTATGATGTCCGCGAGCCCGGTTGTGACGGTGTCGGTTTCGCGCTGCTACGTCCCCGCGCCAAGCAGAAGGCGAACAGCGTCGCGGCGCTGATCGGCGCGAAGCTCTCGCCCATCAAGCCGGCGGTTAGCACGCCGACGACACCCTGCGGCATGCCGGTGACCGCGCGCGATCACCGCGTCCTGCTGGCACGCGGCGTCGCCGACACCACGCTCACCCGGCTGCTCGACGATTACGACGCGGCGGTGCGCCCGCATCAGCGGCTGCTGGCCGCGGTCATCACCGTGCGCGGGGACGAGGACATGCCGGCACACGACCTGCTCGACATGGCGGCTACCTACGCGACGATCCATCTGGCGCGCGGTCGTCGGCTGACCAGCGTGGTCGCGTTGCATACGCCGGGCGACGAACTGAGCCGGGCCTTGCCCCACGCGCATATCTGCATCCTCTCCCGCCAGCATGCCCCGAGCGGCTGGCTAGCCGAACATGAGGATCTGACCGACACCGCACACGGCCTGTGGGCGGAGGAATGGGCAGCGTTCCGCGCTGGCTGGGAGCGGCTCGCCGTAGCGGCATGAGGTAAGTGGCAGACGGGCGACCAGCGCCGCGCCGTCTGCCATTCCTATTTGGACGATGGTATCAGAACGACGACTTGGCCGGTGCCCCGCCTCCTGCTGCGCGTTGCACTTGCGCCTGCCACTGGCGTTCCGCGTCACCGCCTCCCATCAGGATGAGCTTGACCTTGTGATACGCGTCTTCCTCTGCATGCAGCGCCGGCCTTGCGGTTCCATATGCCGACCGGCACGGCTCGCCTGCGCTGCACCAGGTCAGATCGAGGGGAGCCTGCGGAGACGAGGCGCGGGTCGGCGCGCCATAGCGCTGCGTCAGTTGCGCCCTGAGCTGTGCACCCGTGCGTCCCGCCATCGGCGCCTCATATTTGACAACCTTGACCTCGGCGCCCGACGGCACCGGCCGGAACTCGACGATCAGAGCCTCATCGCCCTTCTTCGCCTGGATGGTGGCAAGACCAGTGCGCGGCAGGTCGAATGAAGAGGAGCCGCGCTGCTGTCGCTTCTGCTCCTCTACGGTCGTTGCCCAGTCGCGTCCCGAGAAGGTCTCGATCTTCCAGCCATCGCGGGCGAGCGCGGCCAGTACTTCTGGCGCGGGCATGCCGATCCGAACGCCTGCGGTGGTCAGCGGCTTGGCGGCAGTCCTTGTCTGCGCAACGGCATCCTGTTCGGCAACGGACGCCGATCCGCAGGCAGCGAGGAACGCCAAAGCGGCGGCGGCGGTGATTCTCGTCATCATGATATGTCCTTGTGCATTGGACGTGCATCGTCGTTCGCCGGGAGGCATCCCAACGTGGCAAGTCGATGGTGGAGGGTCTTTTATTGGAGAGCTGCCGCCGCAGTTGGCGGCGAGCGAGCCCGAAGCGTGTGGATCATCGTGGCACCGGCGTGGCAAAGCCTGAAGTGCCGTGGACGCCGGCGGAATGGGCGGCGTTCACGGCGTGAGCGATGCTGAGACGCAGCGACCAGCGGGAATCGAAGGCGGTGGACCAGCCGAGTTCGACATCATACCCGCCTGCGGCCGGCGTAAGATCGATGTTCGCGGTGCACGTGCTGACCCCGTCGCCGCCGTCCGATCCGCCGGATAAGACCGGTCCTGAATGATGCGCCGAGCGCCAGCGCCGGCGATAATCTTCAATCATGTGCACCACCGTGTTCGGCGGTGCACAGGCTCATCCAGCCGGCGGCACCGCCCCATGGAACGAGGCGGTGCCGGCCCGTGAGCCGGAGATTGGAAACCTGCGTTGAGACAGGCGCGAGTGTCTTTAGGCCCCGAAGCGCCTTGGACATACACACCCGCTCCCCGGCCGAAACTGGTTCGGGCCGGGCGTACGGCTACTCAACGACAAGGTTTCCACGCCTCGGTCCGCCTGCTGGCGAACACACTATCCATATGACGGTCCGGTTAGCGAACCAAGTGCTGTTGTGCGGATAAAGCGGTGCGTGCGCCATAATGCGCGCCGGACTTAGGCAGGGCAAATCCAGGAATAGCCAGCAAGGATGAACGCTTATCCGTCAGCGTGAATAATCCGCCGGAGAAAAGAAAATGAAGCGACACCGGTTTCCCTGGGTATTCCGCCTGGCCGCAACGCTGCTGCTACTAAGCGCTGTCGCCGGACAGTGGTGGCAGCACCAGCCCGCTGGCGATGTCGGCGTAGCCGTGCTGACGGTCATCGCCTCACACTGCCCATCCGCCGTCGAGCGGCAATCCCGCACAGTCAGGATCGCCGACAGCGCCCGCGCACTCGACCGCTGGGGCTATGCACGGTTGACTGAACTGGTCCGCCGCGATGGTCGCGATCGGTGCCAGCGGCAGGACTGAGGGAAAAGACGGTCGGGGCGAAGCGAAGCCCCTGACGAGAAATGAAATTCGAAGGGGGCCTGATCCGGACCGTGCCGGTCCGGGGATCACGCCAGTACACGAAGGCCCCCATGACCCCTATGATCCACGAAGCGCTGCCGACCGCGTCGGTTGCGCTCCTGAAGTATGTCCTCGCCGAGCTCGGACCCCACGAGCCCGAACCGCTGGGCGGCAACACGGGCCTGCCTGCCGCCGTCGAATGTCTGAAGCATGACCTCATTGTCGCGGTCACGCCGATCACGGCCGCCGGCCTGTTCGATCCGGCATTGCTGCGCTGCGCCGCCACGCGCTCGTGTGATGTCGTGCTGGTGCGCCATGGCTTTCACCCTGAGAGCATCGACCCGGTCCGCGTCGATATCGCGCTCCACTCGCTTAGCGGTCCGTTTCTCCTCACCGCCCTCAGCTTCTTCCGCCACCGCGACCGCAGCCTGCATCTCGTGCCCGACGGCTCCGGCCTAGGCGTGAAGATCGGCCGCGACGGTGCCGAGATCGCCACCGGCTCGCCGTGGGACAGCGCGTGGGATCGCGCCGCCGGACTGGAAAGCGCTGCTGCACAGATCGTGCTCGCCTGCCGCAGCAGGAACCGGGGTTGAGATGAGGAGGAGAGGAAGCGGCCCCGATGCGGGGATGAAACAAGGAAGCAAGATGATGACCATGACCTGCGACGCGTTCGAAACAGCCTGCACCAAGGCCGTCGCCCGGTTGCTGCTCGGCAACCGCAAGCTGAAGGCGGGCGTCGTGCTCACCGGCGGTGGGCGGCTCGACCTGGAAGGCAAGATCAGGCTCGGCCAGAAGGCACGAGCAAGGGAAACAGATGTGCTCCACCTTGAATATGGCCCAGGCGAGGATGGTAGGCATGCGCTCACCGGCATGATCGTCTTTCTGGTGCGCGAAGACATCTGCCACATCCATAGCGATTGCCGGCTGTTCCTGTCGAAGGCAGCGACCCGCGGTCTTGTCCTGCCGCAATCCGGCGCCCGTGGCCACTTCCGTCTGGCCCCCGGCGAGATCCTCCACATCGATGGTAAGCCCGCTGGCGGCGTTACCGATGGCATTGCGCGCGCCGATGCCTGGCTCGCACGTCAGCTGACGCTTGAGAGCTACGCCGCCGATGACGGTCGATACAAGGTCTGGGCGCAGGCGGCGTAACGGTGACTGCGACACCGATGATGGAACCGACAGGGCCGACAAGGATCACTCGGCAGGCGTCAGCGACCTATGGCCTTGATCGCCAGATACCGCCTTGACGCTGCGGGTCAGCCATAGCCCCGGGACCAGTTCTGCGTAGTGGTCCATCTGCTGGCGTGTAGCGCCCAGTGTCAGGATCATCAGGGAGAACGGGGTATGCTGGCCCCTGCCTTGCGTATCGAGAAAGCGGACGCGCCCCCGCAGCAGATAGATGTCGGCGTCCGCGCTCAGCGTCTAGTGAAA
>Ga0265797_10006045_pt1 | contig 17369 bp, 12 predicted proteins | sample P2T30metagenome_FD_192433 | JGI IMG/M metagenome (GOLD analysis project Ga0265797, IMG submission 192433) | Plant litter microbial communities from East Loma Ridge, Irvine, California - P2 T30 | ecosystem: Environmental > Terrestrial > Plant litter > Unclassified | place: USA: California...
GTCGGCAGAGCGGGCACCGGTTGTTGTTTGGCATCCTACTTTCCGTCTGTTCGACGATGCAGTGGCCGCCGAATATGTGGCTGCATGGAAGCTCGACCGGTACATGACTGGGAAAGGCTCTGTCAGTATACTACGGTGGTGAAGACAGGCAACTTTGAAAGTGTTTCTTACTCGCTGTTGTAATCCTCGAGACAGATGCTGCATTTGATCGGCTGCAGTTTTTCGATGAATTTGTTCTTGGTTACCACTATGGAGGCCGAAGTAGAGTGACCTGGAGACCGTTGCGTATTTGGTATCTCATTGGGGTGGGGTGAGCTCTGGATTCGAGCAAGCCCCAGGGGTCTCGGGTAAGGTCTCATGATGTGGGCAAAGGGTAGAGTATAAAGGTGCGCGGAGTGGAGATTTATTGTTTCGCTTTCAATAGCTAAGTATCGGAGATATGATTCGATCTGCCATTCACTTCACCAATCACTCTACTTGTGCTCAACGGCCGTTAGGAACTGCCGGAGCTTGTTCACTTCACTGCCATTTTCACCATCACAGCTCACTTCTATATCCTCGAGCGATTACTTTGTGATATTATGCGTTGGAATAAATGTAGACTCGAGCATAATCCCCATTTCTAAGACAAGGTACATGTCGTCGTCTTCAGGGCCTGATGTTCAGATAGTGGTAGGTGCCAAGACGGGATACATGAAGGTCGCTACGAATCGTACTAAAAGCTGTTGGAGAGAGGATATCGTGGCAAACTATGAGAAGATATGGTAAACATTAAAGAATACTCGTGTCTTGGGATTCGAAAGTAGATGATGAAGCAGGGAGATGACATGTGACGAAACTTAAGCTTTCCATGGGCCTTCGCTAGCGCGTATCCATGCGGCGGATCTCCGAACATTTTCCTGAGCTTCTCCACACAACAACTTCGCGCTCACCAAATCGTCTCACGCAGGTCGCATGAGCTTTGAGATGGCGAAACGAAAGCGCGGCGATCGCGACGAGCGACCTCCTGCCGATGTTGGCCTCGGTGCGACATTGGCGCACATGCGCGGCGAAGCGCAACCCGACGATGCGACCACAACCCCAGCTAATGGTGACGAAGAGGGCTGGACAGTAGTCGGCGGAACGAAGAGGAGACGGAAGGAACGCGGCCCACATGACGACCAGAACAGGCATCGCGCCTCGAACTCGCCTCCATCAACTCGCAGTCCTGACCGTTCACAGCACACGAACGGGCAAGGCAAGCGGAAGGAGTCATCTCCACCACCGCAACAAGATGCTACTCTCGACAACCCGTTTGCGGGCAAAGGCGCGCAGCTGGGGACTCGAGCTTCCCCTACCAATAACCCCTTTGTCACATACAAAGCTGGCTCTGAACAGTCAAGTGAGAACATGACGAGGGAGGAACGTAGGAAAGAGCGCAAGCTGCAAAGGAGCTATCCGGCCATTGAGCATTCACATCATGCCCGTCTCAATTCGCACGTGAAGATTACAGACTTGCAGTCCTTGGTGCTCTACCTGCTTGCGGATGGTAATGCGCCGCAGTGGGTTTCTGTACGCAGCCGTGCAAATATCCAACAGGTCGTAATGCTCATGGTTCCGGGATTAGACCTGGGCATGTTCAACGGCGATGTTGCTTTGGATACCGCACCACAGCCTGAAACTTCTGCCGCAGCGTCAACAACCGAAACGGATGCAAAGCCCAAACGGCTGAACATTTCGCGTGATGACTTCTATCCGGCTAGTCTCAAGGCGGACAAATTACCTGCATCACTGAAGCCTCTCGCTGACATCTTTGAGCATGTGTGGCCTATCAAGGCGATAGGAGAGCATCGCAACAACCAATACATGAGGGTGCATTCACCCATTCATACCATGCTAACCTCACAAATCCCTAAGACTCAAGAAGAGAAGCAGATGAAGAAGACTGGGAACCACAAAGGTCCCACGCCGCAGAATTCAAAGCATTGGGAGAACAAGCGCACTCGCATTACCGAGTACATCGCCTCCCTCATGGAACAGCAAGAAAACGAATACGTACTGCATCCAGCTATGTTCACAACCTCAGAATCCAAAGAGGCCAACTACGAAAGAAGGAAACTGGCCCATCAGACTGCCGATGATGGTTGGGTCGATACTAGGGTCGCCACTTTAGAGGAAGGTGATGTGCCCGAGAGGGACATTGAACAAGGGAGCCTGACCGCTGGAAGACACATCATATCCGTCGACTGTGAGATGTGCAAAGCTGAGAATGACCAGCTTGTACTCACACGCATCAGTTTATTGAACTGGGACGGCAGCACGGCTCTCGACAAGCTTGTCAAGCCAGATGTCACCATTAAGGATTACCTGACCCAGTGGTCTGGTATTACAGCAGCCATGCTCCAAGATGTCACAACCACTCTAGCGGACATCCAGAAGGAGCTATTGGAACTGATCACACCGCGTACGATTCTCGTGGGACACTCGCTAAATTCCGACCTCAACGCACTCAAACTGACCCATCCCTTTATCATCGACACAGGCATCCTGTACCCGCACCCCCGTGGACCACCATACAAGCAGTCGCTGAAGTGGCTCGCGCAAAAATATCTCAAACGCGAGGTTCAGAAGGGATCATCAGGCCACGACAGTGTAGAAGATGCTCGGACATGTCTCGATCTAGTCAAACAAAAGTGTGAAAAGGGCCCGCGCTGGGGATCGGGCGACACAAACGCGGAGTCCATTTTCAAGAGGATGGATCGTTCCTTACGACCGAAATCCAACGACGCACATCGTGCCGGAGCTGTCATCGACTGGGGGGATCCGAACAGAGGCCATGGTGGTCAAGCTCAAGTTTCTATAGGCTGCAAGACGGATGCAGAAGTAGTAGAAGCTATTGATCGTACATTAAAAGGTCAAGCTGAAGGCAAGGATGGTACTACAGACAAGATTGACTTTGTCTGGGGACGCCTGCGCGAACTAGAGCTCGCAAGGGGTTGGTGGGACGACGCGAAGACAGCCGACGTTGAGCTCATCCGACAAAACGCTTTGCAACGACTGGGTCTTCTGAAGGATGGTGAAGACGTAGACGTGGAAGTTCGTGGATCTGAGCTCGGCGATGCCGTCTCCAAGACCATTGAGCGCATTGGGCAGATATACGACGCTTTGCCACGCTGCACGGCCTTTATTGTGTACAGTGGGACAGGCGATCCTCGAGAGATTCGTCGCTTGCAAGCAATGCAACAGCAGTATCGTCGCGAATACGCTACCAAGAATTGGGACAACCTTAGTGTCAAATGGACGGATACGGAGGTGCAGGCTCTTTCGAGAGCCTGTCAAGAGGCTCGCAACGGCGTGGGATTTATCGTTGTCAAGTAAAGCAAGAAGATCAATGCATCGCGCATGCGCGTACGACGTGCAACGCAGCGTGTCGTAGTACACGGTGTTCAGGCGCGTATCGCTTAACGGATACTTTCAGACAGTGTGGCGTGTAATGCGATCATCAAAATGCACGGTTTTAGAGGTTGAGCACTTTCTAGAACATGCATTGTGTTTTGCAATTATCGGTAGAAAGCATTAGAGGCGGATTACTATCGTGCCAAGGGCGTAGGTACTGCATGACATCAATCAACATCCCTGTCTGCGCTCCCCTTGCTTGAAGTTAAATTAGCGCAAAGCTTTTCGCCGCCTCCCATCGGGGCGAAGACTGCGGAAATTCAACTCTATAAAAGTATAATCCATTTCTGCCTGCGGGTAATAATGGCTGCCTCGACGTGTACTTGTTTCGGGCGGCGATCATTCCGGTATCATGGCAGCTACCGTACCATTTAGGACAATGCCGCTGACGAAGCCATGGACCGCAGTCAGGACAAATAGTCTAGCCAGACATAGTCGCGCATGTAAACATGGGCGCCCATATAGCCCCGGATACTGTATTATCCTCGACTTACCTAGGTATTTATGCTTATTGGCCCATGCCGTGGATCGGACTTGGCACTTGTAATCGTCGCAATTTGATAGCAATAAAGATAGCCGGCGCGTGGTCCGGGATGAGTAAACTGCCCCATCGATGATACCTACCAATAATTGACATGCAGTAACACAAGCCCATGCCTGTACAAGTCGGCACATGCGTGCATTGGACAGTGAGGAATTACTCATATCCGTCGACAACAGGAAATCACAGCTGGAAAGCTCAGGACTGCACTCGCACGAGATGGAACAGCTAGCGTGTTGAGCTTGCGACACGAGACGGCTTCAGGGCTTTTTCGCAATAGAGCCATCTAAATTGATAGCGAGGCACGCTAACTCCACTCGGACTCATGCATGGCTAATCATGGAATAACTCCTGCTAATTATTTCACTTGCCCTTTCCTTCCTCTGAACTAGCTCTCGACTTTCAGGGTTCCTCCTCCGCCGCAACCGCCTATTTTTTGTTGGGTCATACCATTCTCTTCCTCTTCGCTTCCAATCTCACTGCGCTTGCTGAAACGGTATCCTGGATTGGGACGCGTATATTTGTCGCGTACCAGAAAACCGATAGTCCTGCTTACCTGGGTACACATTCCATCGCCAAACTTTTAGTTGTTGCTATCTAGACTCTTCGTGCAGCATCTCCGCTCACTTGCAGTTCTCCGCAAGGCACAACTGGGTCAATGGGCTGTGTCCATGGCGGGCTCCAGGCGATCCGGCACTGGTGAGATGAATCCAGACAGGGGAACACATGAACTCCAATCATCCATGGCTCAGCCGCTGGCAGTTGAGGTTGCGGAAAGTGCTGATGAAGCATCTCCACGTTCGCGGCCAGTCAATCGTGCGACCAAAGCATTCTGTAAGAATTGCAAGAACAACGTAGGAGACTTTTACAACTCCTGGTACAAGGTCACCGGTAGCTACTACGTCCCTGCGCTTCTGGGTTCTTACAGTTCTACCTTGCAACCCATGGGCAAATTAAAAGCGGCGTCAAAGGGCACCGAATTAGCAGGATGGTAAGCTCAATCCAATCCTCACGTTGGTCCTCTCTTCGCATCTGTTTGCCGCATCTTTCCCTCATATACCCTTGACCGGCTATCAACAAACTCTTAACACATGAGTGGGCTTATCCCGGCTGCAACGGGTTACACGGTATTTTAAGTTTCTACCTTTAAGCGTACCCACGCTAGTCGTACCAAATCTTTTCACACTATAGATTAACATCTATCAAACCGATCCGCCCGCATTCTACATCCCGCATTCCGTATTATTGTTCCTTCAAACTCCCCAAGGCTTCTGGACTGACTTCGTACCAGTACCATTCAGCCTTTGTCTTGTCCCCACTCTAGTTGTCACAAGATAGCCATCGGGTTTACTGTTATCACTGCACCGGCAGGAAAGGGATCTTTTCGGTAAGTGACATCACCCATAGATGTTGCAAGTTTCCGCATGTTCTTGCATACTTATTCCCAATTTTCATGGTGAAAGTCATCGGCATTCATTAGCATGATGGCTGACATGCGATTCGTTACAGTGGACGAGACTTCTTCAAGCTGGGTCGCATCGAATTGCAATGCGAAATAGCAACAAATCAATTCATTGTGGTCGAACCTGAGATCGACACCTCATCGGATTTGCTAGCGAATGAAGATACACCCAGTCCGTCCTCGTCGGTTGCAACACCAAACGCATTGTCGGCTGAGGCCATGGAGATCGACTCGCGTGCACCATCTGTGGAGCATGCAGATCAATTTCGCGGTCGGTACGAGCAATCTCAGGATCGTGACATATTACAACAGCAACCGTTGCAGCCTATCGAAGGCAGCAGGCAGTCAGTAATAGCACCACCGTCTAGGCACTCCCCTTCGATACGAGATTCTCCATACGTCGTGACGAAAGATATGACAAAAGGTTCACTGCAGCCGTCTTCATCCTATCATCAAGGGGCTCATGGGTCTCGTAGAGGACCTGACGTTGACTCAACGAGCGGTCAGTTTGGAGCTCCAACACTGACGCCTCAAGACCGGTCTACTACAGAAAAGCCTCAAAAAAACGGCCATCAGTACCCTCGTTTACCACAGGATGTCGGTATAGACGCTATGGCGCGTCTACAGACGCAGATGTCTCAAAATAGTGGTGCCTTAGCTGCGCACACTCGCGACATAAGAATCGGCCAGGAGGCGGTTGGAGCAATGGAAGAAACAATCAGAGAATTTCAGGCCAAGTTCATTCGACAAAGTGCCGATATCCAAAGAATCGAGATGCTGGCTACGAGGCTCCAGAGCGAGATGCAGGGCATCCGCCATACGATGGAATCCATTAACCATGAGTTACAGGCAAGTCGGATGCAGAGACAGTCAGCTAACTCGGCTGTGCCTCCTGCGGCCCCGTCTTTTGCGGCTCAAAGTTCAGCAATGGAGCTTCTCGCGCGGCAGTTGAATGAAGTGTCGCATAAGACGAGTGACCTAGACAACTTGAAGCTCCATGTCGAAATCATGAAGGATAAAATCTATCGACTCGAAGAGCGCGCCGCACCCGAGCCTTCACAAGCACCGCCGTCTATGTATCAGACGCCACAAGTATCAGTGGCGCAGCCTTCGCAACTTGCTCCTACCGCCGCTACATCACACCAAAGTATACCAACATTGACGCCGAGTAACAGAGCATCTCAGCCCGTATCCAATGGTCAGTCTCAGCAGTCTTCATTCGGAGCTCCTTCGACAACGGCTGCCACACCGGGTGTTCAGCCTACAAGTAGCCAGGCTAGTGGATGGGCTACTGTTAATGCAGGTGTGAAACGGACCCATCAGAATGGCGTTGAGACTCCGCAGGGAGGCAATGTTCATGCGCCCGAACCTACCAAAAGGCAGAGATTAGTGGACGATAGTACTTCGGGCTACACATCTTCACAGCAAACGCCTATGACAGATCATCGCCTCCAAACACCTGCGCATATAATACCGTCTCAGCAAACTGTTCCCGAATCAACGCATGGATCGCAATCGCAACAATCATACCACGTCCCATACGCCACACAAGATGGTCCTTCGGACGCCAGTTGGCAACCCGAGTCTCAGCGCACGATCGAGCATCGACCGCGTGGGCGTCCACGTGGTAGCGGAGGTCCTGGAAGCCGGGGCGGTAGAGGTAGAAAGAGCATGCCAGCCCAGCTCCACAGTACACTCGGAACACCTGAATGGGAAAGGGATGATTGGCAAGGTGTTCCGGATTCGCAGACCAGTCCAGCTGGATACTACAACCACGTAGGGCAACCAGGACGTGGAGGCATTGCACGCCGCGGTAGTGGTGGCGGTGGTCGTGGCGGCTACGCAACCAGCGACCGTGCTAGCAGTCTAGGTCTACAAGGTGTGACGGGCGCTATGAGCTTTGGATCGCCCGGCGACCCATATGGGTCGGGAAAGAAGACGCGCACCAAACCCATTAGGAACGCAGATGGCGTGTTGATACGTAAAGATGGCCGGCCAGATATGCGTTCGCAATCTTCTGCGGCTAATCTCCGCAAAGTACACGAGCGCAAAGACGGTCAAGCAAGTCACTCACCTACAGGCTCGAGCTTCACGCCTACCAACCCCCAATACGCGATTTCGGCACAGGCGCCAGACACACCAAGCCCAAGTGGCTACGCTGCCGACCCAAGCGCGACCGATAAACACAACGCCATAATGGGTAAGATGTTTCCTGATGGTATCGACGCAGCACGAAGGAAACAAGACTATACACGTCAAGTTTTTGAAGAGAATCGCGATCATACCGCGCATCCACGATCACGGAACAGTGGCCCGGCAACGAGGACGGCGGTTCAGATTAAGAAGGAGCAAGTCGACCGGAACAGAATTTCTAGGACGCGAAGTCCGCAAGAGCAAGACGCAGACGTAGATATGGATGGAGCTGAGGATCATGCGGATGATGAGCGTCAGACATCTGATGAGAGTAGCAGTCATGTCAGAGGTGGTGTGCAGTCGGAAGTTCAGACTCAGGATGCGACTATGCAGGAGAATAGTAGCACCCGAGCTCCTTCACAGACTGTTCTAGAGACGCAGGCCGTCGATAGCTCGGTTACGATTGGAGCGGGGTCTACCCAGACTCAGTAGCGAGATGGGACAGTGATAAAGGTTGGAGCCATAAATTTTATTTCTTTGGCATTGTATATTAATCATTGGCTCACCAGTAGCATTCCCTCACCCAAAGAAGCTTCTTTTACAATACCTGATCAGTTCCGGTACGGAGACACCCATGCCTCTAGCCAGCGTCACGTCACAGACATTGATCTCATCTATGTGCATATATACGAGACTAACTGCCGATTCTCATACATATCGTAAAGGCGAATCCCAAACTTGAATCGACGTGCTAGTGAGATTGTCTCTAATTACATATTTTTGGATAATCGCTAGAATACATTTTTAACACTGTACGTGTTCTTAGAACGGAACTACAGGAGCCTTCTCTGACCCGTTAGTCCTCTCTGGGTAGTGAATTGCGCCTTCTGTGGTAGCGCAGTTGGTGAGGTAGCTAGCGGAAGCATTTACAGGAATAGCGTTGCCTTCCTGGGGGCGACCATAGACCTGTTCGTACATTAGCACCGATTGCAAATCGACGGATACTTGTTCAATGGAATACTTACATGCTCGTAGTACCAAACCTCGCTCAGGATAGTGTAACCCCTGTCAGTCGTGTTCTTTCCAGCCTCTGTCGCGTTGTACCTAGGACCAGAGCAACCCAAGAAGGGAATGCCGCCATGCTGCTCATGCAGCACGTCGACGAGATCGGAGTAAGAGTAGGTGGTTGAGTTTGAGGGTGTGATATCCTTGGCGGCAAGCCAATCGAAAGTCGGGAACCTCTTGTAGTACTTGATAGCTGTCTCGAAGAAGTCAACAACATCTTCGTGCTCGCGGTACTGCGGACCGTAGCAGGGAACGTTGAAGGTAGAAAAGCAGGTTGCGTGCTTGGAGAATTCGTGGCCCCAGAAACCTGGATTGTCTTGCTGCCATGCGATCCAGTAAGTGTTCATGTATTCGAGTAGGTCGTAGCGACCAAACGGCTCTAGGAAGGTGCCGATGTTGGAGCCGTTATATGGGGGAACAAATGTTCCATTTGGTAGACTGTTGGTGGTGTTCGGGCTGGGGATAGGATCGTATTGGCGGCTCAAGTCGCAGTATTGCGTATAACTACCGTTACAGAAGTCTGGCCATAGACCATGGAGGGTCCATGTGTCGGTGGGCAAGAGTTGGCCTTCAGACTCGCGACCGGTGTACGTGTTCCAGAATTGGGTGCTTAGCACAAGTCCACCAAAAGTCTCGACACAGCAGGAATCGACAATGGACGGGTCTTGCGAAGGGCAAGACAGCAATGGCTCTTGTAGCTGGCATGTGTGGTTTAGGGGACTTTGGTTGGGATAGAGCTGTGCATTTGTCGTAGTCGCAAGCAGAGCCGCAGCTCCGGCCTTGGAAAAAGCAGCCTTCATGTTATCTTGACTTTGGAGCTACAAGACGAATTGGAGAAGAGGTATACTGCGATGGGAAACTCGATGATGCTGGGAAGCCGGCCATCTATAAAGCTCCCAAAAATTTGGCCACGGCCTACCCAGGCCGCTGCAGCCCCAGTCGGTCCTTACCATATGCAGAAGGTACATTTCCCAGACTTCTGGTTAGAGCTCCGACGGCGGCGATGAGCGAAAGATTCACAGTACCTGCATGTAAGCTAGACGCGCTCACGTGTCGGTCCCATTGGTAGATAAGAGAACAAGGCTACGCATGCCGCGCCGTGGTGCTTGTACCCACTTGAGCAGTCTCCGAGGCCACGCATGATGGTGGAGGTGCGCGTTGAGATATGAGATTGGTGGGTAGAGTCAGCCACAATGACGGCTTCTGTTGGCCGATGCAGCAAGAGTTGGGAATTGCATATCGAAGGATGGCTGGGACAGAACGTGGGTGACAGGGTCTGGCTTGGTTGGACCTGCTCGATGACGCCCCACAACCAAAGGCGCATCCAAGGCGACGGCTGCATCGACACTGCTCAAAGGACAGTGAAAGCGTCAGTAGACGACCTGGAGGCTTCTCAGCGCTGCCCTACATGCTCGAAACCCCAGCAGCGCCTCCAACGGCATAACGGGCCAACTCGCGCTCCGGTGGGCGTTCGCTATCTCCGCCTCCACATCCGCCCTTCGTCGTCATTGCATCAGCGACACGACACACAACCATGCGCGCCTACCTCAAGCCCTTCCTAACCTCGCGCCGTTTTTTAGGCACTACAGAACAGCGAGAATGCCTCCCTCGTCCTCCATAACTGCGTTACCGCCACACAGGCCAGATGCCTACACCACAGGCCATCACATCGGCAAGCCACCCACAAGCTTCAAGAACCCATGGCCCTCGTACAAGAACGACGGCATAATCACCGCTCTCCGTGCGCGCTTCAACACCCCAAAGAACTTCGTCCCTGTGCCCGCCGATCGCCTAGGCCTGGTCCAAGTGCGCAAGCCCGACTTCAACAATACGATCAACGGCTTGAAGGCGACATGGATAGGACATGCGAGTTTCCTGATTGAGACAACGGCTTCAGAGGGGAACGAAAGGGGTATGCGCATCCTTCTCGATCCTGTATGGAGTGACCGCGTAGGACCATATGGCATGGTCGGCCCCGTGCGCTTTACACCTCCACCATGCACCATCGATGAGTTACCTGAAATCGATGCTGTTTGCATAAGCCACGACCACTATGACCACCTCGATTCTGACACGCTGAAGAAGTTGAATGCGAAGCAGAATGGAGACTTGCGCTTCTTCTGCGCTTTGGGCGTCAAGACCGTCCTAACAGGGCTCGGCGTAGGCATCAAGGCCGACCAAGTCGAGGAGATGGACTGGTGGGACGGCATAACAATGTTCAAAAAGGGTGTAGGAGGCGCCGAACTGATATGCACACCCGCCCAACATCGATCTGGGCGTACGCCGTGGAATTTCGACGGTACACTGTGGTGTAGCTGGATCATCAAAGAGCCTTCTTCGTCCGGTAAGAAAGTCTTCTTCGCCGGAGACACGGGGTATTGTCATGTTTTGTCTGACGACCAATACTCGCACCACAACGCGCCACATCCACCTTGTCCGGCTTTCAAGGAAATCGGCAATTTATACGGTCCCTTCGATCTAGCGCTTGTGCCTGTTGGTTGCTTTAAGCCAAGGTCTGTCTTGTCTGGTCAACACTCTAGTCCGCAGGACTCTTTGGCTATACATAGGGATGTGAAGAGTAAGAAGAGTATAGGCATGCATTTTGGTACGTTCCGTGGTGCATACTCGGCGAGCTACGAACCGGTTACTGAGCCGCCTGAACGCTGGCGGAAGGGTGCAGAGGCGGACGGTTTAAGGTGGGGAGTCGATGTAGACCTCTGTGATATCGGCGGGACGGTCGTGGTGTAGCAATGCGGGACTTGGTACGGTAACTATGTGCTTCTTCGAACTTCTCTTACTCGGATTCATTAATATACCACCTTGTGCCCCTTGCGCTCATTTGGTCTAAACCTCGAAATGGGTTCCACTACATTAAAGAGAGAAACTGAACATCTCTTCAGAGCAAAACACCATTGATATTATGGACGTGCTGGTGATAAGACGCAGGCACAACGCTGTCGAGTTACACTGTATTGTATCGCAGTAGAAGTGTGTTCCCAAACACTCATTTGGCTTTACTATATGCAGCTGTATACAGAGCAAAGTACTTATACCTGCTACAATAAAGCGTATTAAGAGCTTCCAGACATAGATAGAGAATCTAGACATAGATAGAGAATCTAGAAGTCTACAATGCTATTAATCTTTCTAGAATTTGTTCTGAGAAGCTAACGTAGGCGGCAAACTAGGGCATGTTATTCCTATGCCCGTTCAAGTTTTCTATTGTATACGGTGGTTCTGTTCATGATGCATGGGATAGATGAAAGTGATTCGAAAAATGCATTATGTCTATCCTCATGACGGAGGAAAAGTACCATCATGATTACTCATACAAAGCCAGTAATACCTTCTAATGCATATACATAAACAACTCTCGACGGACCGCAAATGGCGCCGTCTAGTTGTATTGCATGTAGGCCACCTCTTAATTGTACTGAGCGTACACTGCAGTGCTGTTGAACTTCATGTTGGCTTTGATCACCTTGTCCACAGCGGCGAGAAAGTCCTTCTCGGTGGCAACCTTTCTGCGACTGCGGATGGCGAACATACCAGCCTCTGTAGCTACACTCCTCAACTCGGCACCTGTGCTGTTGGGACAGAGACGAGAGATGAGCTCCCAACGGATGTCGCGCTCTACACTCATGCTCTTGGCGTGGATACGGAGAATGTTGGCACGACCTTCCATGTCGGGTAACGAGAACTCGATCTTTCGGTCAATACGTCCCGGACGCATGAGGGCAGGGTCGAGGGTTGAAGGTCTGTTGGTCGCGAACATGACCTTGATGTTGCCGCGAGCGTCGAAACCATCAAGTTGTGTAATGAGTTCCAACATAGTACGCTGTACTTCGTTGTCGCCTCCAGCACCGTCGTCGAAACGAGCGCCACCAACGGCATCGATTTCATCGAAGAAGATGATACACGCCTTCTTTGTTCGCGCCATCTCAAACAGCTCGCGCACCATCCTCGCTCCCTCTCCAACATATTTCTGAACAAGCTCGGATCCGATGACTCGGATAAAGGTGGCGTCGGTTCGGTTGGCAACAGCTCGGGCGCAAAGCGTCTTTCCGGTTCCAGGGGGACCGTAGAGAAGAGCACCCTTGGGCGGGTCGATACCAAGGTTGACGAAGCGCTCTGGTGACAGCAGCGGCATCTCGACGACTTCTCGTAGCTTCTCAATCTGCTCTTTGCAACCTCCGACATCTCCATAAGTGACATCAGGCTTGTCCTCGACCGTCATCATAGTAACCGAAGGGTCGATCTTTGGCGGTAGGGGAAGCAGGATCTGGTATTTGTTCCGGTCGACACCTACCCGCATGCCCTCCTCGATATCGGTGGGTGAGACGCGTTCTCCGAGGTTGACGACGAACTTGGCGATCTGCTTGACGTTGATGACATATTTACTCTTCTCTGAATCCTTCTCGTCCTGTATTATCTTGGTGCATCGTGCGACCTGAAGTGGTTGCTCTTCTTGCATCCGTTGGCGGTCGGCGGCGATATCCCAGAGATGTGGAGGTGCGAGACCGGTATCTGATTCCTGGGGGAGTCAGCAGAGCATGGCCAGAGGGTTGGGAGGGACACATACTTTGACGCCAATCTTCTCGTTTATCGTCTGTTGCTTGTCCTTGATCTCCTTCTCCAGCTTCTTGAGTTCAGCGCCATAGGGTGCCGCTCCGTATGTCTTCAACACCTGAATGTCCCTATCACGTCATTAGCCCATGTTTACGTTGCTGTCTTCTCGCCTCTTACTCGTCAGTCAGAGGTGTGATCTTCTTCTCCTCAACCTCGTCGTCGGCGAAGTTCTTCTGGTACTTCTCCCAGGACTGGCCTGTGGCTGAAGGCATGTTGACGGTGTAGGCGGCGACTGTCAGGCGGCCAAGATGGTGTTGGGACTATGCGTGTGGTGGAAGTGCGAATGAATCCGGGTGGAAGCGACAGGCGGAGCAGATGCGGTGGTTCGGGTGAGTGTATGGGGTTGGTTGTTGTGTAATGGGTGAAGGTGTAGCTGTGATGCGGCAATGGCCCGGCGAGTCGGAGCTTGTGGATTGGCCGTGCGCTACGTCTATCGCGTTCTCGAAATATTGTCAGTTCGCGTCCAGGCACCACAACTTCCCCGCCAAACCTTCACGATACCCCTCTTTTAGCTTTGTTCTTGCTGTATACCGAAACATGGCTGCTCAAGTTGCAAACGGCGGTACCGGTGGCGGTAACACTGCCTTCAAGGTGCGCTGCGATGCTGAGCTATGAAAACATTGACTGACATTGAGCCAGGACAAGGAGAAGCCCAGAGCTGTTCGCAGCGCCAACATCATTGCCGCAAGAGGTACGCAGCTCGAATATGCTTGTTCAGAAGAGTTTCGCTAACGTCTATTGTACAGCTGTGGCAGATGCGATCCGAACTGTATGTCCCACCATGAGGTGCGGGGAAGAACCAAATACTAATGCTTCGGTAGTCGTTGGGACCAAAGGGCATGGACAAGATGGTAAGAGAAGGCGCAATTCTCCGCCTACCATAGCTGACTCGTTCAGATCCAAACCGCCAGAGGCCAGACCATCATCACAAACGACGGAGCCACCATGTTGAACCAGATGAGCGTTATGCACCCCTCCGCGAAGATGCTCGTCGACCTCGCACACGCCCAAGATATCGAAGCTGGAGATGGTACAACATCGGTTGTCGTCATTGCTGGAAGCCTGTTGGGCGCCGCTGAACGGTTATTGGGCAAGGGCATCCACCCTACAGTCATATCAGAGGCTTTCCAGCGCGCTGCGCAAGAGGCGATATCGATATTGACCGACATGGCCATTCCCATCTCGCTCACCGACAGGCAGACTCTCCTCAAGACTGCCACAACCGCGCTCTCCTCCAAGATCGTTGCTCAGGAGCCCAAGCTACCTATCATGGCTGTAGACTCGGTGCTTAAAGTCATTGATCCCAAGACCGCAGACAACGTAGATTTGAAGAACATTCGGATGATCAAGAAGTCGGGCGGTACCATTGAAGACAGCGAGATGATCGATGGTCTGGTACTCAACCAGCCAGTAGTCAAGAGCGCTGGTGGCCCCACATTGAAGGAGAAGGCACGGATAGGTCTTATCCAATTCCAGTTGAGCCCACCGAAGCCAGACATGGAGAACCAGATTGTCGTCAACGACTACAGGCAAATGGACAAGATCCTCAAGGAGGAGCGAACATATTTGCTAAACATGGTCAAGAAGATCCAGAAAGCCAAGTGCAATGTCCTCTTCATCCAAAAATCCATTCTTCGAGATGCGGTCAACGACCTCAGTCTGCACTTCCTATCGAAGCTCAAGATCATGGTTATCAAGGATATCGAGCGTGACGAGATTGAGTTCATCTGCAAGGTACCTATGATGAGATTTTTGTGTGTAACAAATCTAACACAAAACAGAGCACTGGCTGCAAGCCTATCGCCGACATCGACTCTTTTACAGAAGATAAGCTCGGTTCAGCAGACCTTGTCGAGGAAGTACAGGCATCAGGTGCGCGATACGTCAAGGTTTCGGGTGTCAAGTCAGCAGCCAACACCGTCTCCATCGTTTGCCGAGGCGCCAACAACCTCATCCTGGATGAGACTGAGCGATCTCTACACGACGCTCACTGCGCCATTCGTTCGTTAGTTAAGAAGAAGGCTCTACTCGCGGGTGGCGGTGCCCCTGAAATTGAGATTGCGCATCAGCTGTCCCTCAAGGCTCGCGAGCTTTCTGGTACTGAGTCTATCTGCTGGAAAGCTTTCGCCGACGCCATGGAGGTCATCCCAACAACGCTGGCTGAGAACGCCGGTCTTAACAGCATCAAGGTTGTCACGGAGCTAAGGCATAGACACGCACAAGAACAGAAGAATGCAGGTATCAGCATTAAGAGTGGGGGTGTCAAGAACGACATCAGCGAGGAGAATGTACTGCAGCCACTGCTAGTCAGCACCAGCGCTATCGAGCTGGCAGCCGAGACAGTCAAGATGATTCTGCGAATCGACGACATCGCCCTGTCAAGGTAAAGAATAGCACAACGCCCGACATAGCAGCGAAAGAAGCAGTATACCACGAGTAATGAAAAGTTCGAAGCTGTTCATGTCAAATACCTTTCTGGGAAATGCCCCGACTTTGCATGTGAAAGCAAACACTCACATTGCATTTAGCGCATGAATGTTGCAATTAAAGTCTGCACGTGGGAAGCATGGAACTGCAGTAGCGGGACACGTTGTCTTCTGCACATTGACAAAAAGAGAAAACCCATGAATCGTGTTTACTTTTCCACATACCGCATCCGGACGACCTCATCTTAACGGCTTAGGATGAGTAACGTTTCTAGCTTGACTCACATGAAAAACGAAAACCGCGGCCGTGGACAATTGCGCGCGTACCGAATAGTTGTCCCCATTGCTGGTCTCGTACTCGCATAGTCCTTCCCAGTTGATCCCCAGCATACGCAGTGTTCTCGGCTTTACTGTGCTGTACTCGTACGCAGTGTATGCGTGTGGCACTTGACCAAGATAATGCAATCACCCTAACTCAACGACTTTGTCGTGCATCCGATGCTACAGAATACCACATCATGATAACCGTTTTAATTCCGGCACAATATTGACATGTGGCCTTGCTGTTAGCGGATCGTACCACCATTACGCTAGTCTGAATGTTTAAACACAAAGACTCCAAAGTAACAAGCTAAGGATGTCACTACACCCATGACATGGATCAACGAAAGCCACATATACATCCAATGACTAGTACAACAGCCCTCTCCAACTTAGCTATTCAGCTTCCCAGCCTAGCACCTGCCACAGTGCTGCCACATTAACTTAACATGAGCAAGGGCGCGAAAAAGCAATTGATCACAAGAAACCTTGTTTTCAGCCACCGTACTCTGTTTAACGGCTTTCCCATGAACATTTTCGCATGGCAAACATTGATATGCATGTGTCGTAGCTTTTTATCCTTTTCCTTCCTTTTGTCGTCGATCACCTTGAATCTACAGCACTACCACGTATAGTACCATATCCTATACTTTTGACTTTGTACCAACAATGATCTCCAGGCATCCAGGCGTCCAGGCGTCAGGAAAACCTCATCCATCCTATAGCCGACAAACCATGACTAAGGCTATTGTAGCCGCAACCAAGCCGCGCGCGATACGCGCTGCGAACGCAAGATCGAGTACCAGAGTTCTGCTGGGGACGAAAATCTGGACGGAAGCTGAAACTTAGCGTACCATACGATCAAAGCAGTTCTGTTCGGCATCTAGCTCACTAGTTTCACTCGCGTGTACCGACAAGGGAACCCGAGAACCCAAAAGTTCAGCCTGACGTCGAAGTGGAGCTTGACCGGAGGGGAAAGGTGGAGTTGAGGTGAGAATAAAAGTTGACGAGTGTTTCAGAGAGCGATGGGTATCGGATGATCTCTGCTGTGCTGCGCGACGTCATTGTTTAGTTTGCCTATCATGACGGCGATGGGCGAATATGTAGACTTGAGGCAGTGGTGAAATAGTTTTCTGTGAAAGTTTTTGAGACACTGACTTGTGAGAAAGACCCAAGGAAAGTGGCTTGTCCGGGAAACGTAGTTATACCAGCAGTCCTGATCATGCTATTGAACCCGAATGCATCACCACTGGAACACTCAGCTCCTAGCACAGTAGAACGCATACAATGCATCAAGTAAGGAATGCTGCATGCAAATGGCACATGTACTGTAATGTTGATCCTTTCCTCGCTATAG
>Ga0265797_10006046_pt1 | contig 17368 bp, 20 predicted proteins | sample P2T30metagenome_FD_192433 | JGI IMG/M metagenome (GOLD analysis project Ga0265797, IMG submission 192433) | Plant litter microbial communities from East Loma Ridge, Irvine, California - P2 T30 | ecosystem: Environmental > Terrestrial > Plant litter > Unclassified | place: USA: California...
GTATGTGTCGGGACATTCGCTTTTGGCGCGAGACTGATCGATTTGCCCATTGCATTCGTCCTTGGCTGCATAGTGGGTATCCTCCAGCTTGTTGTTGCTCCTCGCTCGGACCTATACGCCAACGTCTTCGAAATCGGCGCCGCTGTTGTTACTTCCTTCCTTGCCCGAGCTTTCGGCAGCATTAGGGGAGGCGACTTGTTTTGCTTTAGTGCTTTGGCACAGTCCTCGATCGCGCTCATCTTGCCGGGCTACATCGTACTGTGTGCATCGCTTGAATTACAAAGTCGCAGTATCGTCGCCGGAAGTGTGCGCATGGTGTACGCAATCATCTATTCGCTTTTCCTCGGTTTCGGCATCACTATCGGTACTGCCGTTTATGGTATAATGGACCGAAACGCCGTTTCGTCGACGACTTGCAAGAACGAGATGCCAAAACACTGGTTCTTCTTCTTTGTGCCGGGGTTCACAATGTGCCTCATCATCATCAACCAGGCCAAGTGGAAACAAGCGCCAATGATGATGATTATTGCATTCGCTGGTTACATCGTCAACTTCTTTTCCTCTGTGCGCTTCAGCGGCAACACCCAGGTTTCCAATACCCTTGGAGCTTTGGCTATTGGCGTGATCGCAAACATGTACTCCCGTGTTGGCTCGCGCATTGAGAACCGACTGCTCGATCTCTGGGAAGATACTTTGAGGCCTCGATGGAAGTCTTTCAAGAGGACAATTCTGCGCATCAAGTCAAAGAAGGACCCTTCGGCTCACCCCAGTAAACTCGAGGAAGGTCTCACTGGTAGTGACTCTGAGTCCATGTTTGTCCGCCAGACCCGTCGCGTCGGTTACGGTCTCGCCGCCGCCGCTATGCTACCTGCCATTTTCGTGCAAGTGCCCTCCGGCCTTGCGGTCTCTGGCTCGCTGGTTTCTGGTATCGCTTCTGCAGATCAAATTACTGGAAACGCTACCAATGGTTCCTCTACTCTGGATGCCGCGACCATTGCGTCAGGCGGAGGTCTCAACTCGATTGCTTTTAATGTTGGCTACTCTGTTATTCAGGTTGCGATTGGCATCACTGTTGGTTTGTTCTTGAGCGCGATTGTTGTCTATCCTTTCGGAAAGAAGAGGAGCGGTTTGTTCAGTTTCTAGGTTTTGTCGTCCTTCTTGGGGATGTTCTTTTTTCTTGCATTCAGCGAAGAGATGCGTGCGATTAGTTATTTGGTCTTTCTCTGAGTTTTTCCGGGATGCGAGCGTCGGTGTTTGATGGGACGGATTCGTCGATTGTGTGCATATTGATATCCATATAGACCGATCCTTTCGCTTTGGGTTTCCATAGACTAATGCCATAATGCCAATTTGCAGAAGAAATCCTGAAGTTGAAGTCTGTTGGCCACGATACATCATACCTCCGCCTTTACTGCACGGTGCGTGATGAACAATCACCACTGTTCTCTCAGAAAGCTCCTCTCAACGCCATTCCGCGACTAGCGTGAGGGCGTGAGGGCGTGAGGGCAACATCAAGGTAGCAACATGCGAATGCCAAGGCGTGGTGAGCAAGTTTGCGTGGTAAAAGCCCACAGAAGTTCGGGACCGTTGCGTTCAACTCCCTGCTTAAGACGATCGCATATCAACTGGCGAGGTCGATAGGCGGTCTATCGCACATTAAAGTGCGCAGGTTTGAGTGGTGGTGATTGCGTAGTTGCGCTTGTCTCGCTTGTGTGATGGTTCGCGTTGTCAGGTGGGCGTTGCATTCTCGTGGCTCGATGCATATAGAAAGTTAGGCATAGAGCCTTCGAGTGGTTGCTTGCCATTTCTTTTCTCTCGACGGAGTCAAATCCTGGAAAACAGTCCATTTCATATAACAACAACTGCTGTAAACCTTCAACTACAAGGCCTGCCCGCATTCTACTCCAGACCGGGCCACTCTCGACTGCGTTTCACCATCCAAGCCCTTCCGTTTCGCAACGATGGACCACTCCTCAATGAACCACCACATGCGCATGACGACGGCGAGCATGCCAATGACATTCTTCACATCGACCACCACATCGCTATACACCACCGCATGGACACCCAAGACGCCAGCACAATACGCTATGACATGCCTCTTCCTCGTGCTTCTCTGCGTCGTTTTCCGAAGTCTGCTAGCAGCACGGGGCAATATGCCATGGCTGTTGAATTTCGTTGCACCGAATAAGGATACTCCCGAAGAAGTATCCTGCTGCGCTGAAGAAGATGGTTTGCAGAAGACGTTCGGCGAGCTGGCGTCGGACAGACAGGACAAGCCAAGCAAAGTATGGGAGATATTGCTGAGGGCTCTTTTGGACACGTCGCTGGCGATTGTCAGTTATTTGATGTGAGTTTAAGATCTGTATTACTCTCTGACCTTGGCTAATTTCAGACAGGATGCTGGCTGTGATGACGATGAATACTGGATACTTCGTTTCGGTGTTGATTGGGACGTTCGCCGGAAGCGTGCTGCTTGGTGCACATACGGGCGCTGCAGGACACTGATATACAAGTACTGCCGGGTGTTGACTTTCGTATGAGGGCATGGATTAGACTCGACCAGGAATTATGGATAATGAATCTCGTATTTGGCTTTTCGTTCGCGTGTAGCCTGATACTTTCCATTTGTATGAATCTCCGGTGGGCGGCCATGCCATGAGAAGACTTTTGAACTGTCATGGTTGTGGCTTAGTACATACGTACGCTACGTCGAAGTACGGTCTAGGTTAGCATGATGTCAGCAAACAAGGTTGGTAACCATAGTCATGAGTAAGTTGATTCTACAAGTGACGGACCGCTGTTATGTACTGGATCCAGAGTGCCAGAGCCGACTTCCGCCTCGTCTCGAGGCCGTCCTCTAGACTCCGTTCTGAAGTTAAAAAAAAATCGTAGCTGTGACAGGCGTAGATCCCTGCTACGCGCGGCATTTCGATTGCGCTATTCCACCTCTTGCCATTTCAAATGCCTTCCTCCATTCCGACTTGTCTCCACCACGGAGTGCCGGTGCCGGTAGTTGGGTTGACCATACTCTCCGCATCACCAACCTGGCGGCGCGCGCTGACTTCGCGGCCCTTTCTGATATCTCCCCCACCGCTTCCAGCTCTGCTCTTTAGCTTCATGGCCATGCTTGAGAGCGTCAAGCTTGGCATTTCCCTCTGTTGTCTTCCGACGCGCGTCAATCCCTGGGATGAACGGGAGGTTGCCATCCCGGAGTTTCCAGCAAAGCCGCTGCCGCGGCTCTGCGAGGACCCGTTCATCCATTCATCCCTCATGACTGGTCGCTGTCACTGCAGCGGCTCGGAACTTGACGACAGGCGGTTCAAGTGTAAGTAGACATCGGTGCCGTAGCCCTCCATGCTGATGAGCTTCAGATCGCCGCCGAAATAGCGTGCGTACAAGCGAGAGATAGGTAGACCGTAACCGAAGCCAGCCATGGGAGCCTTGAAGTCGGATTTGTTGAAGTCCGGGTCCAAGTTGGGTGTTTGGTCGACGGTAGTGTACATGTATGTCCAGACTAGCGGAATGCTACTGCGAGGAATTCCTCCACCTTCGTCGCTAATCTTGATGGTGATGTCCTCGCGTCCCTCACTTACGATGACTTGCGTGACGGGGAACTCCTCCTTGTCCGCGCCGTGAGTCTCGACAACAGCTCGCAAGCTGTTTTTGAGGGTCTCGAAAAGCATGTGGGAGAGATGGCCAGGCACGTACATGAAGTTGAGGTCAGGCGGGCAGACCAGACGGACTTTCGGCGCATCGAATAGACCATAGTGGTCCTCGCAGACGAAACGTGCGTTCTCAATGGCTTCCTGCGCCAAATCCCGCACGTTGGTATTTGTGCAAATTATGCCGACATAGTTGGGGTCTGTGTGCGTCCGTTGATCAGTCAGAGCGATGTGTTGTCCGATGAGCATGCGTATTCCTATACGGCTCATGTAAAAGCGGTCCAAGAAAGCCTGAATATTGTGGTCTATCTGCATCCTTTGTCGTTTTCGTTTGTATTCCAAGATGCCTTGTGCAACGGTGGTCACAACAGGGTCGTGTCTCCGCTTGATTTTCTCAAGAGTGGCAGCGAACTTGTTGTTGTAATCCGCAAGCTCGGGCGGCCAGTGTCCATTGTCTTCTGCCGTGCCTGTGTAGTATTTCCGTAGACCATTCACTCTTGACTCGCTGTGTCCGTTCTCTTTATCTGCTGTCTTCGGAGGCTGTGATCGATATTGACCAGGTTTGACACTTGGGTTTTCAGAGGTCTCGCTCAAGGCCTTTGCGGCTCTCGGGTTTTTGATGGGTCTTGACAGACGTTCTTTGACCTCTGCGGTCAGACTGGGCTTCGGTAGTGTTGTAATTTCCTGCGGTTGTGAGTTTCCAAACCCAGCTACATCTTGAGTCGTCTCTTCTTACCTCGAACGACTGCGCGTACCACTCCTGTACCCTTTTGATACTTGGCATCTCATTCAAGCCATCTGGTAGGTCTGCTAGCTCTTCCACACGGTGCGCCAATCGAATGGGCAGCTCTTCGGAGAGAAATTGCGATGCGCGGAATAATGTGCCTGAAGCGCTACATGTCAGCCACAATCTGCCGTGCTCATTTCCATAGGACATGCCGACTTACCCGTTGAGGGATTGCTGCCGAATTGCACCCTGTGGTTCTCGTTGTCAGTACAAGAAACATCCTCAGCCCGACACCGGCGCTCGCAATAGCATTTCTCTGCTCAGACGGATCGTACATTTGTCTTAGCGACACACCCGTAGCAGGGAAGTTCGCATAGTGCTTGATCATGTTAGACAGCTCAGCTGTTGCTTTCCAGGCCATTTTGCTGGCGAGAAGGGGGCACAAGGCCCGAAGGCCTTAGCCTGAACAAATTGGGTGGGTGCAGTTGTAGGCCTTCCACGCCGCCAAGTTGGCAGGAAACACGGTCGCGGGCAACGAAGCGGACAGGGATGTATGTGGAGTGAGGAATGAGGATAGCGATAGAGCGAAACAGGTGTATGTAGTGAGGGAAAGTCGACAATGGGCCGGCTCTCGTGACTCGGAAAGTAGTTCTGTTAGCCAGACGTCAGTAGGAAGCTCTGCCCGCGCCCAGCAGAAGCCGCTCGGCCGAGGCTCTGATCGATCTAGGCCACATGCAGTCATCATATGCTGAACAGCCTCGCGAGTCTCTGCGGCGAAACCAGAGCCTTATCAGAGTTCAAAGCTTGGAGTGGACGGCATGAATCGTTTTGTTTGCGATAGTGATCCAATTGTGTTTTCCATTCCCTTTCTGTTATATCGACGTTTTCATCTGCAAGTCTTCTATCACATGTCCCATCTTTACCGAGTGCACAAAAAAGAACCAAACCAACGGAGCCCCATCCGCGGCTTCCAATTACCCCAGACGCTGCGTTATGCTTTATTGGGCGGAGAGGCACGCGAGCAGGACCGCAGACTGCCGGGAGATATCGGGTCCATGATACCTGATATGTACATAGAGACCTTGCTCGAATTGCACTACTCGGAACATGTTACACAAGTGCTACCTTGCTTATTGGAGGAGAAATGTATTCAGAAAGAGCGATGCGTACCTATTCGACCACGATGGACCCGACTAATAAAATGGGTGGAGCCATTGTCGCGCACAATTGCAATGGACCGACAAAGTACCTCATCGCGAAGGAGCAGTATACGCATAAAATCGGCTGAGGGGATCGGTTCTGCTGTTTGGCCGGCTGTGGAATGCTACAAGTTACAACGCAACTCAGAGGCTAACCTAGCAGCACGTTCTGAGAGTAATGTCTGATCGAAACTACGTATTGGCCACTTCAAACAGATTTATTTCAGTGGCGCGTTTATGTATTCAACACCGGCATCGATACGATCTTTCAGGTTTGGACAGGGAACAATAACAGGATTGCGTTGGTAGGTTCGAGGGCCGTCGCTGGTTCGTCTGCCGTTTTTCGACCTGAAAACAACTAGGCAAGGGAAGTCTTTCTTTGAACGGTTGCAATGAGGCGAAAATCACAAGCAAAATAGTGAGTCTTGTGCCGAGATTTTGTCGTCGCTACATATGAAATCACGTGCAGCGTTCTCAATGGTTCTTTACTAGGGTAGTGTCAGCAGTCGTAAATCCTAACCAAGCCAGGACTACCATCGAGATTGAGAGAGGGAATCGTCGGAGCGTGATCTCAGCAACTAGTCTGCTGAACTGGCTAGACTCGGATTCAGACATAGCCATGCTTGCTACTGAGAATAGCTGACGAAGCAAATGGAGCTATTCACAAACACACGTACAAGAACCGGACTGTTTCGAAGAAGTAGAAGTACTTTTCAAATCATCACTCCAAACTTCACTTGCGACTTCACCACGAAGATTTGGTGACGCCATGAACCTTCACTTGACGGCTTCGAGTCTCACATCTCACAGACGTCACACGAAGTGAAACACACAAAACACCGCTTTCACTACCAGTGAAGCGAACCACCTCGGTAGCAACCCTCTGCCTCGACTCGACCAATCTTTCGCGACAAACCATTACCCTCCACCCTCAAGCACGACAACTCTTTCAAAAACACAACCACTCTTTCCAAAACACCATCCACGCAACACCACCACCAACAGCCACCAAACCTCTCACCAACCACCCAACGAAAAACCAAACACCCACCTCAAAACCAAAAATGTGCACCTTCACCCCCTCCCTCTTCACCAACTGCCGCTGTCCCCAAATAACCACAGGCGCTCTCACCCTCTGCGCATCCGCCACCCGCACCGGCGAGAAATGCCCCCAGCCAAAACGAGAACTCCTACAGAAACGCCCCGGGACCTGCGGTCCGTGCAAACAAGCGCAGGTAGCGAGGGAGAAGGCGAAAGCAGAAGTGGAGGGTGCCAAGGCGAGAGCTGGGAGAGAGGACAGTTTTGTTGATGGGGATGCTGCCTCGGGCGCGGGAGCGACGAGGAAGTCTGGAAGTGGTGTGGGAGGGAAAGGGAGGAGGAAGTCGGGGAGTGGGAAGGCAGCGGGCGAGAGCAAGAGAGTTACTAGGAGCGGAGCGAAAGCGACACTGCCTACGCGATGAACGGTTGTGCGAAATGATCTGTCGTGATAGAGAGGCACAGCTGCGTTGACGGGGCGACGACTGCAAGAGAGAAGGATTGCTCGTGTGCTGAAGATTACTCGAGTTCGAAGACCAACGAGGATGCCGTCAACTAGATTCCGACAGTTTGTATCATGACATGAGACACCTCATACCGTCGTAAAGAGCAGAAATGAGGAAAACAGAGATTACCCCTGACTCGAGATTGATTCGTCTGTATGCCACCTTTTATAGAGTGAAAAGTGTTACAATAGATACAAAATAGAAAGCACCCAACGAAATGTCCCCTGGTCACACCCGTGTAATCACGGGGGTTCCTTTAACAATAAACGCCTTTCTTCCAATGCAGACATGCGCGTCATAATCGTCAGCAAGCCGGTGAGATTTCTCACATCACGGCGATGAAGTGCAGATGCCTAAGCCTGCTGCTCAACAGCGCCGCTCGACGGTGCCGCAGGGCCGCCGTTTGTAGTCTTGGGGCTGCTACGACGGCTTTCCTGTTTGGTGGAACGCTTATCATCGTCGCCGCTGTCGTCATAGTTGTCGTCAATGTCCATCTTTCGCGCCGCAGGCTCGTACACAGGTGTAGGCTGAGGCGGTGGCTGGCGCTGTTCCTCCTCCCTGGGAGCTGCAGACATGCGTGGCGGCGAAGGCTGGCTGATGGTCTGCATGGACGGCAAACTCTGGGGTGCGGGCGGAGCAGGCGGGTGGTGTGCGGCCTCAGATGGGTGGTAAGTAGAAGATGGGCGCTGCTCGTCCAGTCTCCTCATCTCAGAAGGACTACGGTTGGGTGGTGTCGACACCTTCATAGGCTGAGGAGACGAACGTTGCATCTTGATCTCGTCAAGCCTCGTACGTGACTCCTCGGTCGCAGGCCTCTTGACACTCTGGTCGTCTTCCCACTCACGAATGCGCTTCGGGGCAGTGCTGCTGGGCCTCTCCTCCCTTTCACGCGCAGCAGCTTCAGCGGCAAACTGCGCGTTGGAAGGTGGCGGCGCTCCGCTGGCAATCTGCGGCATACTCGTGTTCGGGTGATGCTCGTAGGGCGTCCTTGGGAATCCACCGCCAGGGGAAGGCGCAGGGTTGTTGACAATGGGCCTGATCTCAGTGCGGGGACTGGGTGGGCGATTGAAGCCTGGCACTGGAGTGTGGCTCGTCGGTGGCTGGATGCCGTTCGGAGGAGGCGGCGGGGCACCACCTTGGCCGAAGAGCGGTGGTGGACCTTGACCCTGAAGCTGCTGCTGCTGGGGAGGACCCTGGGGTGTTCCGAACGCAGGATGCTGGGGTGGGAGGTTTGCAGGGGCCGGCTGATAAGGAGTGGATTGCTGGTTCTTAGGAGAAGGAGAGAGGCCGCGGTGGGCGGGTGGTGGTGGGCGCTGAGGCTCCTGGTAAGGTCTAAGAGTATCCTGGCGAGGAGGGCTGGGTCCACGGGATGCCATTGGTGGCTGCGGCTGCGGCATGCGATCTCTGTTGTCATACTGGTTGAGAGGAGGTGGCGGTGCGGGAGGGTTCTGCAGCTCCGCGATCCTGTTGCCTCCCCAGTTGCCGCCAGTAGCAAGAGGTGGCGGTGCTGGTCCGGCAGGAGGGCCGTTGTGCGCCTGTCCGCCCCATGGCTGACCAGGAGGTCCACCAAGCGCACCTGGCTGGTAAGCCTGAGGATGCACATCCTGGGGAAGAGGTGCGCCAGCTTGGTTAGGAAGACCGTTGGTAGGCTGTCCCTTGAGCAAAGCAAGACGCGCCTTGATGTGGACGTTGGTGGGATCAAGGTCAGCGGCCCTCGTGTATGCGTCGAGCGCATCACTAGTCTGGTTGTTGCAAGACTCGTAAAGCGTACCAAGATCGTACCAGACCTCAGAAATGTTGGGGTTGAGACGAATGGCACGAGAGTACGCGTCAAGCGCGTCACGGTATTGGTTGATCTGGTAGTAGAGGACACCAATCGAGCACCAGAATGTCGGGTTGCGACCGTCACGGTAAACTGCTTGCTGGTATGCTTCGTAGGCCTTGGGGTACTTCTGTTGCGACATGTAGCAACGACCGAGAAGGTACCAGCTCTGGGCGTCGTTCTGGTCTGTATATTGTGAGCAATTATTTCGTACGGAAAGTTAAGAGTATTCGACGTACCTGATGCAACAGACTTCTCCAAGTACTCGATGGCCTGCTCTTGGCTGCTGAAGCTGGTGCTCTGTTGGTGGTGAAGCCAGCCTAGCTGCTGGAGGACCTTGGCATGGTTGGGGTCGCGTTCGAGAACGCGTGTGTATGCAGACTTGGCGGAGTCGTACTTTACAAAATGTTAGTTGAGGTCAGGCAACAATATGGAGCTGCTCAACTTACGTCTTTTTGTTGCTCGTGCACGTGACCGATCTGGAACCAAATGTCTTCCTCGCTGAGAGGCTTGGGCGGGTCCGTGACGATATAACGGAAGCACTGTGATGATGTTAGCCCACCGCCGACGCGAAGCATTCAAAGACGCGTTCAACTTACCTCGAGACTTTGCTGGAACTTCTGCTGTTGCTTGTAAATGATACCGAGCCTGAAGTAGATCTCGTTCGCCTTCTCAAAGTTGGGCTCCATACGCATGACTTGAGAGAAGGCTTCCTCGGCGTGCTCCAATGAGCCGTAGCGATCGTACAATATACCAATGCCGTACCACAGCTTCGGCTCTTTGGGATCAGGCAGGTGGTACAAAGCCTGCTGGTAGGCAGAGTAGGCCTGCTGCAGATCGTCCATCATGAGGTAACAGTGGCCCAAGCTGCTCCAAACCTCTCCATTCGTAGGCTCGACGATGAGGATGTTCCTGAGGTACTCGACAGCGGCAGTAAACTGGTCCTTAGCGCGCAGGATACATGAGATGGCAAGCATGGCAGGGACTGAGCGTTGGTTGAAGGTCATGGCGCGCTCGTAAGACTGCGTCGCGCCGTCAAGCTCGCCCATCATCTCCGACAACGCGCCAAGCTGTAGCCATACTGCTTCGTTGCTCGCAGCGAGGTACTGCGCGGCAGTCTTTTGTTGCGCCGGGCCCTGCTGCTGCGGCGGCATGGGCATACCTCCGTTGGGCTGAGGACGCGGCGGGTAGTGCTGCTGGTGAACCAGCGGGCCAGTAGGCGACTGCTGGGTGGCCATGGTGGGACAGGTATAATCACAAGCTAAGCACTGTACAGACTGCGGTGGGTTAGTATCAGACTCTACATGCAGTGGTGGACGCTCGAGCTGGCAGCGATCGATCGCATGCCCTTCGCGACTCACCTAGCTGGTTCGCGCACAGCAGGCAGATCGCCGAATGAGGAAAGCGCAAGCTGGTGGGTAAGGAAGGTGGTGGTGGTGGATATGGTGGAGGAGGAGGTGGTGGTGCAAGGGTAATGGGATGCGGCGCCCGCGCGATCAGTAATAGCAGCGCTGGCAGAGAGAGAGATGGGTGGTGGTAGAGGCAGAGGAAGAGGATGGTATGCGAGCGAGGAGACGGCGAAACAGCAGGGCGGGCGGCAGAGCAGACGATGCTGGGCCTCTCCGTGCATCTGGGTAAGGGTTTGGACGGGCGATTCATCGTGGCTCTGCCTTCGGAGACAGAGTGGAGAGATCCTTGTTCGCCTTTGGCGCTAGCCACCACAGAACCCTACCGCCCTAGATCCATGTCCATGCACGCGAGCATGGGAGCCAAGCTCGGATCGGCTGCTGCAGCGAGTGCGCCAGACGCCACGTCGCACGCTGAGCCTTCTCCACAAAGTCGAGCAGCTGCCGTTTAGAACGATCGCCGGCGCCTCGTCTAAAACGGCCCTCGCTGCGAGTGCCGGCTGATTAACCGTGAGCTCGCCTGTGCCATTGCACGCGCCATTCCGCATCCTTGCTGTCCATCCGCCCAATTGCAGCGAATAAGGCATCACATGCCTCGTCGCCGCCTTATACACCTCCCTCCCACCTGCGGACGGCCCGCCCACTCACCTCCTCCTCCTCCACTCAGCAGCGCCCTGCACCATCACCGCTGACCGAGCCTGAGACACTCACCGGCAAACGGCTTTGCCTCTGGAACCTACCGCTGCCCGCTACCAGTGGTGCGGAAGGTTTGTGCTCACGCTGCAATCTTCATACCAGCGCCCGCCCGAACCTGCTGCCGTCAGCCTATGCGTGCATCGCGACAGGCCGAACAGCCAGCGCCAGCCAGCCAGCCAGTCCGTCAGGGGCGGATGCCGCAGGAAGCATGAACAGCAACACCTCAACGGCATGCCCGCGAACCCTAACCAAAATTAATCCGCACAGAGGCAAGCACCTCATCTCTTCTATCCTGTAAATTCGTGCGTTCGTGTATCGTCGGATCTGTCTCCCACTAGCCTGCTAGACTAAGGTGTCCCTGATCGCTCCTGCAATCACGTGCGTCTGTGGTGCCTGCGTAAATGAGGTACACATATATATATCTAGATCTGTCAAATGCCACTACAGTACTTTCAGTCCACATCCGCGCTACACACAATGGGAGTGCGCATTCTTGTTCACGATGTCCTGCACGACACCGGCTATGTGCATGTACCTCCCCGCTCACTTCATGTGCGCGGCTGGCTGCTGCAAAAGCCCTGCCGTGACACGAGCAATGCAAGTGCCAGGGTGACAAGCCTTCCACCCACCGATATGGTAACGCCGCGCAAGGTGAGGTGACCGCCCGCGGCGGCGGACGTGAGACAGCATGTCACGGATGGTCAGCACTCTATTCGGGGAGCATGTGCGAGAGGGTGTCGAGCAACAATCGTTTATGATGGCCGCCTTGCACATGGCGTGTGTCCACGCACGGCACAGAGGTGTGGCCTGCCCTCGAGGCTGCTTCCGATACTGTAGGTTTAGGCTCATCATCATACACGCCCAAGCCAACTCGTGCCACAAGGCTGCTGTACCGGGGCAGCTGACTGAGACACGCTCGAGGTTGCACAACAGTCGCCTCAGAGCAGAGTGGAGACGAGGCCAGCAAACGACATCTCGGCGGACTTTGACTGACTAGACGTCCTGCCTGCAGCAAGAAACTCTCAAGGCAAGCCAACCAAAGCCACGATGCCAGCCCTCTCCTTGTCACGCTTGTCATCGAGCAGATGAGATATGCACCTCCTAGATCAGCTCCCGGGTGCGGCGCGCGACGGGACCACTGACAAGCGTACCCACATATGCGTCTGCAACGACGGGACGGGTGTGTGCGCCCGAGCACCGCACGCACGACAAAGGTCAAAGAGGCTGGGGAGTCGGGGCGTCTGTGGGCTTATGATGAATTGGCTGTCAAGCTTTTTGCGAGGCCCTCTTTTTCTTCGCTCCGTCCCAAGGGCTCCACCCACGCTTGCACGCGCATCCACCCCCGTTACATATGACGGCACTCCTATCCGACGATTCTGGACAAACACCCGCCAACTCTGCTGCGGGCAGTCAACATCCTTTTTCTTGGCCGCGTCTCCGCAGCTGCCTCCATGGCGATCAGGCCTTCGTGCTTTGCTGCAGCGTCGGAAACGCTACGGGTACATATGTACATCTGTCAATGTCAATAGCATATATCCCCGGTCGTGGTTCCCTTCTTCCCTGTGCCCGATGAGCGCAACCCTGTGATCTGGCCTCAGAGCCTTGGCACTCTCTTCTTGCGCCCATGATCTTCAGTAGTGGTCCAGATTTAGCCTTGCGCGCACAAGCTACTTCGCTGCCTCGCAGCGCACGCGCCCACCCCATCTCATTTGCGCCCGTTGCCCGTCTCCCGAAACAGCGCTTGGCAGGCCGCCGAGAGGGAACCGAGGAGGGAGGGAGAAGCGCGCAACGTCGGGAAGGAGTTTACAGTTCAGCAGGCAGGGCAGCGGGAGAGCGTCGTCGAAGGCGTACCTCCGTAGCGTGGGAGGGTTGCTTCTCGGCTTCAGGCCAAGCTTCAAGCCACGACACATGGGCTGGCAAATGAGTGTCCCACTTCAGGGCGGAGGCGTTGCGGGCTTTGCTCACCGTTCACGGCGCGAGTCCGCATACAGCGCTCCGGGGTGGGAGGCTTTTTGGATTCGAACGAGTGGTGCTCTTAGCGAGGACGACTGGACGTTGCTCCCTTTTTTCTCCTTGTTGTGATGTGCTGCGTCGTGCATCTAGCGTCGTGCGTTATTTGGGCGATCGGCCAAGGTGGTTGCGCTATCGCTTGCGCCTTGCAGATAGTGTCGATGTTAGCTACCGCGGTTTTGTCTGAGATTGCAGTACGGTCGTGCGCGACGTTGGACATTGTTTTTAAAGATGGCGAAGGGAACGATTTGCGTGAACCGATATTCGGCACCTTTGATGATTTCGACAATGACACATTCAGCACCAGACGGACCTGCTGGCAGACACTCACTCCGCGCGTTTTACTCTTGACTCGTGGTCATCCTCTTCCGATATGGTTCTAACACACCGATACTGAACTGTATGCAGCACGCCTGAACGCCACCGATCCGACTGGCGTTCGAGGCGTTCTCTGGAGGGGACCCCATCTGCTTGGCTCCACATGGCATATTGAGTTTCGATGCACATAATTGTCAACATTGGACTTTTCGTGTACTGTTCCTTTGGGTTGCGTGGGCCAATCAGGAGAGATACCGCTGGACAACGTTTCCTATCTGCCTTTTGTGATCTGATGGAGGAACCTTTGATGTTTTAGTGACAAGGAGAGGAGGGAGCCGCGTGCCAAGAGAGAACACAAATCCTGACACCTTTCCAATCGACGATCTCGCAATGGTAAGGCTACATGTAAGTTCGTCATGTGAGGTAAATCTGTCGCAGTAGTGGAGGGAAGTTGGCGTTTATTCTGATGACCTACATGTAGATGTTCTTACAACTGGACCTGATATTGACAAATCCAATGTTCTTTTCATGAGGAAGAAACAGCATGGTGAGCTACACGGCCACATATACTCGGGCCTGTTCAACGGTATACCATATATATTCAACTACATGTCCTTTTCTAGTTCTACGTGCACATGTCGATGTCTGGGAGAAGAAGGTATTGGGCTCCAACGACCCCAACCCTAACCCTTATGAAACATTAGGTGACATAGATGCATGCACGTCGCGATGGTTTATACGCCGTGAGTCGCACTTGCCGCGACAAGAATCTATACAAGATGCCACCCGAAAATACTCAGTCTCCTGCTACGCTTTGTAGTCACCGTGAAATGCGTACATTCTTGAATCGATACCTGGACGCTCTGTGCTTTAAACTACCAGCCTAGTCTCAGTGTTCACACTTCCACCCATTTGAGTACATGTACATGCACCTTCGTACAGGTCTCGTGTGTGCAAACACATGAACGACCGCTCAAAAGCAGCAACACTGACTTGGAATCATCTTTTTTGTACTACACAAGTACGATAGCGTTACCAATATATTGCGCTGCTATCAGATATGCCCTCGGTATCTGCCCCGCTCTGCGCCTTCCGGCAACATCTGCAGTGCTTGCTTCTGTGACCTTGACGACGGCAGACTTGTGGATCCTATAAGATACGATCATATCCCGGAAAGGAAGGTCCTTCAATGTGCACTTCACCTCACATACTTCACGTATGAGAGAGAGTTCGTAACAAACAATTGCATTGCCAATCTCCATGATGCATACCACCGCCATCCGCCGCTCTATCTCCAGCATCTCACGATCACCTCGCTTTCATCAACAGACCATTTCCAATAGCCATGCAATTCGCTATGGCCGTCAATTCTCGACCTCAGCACATAGGTCTATTGCTGTTGCTGAGATGACTGATAATGATTTCAAGAGCTTGAAGGTCAAACAGGACAGGCTCATGGCAGATATTCACAGCACATGTGAATGGGGCAAGGGCGAGAGATGGGGCGAGTAAGTCATTGTTTCTCGTTACCATCACGCTGTCTTTCTCCTCTCATCCCAAAGGATCATATTGCTGCATCACAAGTAGGCTATGTGGAATATAGGGAGCCACGCTGACAACTATCCCAAGCCACCCGACAGAGACAGGAATGTCCCGCTTGTCGCTATCTGACACCGACAAACAGGCACGCGACTGGTTTGCCAAAACCACAGAGGCACTTGGTTGCAAGCTCACAACAGACGCCATGGGAAACCAATTCGCGATTAGACCGGGCCTCAAAGATGGCCCTGCAACCTGTGCTGGAAGCCACCTCGATACTCAGCCAAACGGCGGCCGCTACGATGGTATTCTTGGTGTGACCGCTGGTATCGAGATGCTCCGCGCTCTCAATGACAACTGGGTCGAGACCACCTATCCCGTTGGAGTCATCAACTGGACGAACGAGGAGGGCGCGCGTTTCCCGATGTCAATGGTTGCTTCTGGCGTCTGGGCGGGTTCAATCCCACTAAAAGCAGCCCACGACCTCAAATCTGTGATCCCAGCAAACGACACAAGCACCATGCGCTCTGAGCTTGAGCGTATTGGCTACCTAGGGTCTACGCCCTGCTCATGGGAGGCCATGCCGATCGCTGCGCACTTCGAACTGCACATCGAGCAAGGCCCTATACTCGAGGCCGAACAGCGCAAGGTCGGCATCGTCCGAGGCGTACAGGCTTACAAGTGGTTCACACTCACTGTCTCTGGGCTCGATAGCCACACTGGCGCCACGTCTTTTCAGCACCGTGCGGATGCATTGTTGACGGCTAGTAAGATGATCCTTGCAAGTCACCGCATTGCCCACAGACACGGCGCTCTGGCTTCGACTGGAATTCTGAATCTGAGACCCGGATCAACCAACACTACTCCCGGATGGGTGCAATTCAGCCTCGACGTCCGCTCGCCCAAAGACGAGACGGTCGAAGCCGTCGAGAAAGAATGCAAGGCTGCATTCGCCGCCATCGCGGCAGGAGAGGACGTCGAAGGCGTCAACGCTGGGTGTGCGCCCTCAGACAGATATTGCAGCGTCGAATGGCAGACTGACTTTGTTTCGCCCGCCGCGAACTTCCACGAAGACTGCATCAAGTGCGTGACAGAGACTGGCAAGGATCTGTTTGGCGATGCCGAGCTGAAAGATGGCAACCTTGGTTCTTGGGGCAAGATGATGGCGAGCGGCGCGGGACATGACAGTGTCTATGCGAACAAGCGAGTGCCTGCAAGCATGATTTTCGCTCCTTGTAGAGATGGAGTCAGCCACAATCCGCTTGAGTTTACGAGTCCGGAGGATTGTGCCAATGGTACGCAGATGTTGTTGGGTGCTGTTCTCAGGTTCGATCGCATGAGAGCGTTGAAGGGTCAGTAGGTGCTTATAATATTTGAGTGACAAACTCACATAGATAACAATGATGATCATCAAATGGTAAGTCTGCTGCCGTCTTCAGCGTGAGGAAACTTTTCGAATGTCACGCCGGAAAGGACAATTCTTACGGATGCTTCGTACTGTAGCAGAACACTTTACTGCTCTAGTCTCCACAACGCTCATAATGTTTTACAGTGCTATACATGTATTCATGTCAGGCGTGCTAAAACTTTGCATAATCTCAACAGGTGCGAGATGATATACAGACACAGGCACAAGTACAGGCACGAGCACAACAAACCATAAGACATAACAATAAGAAAGCGGCACATGGGCACGCGTGTGAGGCCGACTGGGATTATCTCGCTTATTCAGAGCCTGAAGCCCGTCTGTTCCTCTCTCGAGCTATCTCCATTCTTTTTGTGTTGTTTGTTCATGCCGTAAAAAGCATTTGATTGTCTCGAATCAAGCGGATCCGATCAAACCGCGACCATGTACGGCACTACCAACCGCCATTGTCCTCCTAAGACGAAGGGGCGGCACCGCGGCCACGGCCGAAGCCACCACGGGAGAACTCAGGGTTGAAGTTGCCGGGGGCACCACCCTCCTTCTTCTCGCCATCCTCACGACGGCGGTAGCCACCCTCGCGGTCGCCACGGGGGCCACCACGTCCACCACCACGGCGCTCGCCGTCACCACCGAGCATGCCGCGCGGGGGAGCGTGAGAGCGCTGCTGCTTGACGTGGGTCTGGGGAACGATCTCGGCGGGGAGGTGCAGCCACTCGCGGAGGTAGTCAAGACCCTCGGGGGTGAGGGTGTAGTAGTACCACTGCCAGGAGAACTGGGTCTTGAGGTAGCCGCGGGAAGTCAGGGACTGGCAAGCCTTGATGACCTGGAATGGGATTGTCAGCATTCCGCACAATTTTGATATGTTTCTTCGAGACGCATCACATACGTAGAGGTTCTTGGTGTCAATGTCACCGTGCTTGGGCTGGTTGAAGTCCTTCTTGGCGACGAGCACACCCTCGCGGAAGAGGTACTCGTGGATCGCCTTGCGGTCGGCCTTGGGAATCAGCCTGGCGCATTGT
>Ga0265797_10006047_pt1 | contig 17368 bp, 6 predicted proteins | sample P2T30metagenome_FD_192433 | JGI IMG/M metagenome (GOLD analysis project Ga0265797, IMG submission 192433) | Plant litter microbial communities from East Loma Ridge, Irvine, California - P2 T30 | ecosystem: Environmental > Terrestrial > Plant litter > Unclassified | place: USA: California...
GCGTCCTGCTCAGCGAGCGAAGATTCCAGCATGGTGGCGACACGTGTGAAAGTCTCCATAAGCTCTGCCTCGGGAGTGACGCTGAGGAAAGCGTTGATGCATTGCAGCAGGTTGCCACGGTTCTGGGGCAAAGTCTGGCTGTAGACGTTGAACAGAACTGCGAGCATGTTGCCAGCGAAACCTGCGAGGTGGTCCAAGTTGCTTTGAGCTTCGGCCTTGGTGAGTCTGCCCTGCTCAATCAGGTTGCCGTCCTCCTCGAGCTCTGCAATGACACGGTTGGTGTCAACCAGATTCTGGAGCGCCTTGCAGACGTCTGTCCTGATCTGGGGTTGCTGGTAGAGAATGTTACTGAGAAGCTCAGCAAAGCTCTGGTCGAATGCGTCCTTCAAGTCGAGAGGAAGCTCGCAGTAACCAGGCAAGCAGCCCCAAACTTGGCTGACCACGGTCTCGAAGATCTTGATATCCATCGTCTTCTCGGCGGCGCCGTGGTTCAGTACGCGCTGGAACATGGCCTCACTCAAAGGCACAAGCTCGGATCGGAAGTGAGCCAAGCCAGTGTTGCTAACAGAGTCGCGGATGATAGGCAAGAGCCATGCACGACCAGGTTGGCCGGCAACAGGCTTCACCAGGTTGAGAGGAAGAAGCGCCAAGACGTTGTCCGGGCCCATTGCGCGGATCGCTGCTGAAAGCACGGCATCGGCCTCTTTCTTTCCTGAGAACGAGTCGTTGCTGCGGAGATCGCCAACAGACTTGACGATGTTGTTCAACAACGGGCATGAGCGCCAGCGGAAAACTTCAAAAGCAGAGGTCAAGACGTTGAAGACCTCCATCCAGGCTGTCTGATACTTGACGGAGAGCAGGTCCTGCATGATCTTCGCGAGCTTCTCGCAAACTTTGTCGTCCATCATAGAAGGCTCGAGAATAACTTGTTCCGGGACACAGGTGTTGAGGAGTGAGATCAAGCATTCGGAGGCAGAGATGCGGATGTTGTGCGAGGATGACGAAAGGAATCCAGAGATCTTCGAGAAAAGCTCCGGCAGTTTTTGGAAGGTGTCCTCGGGCTCAACCTGCGAGGAAACGTCGTATCCTCGGCTCAAGACCGCAATCCAGGGCGGCAGGAGCTGTGTGTCGTTTTGTGATGGCTGGAGCTCCTTGATCGCCTCCAACAGGCGAGGGAGCTTCGCAGAGGAAACCTCATCAGCCAGGCCAGCGAAGATAAGCTCGAAAACCTCGAATGCGGACATGGTGAGGAACTCGTTGCTGCCCTTGGAGATGTTGAGAAGGACCTCACAAAGAGTGTCGATCTTCTTGCTTGGCCATCCGTTTTGTGCAGTAGCCACAGTCTTGACCAACTGCAATGCGTGCATAAGTCCAGGCTCGTTCTGTTGTTCCTGCTTTTTCTTGTTCTTTTTCTTCTCGCCAGCTGCTTCGGCTTGCGAGCTCAGGCTGCGCAACGCGACCTCTGCGCACATGTCGGCCGCCGGGTGGTCCAGAGACGGGCTTGGTGGTGGCTGCTTGAGGACGTTGAGCAGCACTTCCTGTGCGCCCTTCCTCACCTTCGGCCTAGAATCCATAGCTAGAGCAAGCAGTCCTCCGACAGCGCCGCGCGGGCTGCTGGGCGACTGCGGCTGAGCCCAGGCTTGCGCATCCTGGGCAATAAGCAGCGATTCCAGACATCCAATGCTTGCGCGGAGTAGGGGAGCTTCTGCTTCTGGGTGTGTCAAGGCTGGCGCAAGGCTGGCGAGAATCTGAGGGAACTTGGATCGCAGAAGCGGTGCAGGCACATGGCTAGTGACCAGATCCAAGAGGTAGACAACGGCGTGGGCAACCTCCTTGTTGACGATGCCCTTTTCGGCAGAAGTGTACTGTGGGAGAAGGCTCAAGAGGGCGGCGAAGTAGGAAGTCGGTGTGGTGTCGCTCTTCTGGCTGCGCAGAGTGTCTTCGATCGCATTCAAGACAACGGCAGTCTGCTGCACGCTCTGCAGCTTGGGCGACGATCGGATCTTGTCCAGTCTCTCATTGAGAGACATCTCAGCGTCGGCGGCCATACTGGAGTGTATTGGCGTGCTGGGTCGCTTGATCGCAGTCTCACCTCGCCTCGGCTGGTCTTTGATATTTTTTTGAAAGTCGACCTAATCGATACGAGGGTCCTTCTCACGTGATCGCAATGGAGACGGGACGGCAAGAGCAAGCTCGACCCGCCAAGACAGCACCACCAGCCGAGCTTTCCCTCTTCCTCACACGCGCAGGCGGAAGAACACGACACTCTCCCGCCTGCCCAGAAGCTTCTGCCTTCACCAGCGCGCGCGCGTGTGCAAGTAAGTACATGCCTTGCCTCTGACACTCACTACTCATTAGACACCCCTATGATATGACCTAAGGCAAGCATTCTTGTATCATACACTGCAAACCCTCCCCTCTCATTATTCCGCCTGCCACCATGGCTGCTTATTCGACCGGAGCCAGCTGGTCCTTCCCCGAAGACCTGCCTGGCGGTTTCAAGCAAGAAGAAGAAGAAGACCACGACTCACCCATGGAGCCTCCCGAGGACTTCCAGCAGCAGGATACCTACGAACACAAACAGGAGCCAGCATCACCACCGCCTGCAGAAGATGAAGCAAAACCGCACACTCGCCGTCGCCGCCACTACCCAGCCAGAACATGTCGCATCTGCTTAGAGGTAGTCGAGCCAACTTTCCACCAAGACACTTCCAGTCTTCCTTCAGCTTTGAAGTCCGAGCCACGCGTGACCTACGAATCCGAAGACGGCGGCCGCATGCTACGTCCATGCAAATGCAAAGGCAGTCAGAAATACGTACACGAAGACTGCCTCGGCGCATGGCGCATGGCTGATCCGCTCCAAAAGAGGAACTACTACGAGTGTCCCACTTGCAGATACAGGTATCAGCTGCAGCGATTGACGTGGAGTAGCTGGATCAGCAGCACGTCCGCTCAGCTCGGTCTGACCCTTGGCATCTTCATTGTCGCCATGTTCGTGCTCGGTTTCTTCGCGGATCCCATTATCAACCTGTACCTCGACCCTGTCACGGCTGTTGCGCATGGTGGTGGGCCCACAGGTAGCCTGATCTTTGAAGATGAGGACCCTGGCTGGGCAGAGCATTTCGCTAAAGGCCTTGCATCTTTGGGCCTGCTAGGTTTCGCAAAGTTCCTCTTCGGTCTTGGCCCATGGTATTGGTTTAACAGGACTCCCATGCTAGGAAGAAGCAGCGGTGGCAATGGTCGTAATAGGGCGCGAGAGCTTTCCTGGATTGCTGTTGCCATCGGCGTCGCCACTTTCTTGTACGCCATTTGGAAGGGTGTACGGGCATGGTCACGACGCACGCTCGAAAAAGCAGGCGAGCGAGTGATGGACGTCCCTGGCAGCACGGACGACGACGATGACGATTAATCGAGATGAACTGACATGTACGATGTAACGACAGCATTGGATGAGACGCTTTTTCCTCCAAAACATCTTCAGAAGGAACCCTTCAACCAACCACCGCAAACCACTTAAGTTGCCACGCCCTTGCTTCCCCATGGCGCGCCAATGTGTCAAGTTGCGAAGAACGAACCCCGCCCACGCTGAGGGCAACCTCCTTCGCTCCGAGCCAGAGCTTGGCGTTTTGTCTTGCTCAGCGGTTCACATGGAGGGCGTGCTGGCATCTCGGCCAGAATACTGCTTGCAACACTTTGCCTGCTCGCCCACCTCTCTCCAAAAACAGCCTCGTTTGTACAAGAAGCTGGAGGACCACGCCAGTGGATGGGTGAGGAGGTATGCGGGACCTGGTACATACCTTTTGACAATAGTAATTAATGGAATTGGTTTTGAATCAGTTTACTTGTTTGCATGTTCTCACCTATTATGTTTGCTGTCTTATGCGTGCATTTCTCGACATGTGCACCTTGTGGCTCTTCGTGGGTAGTGTAGCTTTGCCCCTAACTTTTCGAACCATGGAAGACGGTTTGATACCCTTTGTGGAAATATGTGCATGAGACCGAAGGGTCATGATGGATCTTTTGATTGGATCGTGTGCCGTATCTTGAATATGCATGCGGTTTGGTCAGCCTTGCTGAAGCAGTACGGTTTGACAACCCTTTATGCCCCCACGACGGTGGTTCTTGTACATCGTGGAGCAGTTCTCTCCGTAATCCGGATGCATGGTTGTTTAGTGCTAGTCTTTGCATTTTTATCCATGAAGTCTCCTTCAACATGTAGACCAACGTGCCAACGTGAACGTGTGCATGTTTTGTATGGGTTGTTGTGCATGTTGATCTTTGAAAGCCCAAAAAGCCATTTATTTGCCGCCAACAGCATTCAGATGCTCCACACCTAATGTAAGGACGTATCAAGCGATCTAAACGTGAGCTGCTTGCCATGACAATCGTTCTATTTGACAATACAATCCGAATATTGAGATATAGTGCATTTTAAGGAAGATGTGCCTTCTTTCACGTACCCAAACTCTAACCCTTGCCATTTCAAGCGAGTCTCAATATACGGGTTCGAGAACATTGAAATATTGGAAGATACATGTTTTCGATAATTATGGCCGTATCGTTGAGAGTGGAAGTCACTCACTGATGACCGCGCCTGCTGTTAACAGCTACTTCGACCCCAACGTGATAATCGCAGTCATGTCCCCGTCCCAAATCCCTCCCTCGTAGTTCGCCTTCAAATACTGGACCAAAGCCGTCTCAATCTGGCCTCCGTACTTGCCGTACACTTCCTCCGACCAGACCCTCTTCGCAATACTCTGAACGAGGAAGGCCGTTGCTTGCGCGAAAGGCTCAGCCTCAACCTTTGGCTTGAACTTATACTCTGAGACCTTGACATCGCGGAAACCCGCTTGCTCCAGCTTCACAGGAATCGCTTCTGGGTCGTTCCAACCTTTAGTCGGGAACAGTCCGCCTGGAGCGGGAAGTTTGGGCGCTTCGGGGAGATACTGCGCGAGTGCTGGGTCCGCGACTTCGGCCCACCAGGCGATGGCTTTCCAGCTGGTGAGGCCTGCGACACCATTCGGCTTCAGGACGCGGAGGGTTTCGGTGAGCGTCGCTTTCTCGTCCGGATGGAAGAAGACGCCGAAGTTGTTGAAGACGTAGTCGAAAGTGGCGTCGGGGAGAGGGAGAGAGGTCTGGCTCATCTTCTGCGTTTCCACACGGGACCAGTTGGAGTTGGGAGAGGATTTGAGGATCGCGTCGCGCTTGTCGGAGGTGAAGGTGAGCATTTGGTCGTCGAGGTCGCCGGCTACGATGCGTTTGATCTTGAGGGAGGGGGTGGCTATGAGTTCGCTGGAGATGATGCCTCCTCCGCAGGCGAGGTCGAGGATTTCGAGGTCGGTTTGCTGGGTGATGTTGGCTAGCTTGAGCATCTCGACACCCGGAGGTCCGGTGACGCGCTCGTTGGTAGTTACTATTGCCTGCGCTGGGGATTGCATGATGGTAGTGGTGTTTGTGATTGAATTGGGAGGTGGGTGTTTGTCCTGTCTTGAATGACTGCAATGGAGGAATATACCTACCTGTGCTGAGGACGGCTGACTCCTTATAAGTACATGTTGTTCATGATCCTAGCTGACAAAGGAAGGAGACACTGTTCAATTACCCGAAGGATTCATGATTGAGCTGAGAGGCGCCCAACATCAGCTGGGAATCGTATTCGGTTTTCTTTGTCTCGGCCGAGGGGGCTGAGTGGTATCTCCGAGCGAGAGCTGAATGCAAGCAACGAAGCACTTGAGAGCATCGTATCATAGATGTGTGTATTATCGAGGATGTGAGATACTTGTATCCATTCAAAAGGCATCAAGCTTACGAGGTCTTCATACGTAACGACCATAAGCAGAGTAGACATTTAAATGGCGATTTATTAGACCCCGATCTAGAGTTTTATTTTCGTATACCTACATACATGGAAGACTATTTGCGAACGTTATATCGTTGCCCCTTGCTAGATATTATTAGATATCGTTTCTTAATGTACAGAGTTGTTTGAGGTCGCTCAAAACTGTCCAATGTCGTCATCTAATGTGTGCGAAATCCGACCCTGTACAAAAGTCGTTCAAAAACGATCTGTTTAACATCTTATATATACGACAACGCCGGCAATCTTCCATCGATTGGAATCTCAGGGGATGTAGCTCAGTGGTAGAGCGTCCGCTTTGCATCTAGCAGATTGCGGAAGGTCTAGGTTTCGATCACCTACCTCTCCATTTTTGGACGAATTTCCAGTATGCTGCACGCCTTTTTGCTTACAAAGGTGCCCAATTCATGCAATGCTGATTGATGCTGCCCGCTTGGTGCTTCCATAACACATGCAGTACCTGGCTTTTCTTCAGACATCCCATTTGCACAACGTATGTCGCTGTGTGTACAAGCTGGAGCTCTCAAATGCCGTAGCAACTGCCAAGCTCAAAGCTTCCATGTTTCACACAAAGCAGCTCTCGATTCATCAACCAAAGAGTCGCTGCACGCTTACTTGATGTAACATAGACTTCTGAGCACATGTAATCCTGCTCGTCAGCTCCGCCACCGAACTCAATTGAAGCTCGAGATCAGCAGTACGATTGACTCCCGCTTGCCGCACCCCGATGCGTGCCGCGGCGGATGATGCCATCCTGAATGACACGGCGAGAGAGGAGACCGTTGGTGCTCCCGAGCACAGCGTACCACTCTATACTCCGAAAATGGACCTCACTCTCTCTCGATGGCCCAGAGGGCTACGCTGACATGGCACTATGGTCGAAGTTGCAGAGCCTGCACCTAAGCGATTTCTCGTAATGGAAACTCCAGTACAGCCAGCCTCCCAGCAAGTGTTCAGCAGGATGACAGCTTGGTGGGGTACGCCACAGGCGACCCAGCAGAGAGGCTCGAGAGGCACAGATGATCGACCGACGTGCATTAGAATGATCCGATCATCACAAGCATGGCTGGCGTTGGTGGACTTTTCCTCGCAAGTGGAGCAGATGTCTTGCCAATGCCATCATTAATTTGTGGTCCGTCTCCCAAGGGGCTGGGACGACGAGCAGCAAGATATGAGGATGAAGTTATGAACTTTGACTTTACAGCTATGGCGAGGTCCGTCTGAGTCGCAATAGCAGCTATACCAGCCTGAAAACGTGGTAGACTAGACTGGCCGTTGCTGGAGAGAGCATGCGCGTGCTGCCGTTTGCATGTCTCGGGTGGGCGCGAGACGGCGGTCCTTCCGTCCGTGAACAGAAGGAGCAGCAGAGGAGAGCTGCAAACGCTGCTTATGGTTTAGGGTCTTCTGGATGAACTCCATCACGCTGCAGCTGCTAGCTCCACGTCCACGACGACAAGATGTGATGCTCCGGGCGCAGCTACCCACCCCTAGCGCGGCGTGAAACATGCTGGTTCATTGGTGAGAAGCTGTCGCTCGAAACACATCTGACTGGGTTCTCGAGAGCAGTGCTCATTCGGATACTGGCATCAATTACACGAGTAGGATGCGCCGTTTGTGATCAAAGAGCATCGAGCTCGTGAAAGACACATTGCATAGAGTTCTCCGGATCGACACAGCCGCCTGCCGGGCCGACATTTTGGGACTAGAAAACTAGCTCCACTACTCTCCACTTCACTCCTCTTGACCTCATCCGGTTCTCAGTGCCTCCCGATTAGGAATTTACAGACCCCCGCCGCTGGGAATCATTGAGTTGTCCACTGCGTCAGCTCGTCGCGACATCTAGGGCCAAGAGCACTCTGGACTCGCCAACGTTGCAATATCGGCCTACCAATCGCTTGACTGCGTACAGTACCGGACCTGGTGGAACTCGTCTCATCGGTAAATTACGTGTGACAGCTGCGAATAATGGATTGGATGACATTGAGCTGTCGAGGTGGCACTCGATAATTTTACAGGGCAACCTTTGAGGTCAATCTTATGATCCCTGCAGCACATCATGTTTGCTCTCATCCTTACCGCAGCGGTGGCAGGACGCACGTCTGATGCGAGCCGAATCAGAGTTGCGAGGCACATTGGACTGCCCGGACTGCCCTAAGTTGGCTGCAGTTCTAACTTACCAAGCTCGTGGATTACGAACACGACAGTACCAAGTCACCAGCGACACCGTACGCGAATGCTACCAATGGGACACCTCAGTGGCATGTTATATTGCATGTTGTGTTATGACATCCAAATTGCAACGCTTGCCCTGATGAGCTATTGAGCGACACAAGACCATGTTATGGCCGCGATACTCCATCTCAGCAATTGAGCAGTCGCAGACATCTGTTTCTATCATCTATGTCTATCAAATGGCTCCGCAAATACATGTAATAGATGACATTGGTCAGTACCCGGCTCGGGCCTTCGCTCTATTCTCCGAGAACCCGCATTTCTTGATGACACTAGTAGAAACTGTACATCAGCGACGTAACTTCCAGCCCTCCAAGCCACGTCTTGCTGTCGATCGATGCTCTGCCTCCACCCTTACCGACAAATCATGCCTCTCCCGGAGACCTAGCTGCTTTCCCAATCCGGCAACGGGGTCACCGAGGTGCCATACTTGTGACGCTCGAACGGTAGTACGCCGACTGCGTGATTGATGCTTCTAACCGATTGAGCATAGACTACACTAGTTCATGCTCGTCGACGCAGGGTGTTGGATCATATCGTCAACCCACCGCTGATCTTTGGAAAGGAGCTCATGTTTTAATGTGCAATTGTTTCGCCCCATTGTAGATTTTCTGTTCCCACTTTACTCCTACAAATCCTCCTCTCTCTTGTGATACCCTCCCCATTGCCCTGTACTTTTACGAAGATATCCTATCCTATACCCAACAAACAACAGCCATGGCAGCAAGAGTTATGTCCGGAAGCTGGGCCAGCCAGCAAAATGGCCACTTCAATTCGTCCAACAGGACACCTTCAGGATCAGTATCCTCCAGAAGCCAAGTTGGCGGATTCCAGAGCTCCTCAGGCGGCCGCGGCCAATCGAACAAGATCTCGCTAGTCCACGACTCTGCAATTGCGATCAAGAGAAAGAGCGCCCTCGAGCTGGGCTCTGGCGTCCTACAGAGCGTTGGCGAGACTTCATTCATCAAGCTTGTGCAATGGATCCGCGCAGAGCGCCTTTCCACACTACCACACCAAGGCAGTAAGTTATCAATTGAGACTGACGTGTGGAGATCATCGCTAACACTGAACAGGCACCTGGGACACGGTCCTGATCAGAGCTCTTTACGTAGCTGAGCGCCTGCACAAGTTCGAGACAGCCATTCAAGGCTTTGCCCATGGAACCAATGCCGCCGCAGAATTGGCGTACTCTCACATTCGCCTTCTTCTAGAGCTCGGCCATGAAAACTCGGATGCCCTTGACAAGGCATTCAGTCTATTCTACAAGTCCGCACTCACAATCAGCTCTCTGCTCGACCGCTCCGAGCTCCTCTCATGCACTCACGAGGTGCAGGAACAGCTTTGCCACATGTATACTGACCTCCTCACCCTTGTGGTGGAGGTCGCTGTCTACTTTTACAAGACCGTCCAAAGTATGGCCGACGGCGAGGTCAGCTTGGACTTGTACGAGGTGTTTGGCGAGACTCTCGAGTCTACCACCAACCGCCGTTCACATATTTCCGACCTGATCTGGAGCTACCAGATTGAGTCCGAGATCGACAGACCAGAAGATGCCCTCAGTATCGATGTCCTGACCAAGTGGCTCTCGCCGCAAGACCGCGTGCTCGAGATGCTCGGAAGTGACCACACCACTTTCACCGATCAGTTGGCAGAACGCACCGGTCTTTGGTTCCAGGAGAATCTGACCAACTTTGTCAAAGGCAGCAATGAATGCCTGCTTCTGACCGGCGCTGCAGGTACCGGTAAGACAACTTTGTCTGCAGCCATTGCCGAGAGGCTGCAGCGACCAGTTGCCCGCCAGAGCCTCCAGACGATCTATGTCTCCATCGGCACAGTTCAGTCCGAGGCTACCAGCCTCCATGTGGTCAAGAGTATTCTCTACCAGCTGTTGTCCAACCGCGTTGGCAACCTTGCTTTGTAAGTCTCGTCAACCAGAGGAAGTCTCCAAACGTCTGCGCCGAAGCATGACTAGGAACCGCAGCATCAGAGTAACTCCAACTAACGTTCCTTCTCTCTCACAGGTACCACTCTCTTGTCAACGCCTACCACGAGTCCCGTGCTACCGCCGACCCCAAGGCATATGAAGAACATCTCTGGAACGCTTTGATTGAAGCACTGCAACGCCCTCTCGAGGGAGCGAACAGCAGCATTATCATTGTCGATGGCATCGATGAGGTTCACGGTGGTCAACAGGCCGGTCAACAGCTTCTTGAGAAGCTTGCCAAGGCTGTCGGACGTGGCAAACGCACCAAGCTCGTTGCGCTTGCTCAGAACCTTGCACTGCCTTCGGGAGCTCGTGGTCAGACCTACAAGATTACTCAAGAGGATACCAGGGATGACGTGCACGCTGTTGCAATCCGCACACTTGCCCACGTGCCTTTCTTCACCAAGAGGCCAGGCAACGAACAGGAAACAATCATCGCTAGCATTCTTGATGCCGCCAAGGGTTCCTTCCTGTGGACCATCCTGTTCAGTGAATCTCTGCGTCCTGAGAAGAGCGCCGAGTCCTTTGACAAGGCTTTGCAAGCCCTCAAGAGCTCGCCGCCTTCTGTCACAGACCTGGTCAGCAGGCTTTTGACTACTCTGCAGCCCACTCCAGAGTCGAGACTTCTCCTCTCCTGGCTCACTGTCAGCACTAGACCTCTCACTGTCGATGAGATCGCATGCCTGCTCGCAGTAAAGCCCGAGACTGCCGAGATCACAGCTGCTCCTGCAAACGTCACGTCTATCGTGGACTCGATCCTGCCATTGTTGTCTGTGAAGCGCGATGTTGTGCGCCCGCGTCACGGTGTCGTTACCACCGCTCTGCAAGCGGTTCTACAGCCACTCATCGACCAAGGCAAGATTCAGCTCCCTCACAAGTCTCGCCAGGTCGACTTCTTGCTGCGTTCTTTGACATACGCGAAGAATGTTCTTCCCAAGGACGGTATGCCGACGCTTGACAACTCCGATTTCTCTCTGCCTTCCAGGCTTTTCGCCAAACACCCTCTCTTGGAGTACACTATTCGCTACTGGACCACTCACTTTGAGCAGAGCCCCTTTGCTCCTAGTGGAACCAATGCTCCGAAGATCCCTGAAGAACTCAAGAAGGCGTTCCCAAGCTCACCTTCATTCCCGGTCTTGGAGTGGATCTGTTGGGATGACCAGTACCCTGGCTCGCAAGAGGTCGACCTGCACACATTGGTTGGGCGTGTGCGTACTGAAATCTTCACACAGGACCACCCTGCGGTGATGCAGTCGTACATCAACACTGCTGCGTACTACGTGCCCATGGGCAATGATCGCGAGGCTACCAAATCTTACTACTATGCGACGATCATCGGACAGAAGGTTCTGAGCCCTAGCAACCCGGTGACCATCGAGTGTGGTAACCGCTTCCTTACCCTTTCATCTCAGATGACCTCCACCACACGCACCGAGATCATGACTCAGCGCGAGACGATTCTACAGGTGCTCATCACTGCATACGAGAGGCAGTTTGGCGCAACCTCTGAGCTTGTCGTCAACACCCGTCAGCAGCTCATCGAGCTCTACACGCACATCAATGAGCAAGAGAATGTCAACAAGTATACTCAGAAGCAGGAGCATGTCCACCGTGGCAATGACTTCGCCCGTGACGGTGGCGTTGGTCGTGGCTTGAAGGATAGTCTTGATGGCAAGCTCCGTAGGAAGTCAGACAAGCAGCTCAGCTCCTACGACAAGGGGATCTTCGGTCACGAAGACGACGAAGATGAGACTAGTGGTACCCTCGATCTTGCCGGTGCTATCGCGCTGCTCAACAAGGCCAAGTCTCTTCACACTCAGAAGAACGACGAGGCGGCTGAGGAGATCTACGTGGATCTCTGGCACCAGCTTTCCACAATCTGCCGTAGCACTCTCAACACGGACTTCCACGAGCTCAAGTTGGAGACTGTCAACTCTTACGCCGAGTCGCTCAAGACCCAGAAGCGTGAGAACGAAGCGACTGGTGTTCTTGTCTTGGTGTCTGAAGAGTATCGCCACCACGAGCTGTCCTTCAGCGAGAAGGTTATCAACAAGCTCACCCAGTCTGCGCATTCTCTTAGCTCCTACGGCCACAAGAGTGCTGCTCTCAGCATCTATCGCCAGGCTCATGCGTACCAGAAGCACTTCAAGAAGGACTCGTCGAGCACCACCAACCGCTTCGAAGAATGGATCGAGCAGACCACCAACGAACTGCTTCAAAGTGACAGCAGCAGCACCGACAGGTCTCTGTCAACCAGTTCCAAGCAAGTTTTGCTCAAGGAGCACATCTCTAGCCAATCCAAGTCGATTGATTCTTCGACTGTTCGTCGCGTGCAGGAAGAGACCAAGAAGCACATCGAGCATCGCCAGTACGAGGAGGCGATCGAGTTGATCCACCTCACCCTGCAACGTACATGGTCCTCCTTCTTCTCCGAGTCGCTGTCGAGCGTTACACTCTCTTCGACTCTACTCCAGGAGAACCTGGCGCTGGTTGAACAACTTGCTCAGGCTTACCTTGCTCAAAGGAAGACCGAGAAGGCCATCGACGTCTACCTGCGCCTCTTCCGCGCAGCTCTAACCTCACCCAAGGATCGCAAGGATCTCCTCGAGAAGACCAAGGGCGAACTGATCAGCATCTACGACAAGTACGGCTATCCCGACAAGTCGATCAGTGTTCTTCAGGAGGTCGTTGCTGTCTACACTCGCGTCTACGGCGCCACTCATGAACTCACCATCTCCACTCTGTACGAGCTTGGCTCGCGTTGTCGCCAGAACGCACGCACTCACCCGTACTGGATCGAGTACTACCAGCAGATCGTCACCGCCTTGACTAAGGACTCAAAAGAGGTCACCGGCACTTCCTTCGAGGCTGCCAACATTGTCGCCAATGCATACTGGCAAGAGCGCCGCTCTGTTGACGCAGTGTCCGCCTTCTCTTTGCTGTGGGCCACCTTCACCAAGAAGACTAAGTCGCAGAAGGAGTTCTCTGATGCCACCTTCGTGCAGACTCTGTACGACCGCTACCGCCAGTCTCTTGAGGCCACTCAGGTCGACCAGCAGGCGATCTACCAGATCACTGAAGAGTTCGCTGCGACCAGCAAGGCCCAGTTCGGTGCCACTTCAACTGTCTCTCAGCACGCGCTCTCCACACTGACCCAGGTCTCGGAGTCGTTGGCCAAGTCTGACTCCAAGTATGAGAGCAGGCAGTTGCAGCTGATCCAGGAGCAGTTGCAGCAATCTTCGAAGGACTCTGCCGCAAGCAGAAGCTTGAGGTCGCAGAAGACCAACATCTTCCGCAGGAGATTCATCGAGCAGAAGGATGTCTCTTCTGAGACTCTCGACGAGGCACGCTCTCTGTTCACCGAGGAGCTCAACGAATCTCGATCCTCGTACGGTTACGCTCACGAGTCGACTCTCAACAGCCTTCGTGAGGTCACCATGCTTGACTTCCGCCAGAAGAAGACCGAGGAGGCCATGAAGTCCATCAACGCTGCAGTCTCCGAGATCAGCACCAGCGAGACAGTCTCCCAGGAACAGGCCATGCAGTCCGCTCAGTCGATTGCCCAGATCTTCCAGTCTAGCCAGCAGACCGAGCGTGCCCAGGAACTCATCCAGGACCTGCGCATGCAAGTCATCGCCAAGGAGAAGCGTGCCGGATCTCGCTCGACCTTCGATGTCACCCAGAAGACTGGCAACGCTGCTCTCATCTTCCTTGCTTCTTTGGAGTTCCACCTGCGCACCGACCCTGCCCTCACCTGGTCGGAGATTTTCGCCGATCTCCAGGCTGAGCGCATGTACTATGTCAACTTCAAGAAAGTCATTTCCGGTCGCAGCGGTCTGGATAAGATTGTCATTGCCGCTGCTCCGCTCCGCTTCTTCCTGCTGAAGCGTGGCCGCAAGGAACAAGCTTACTCTCTCGAGCAGCAGATCGTCGCCCTGTTTAACCAGCGCGATCTTTCCGGATTCCAGCTTGAGGCCAAGAACACTTCACCGAGCATCTTCATCATCGGCATCCTGGACTTCCTTGGCATGAAGAAGAGACCCGACTTCGTGCGTGCTGTCATTGTCGCCACGAACCGCAACCTGCACAAGCTCATTGCAGGCAACAAGTTTGCTGACGCCTACGACGTGGCCAATGTCGGATTCAAGTATGCCCAAGTCCACAAGGGCTACGAGAAGCCCGGTGCCATCAGCATGGGCTTCGAGCTTGCTTCTCAGCTCGACGGCCGTGGCGAGAACAAATGCCCCGACGAAACTCTCCGCAAGAAGCTCCTCCAGCTCTCCAACCGCATCGTCAAAGAGATCCTTACCATCTGCAAAGACCAGCAGATCAACCTCGCCCAAGTCCAGCTCACCGAGCTCAACGAACTCATCGCCCTTCTCGGCGAACAAGCCGACTACGAAACCCTCGAATGGCTCCTCACCTCCCTCTGGAACACCCGCGAGGCCCAGCGCACCTGGCCCGCCGAAGCCCTCCTACACCTCGGCCAGCGCCTCGTCTGCGCCCGCTACCTCGCCGGCCACCCCGTCAAAGCCATCCGCTTGTGCGAGGACATCTCCTACAACCTGCGTCGCGCCCACGGCATCTCCCACCCCGCCACCCTGGAAGCCTTCCAGATCCTGTCCCAGCTGTACACCAGCGCGGGCCAGTCTTTCCAGAAGAACGCCGCCAGCGACAAGAGCGCCGCCACTATCGCTGCCGATTACTTCAAGAAAGCCGTCATCATCGAGGAGGACATCCTCCGTTGGTTCGTCAGCGAAGGCGCCGGCACCAACGAAGACGAAGACGACACTGCTGCCGCCATCCTGGCCGAGCACGGTGTCGCGCTCAGCGGCCCTGAGTACGAGGCTCAGGAGCAGTCTGTCGACCGCAGCGTCGAGGTCAAGACGCATCTCAACTTGCTCAGGCTGGCGTTCCAGCGCTACGGCCAGTGGCCCAAGGCTTATGGCGTGTACGAGCAGCTGAATGCCAACGTCTTTGCGCAGTATGCTGGTGCTCTCAAGGGTGTTGAGGGCGTTGAGAAGTGGACTGCCAAGGGCTTTGGTAATGGCAAGGCCGAGAGCAGCGAGGGTGCGTTCATCCCGCCGGCGCAGTGGGACATTCTGGTCAACTGAGTCGAATGTCGTGGTCACTTTTGAGAATTGCTGGTTCGATGTGTTTTTCTTTGTACCGTTCTATACCATCTTGGGCTTACGTTAGTTCATAACGGCCGTTTATTTCCTAATGTTTTTGGAGTTCTTGCTTTTGTCAGATACGAATTCCCGGTTTTCTTTAGATAGTTTGTCAACGATTTCAGTTCCAAGTGTTCGCTCTCCGTGCCTCACTGAACAATCATCGTATGCTGCAGCATGAGACGCGCCTTCAATGTGTATAGAGCACTCTGGCACTCACCGAACATCCACAATCCGCCGGAACAGCGCAACACCGTATCCCAGGTCCCGAGAGCTCACCACATATCCATTCTGAGCAGCATATCCTGCCATACCTTCTATTACAACGTGCGTATCTCTTTTATAGCGTAAAAATCTCTTGTCTCTTGTCTCATGCACCATGCCATGCCAGGATCATACGATGGTATCCGCCCAATAACTCCAAGCCAATGTCTTTTGTCCCAATCGTAATGTCCGCAACACCGCTATACAGGCAAGTCCTTGTGCGCCCGCTCATTCGCACCAGCTTTGTCTCCCGCAACCTGCAACCCGCGCGCCAGATAAGGTCCAACAACAGGGATATTGTACGCGAAACCCGCAATCGTCTTGAAGAACTCCTGTAAGAATCACCATAATGTCAGCTCCCGTAGTCCCAAAGTGTACCCTCATGTGCCGTGCCGTTCCCAAAATCGCCGGCCCACAATCCCCAATCCCCAACAATCAAGAAAGGAGAAACAACTCACCCCAAAAAGAACAAATATCCCAAACATCTCCACCCCGAACCCTATGAGCGGCCACCTGATGAGAATCAACAACACGCCCGCCCAAAACGCCAGCGTGCCTTTCCACTTGTTCCTGCGGGCGAAAAACACAAACGTCCGTTGCGGGCCGAGGAGCAGCGTGATGCCGATGAGGAACAGGATGTTGCCCATGGCGAGCAGGGCGCGGTCGAAGAAGAGGATGAGGCCGAAGACGAAGAAGAAGCCGCCGCCGCTGCAGAAGGCGACGCCGATTTCTGTGGACGTTGTTGTCAGTTGTTTTTGTGCGCGGGATGGTTATAGGGCATTTTGGTTTGTTTGCTTGCTGGGGACGTACTCTGCGAGTCGGAGAGCCACATTGTCGGCATGGTGGGCGAGAGGTATTGGGTGGGTGTGGGAGGAGGTGCGCGAGGGTGCGCTGGAGGGCGTCGCTTGACTTGACTGAGGGTAGTGCGGTGTGGTCAGGATGTTTCAGGGATGTCTTGTCGCATTCATTCGCTAAAAAGGGCGGGCTGTTGTTCTGGCGACTTTGTTATGCGGAGGCCTTGAACCCTTGAACTCTACTTCGAGATTCGTCCAACGCTTTTGGGGGGGGAGACGTGTTTCGACGTGTGGAAGTGGGGACAGGGGATTGCGAAAGCGCGTTCTTGATCGTCACAGCATCGTATTTGTGATAGCAAAATATATTGGAAGGCGCTATCATTCGGATCATGTATTGTTTGTGTCTGTTACATATGGTTATTTTACCGTCCATCCCATCTTGTCATAATTGTTCATCAAAAGTCTATCTTTATCAATCGCTCTAGTCCTTCCAGTTGGCAACGACCTCATCAAGCTCCTCCCTGTACTTCTTCTGCTGCTCGATCTGCTCCAAGAACACCTTGTACTTGGCCGCGAGTAGCTTCTTCTCACCCTGGTTGCTGTTGGGGTACACAGCCTTGCCGGGCTTGCTGAGACGGTCCATGATATCCCAGAGTGGCTCGCTGTTGCCGTCCTTATCGGTACTGGCGGCTTTGGCACCGAGCATGGCGGCGCCGTGTACAACGGCGGCGTGCACGTATTTCGGGATCATGACGGGCATGTCGCAAGCCTTGGCGATCAGGTTCATCAGGACGTCGTTCTGGCACTGACTGCCTGACATGAAAATGGAGGAGATGACGTGACCGGAGTTGTTCATCGACTCGACGATCTGGTGGGTCTGCAGGGCGATGAACTCGAGTGTGCCGTAGTAGGCGATGGCGAGCGAGTCCATTGACTTGTCGTTGGAAAGACCAATGACGGAACCCTTCATGTTGGGGTCAGCAATGGGCGAGCGGTTGCCGAAGAGGTCGCCGTAGAAGAAGTAGTGACGGCCGAGGTAAGAGATCGTAGGCGCATCAACCTTGTC
>Ga0265797_10006050_pt1 | contig 17362 bp, 21 predicted proteins | sample P2T30metagenome_FD_192433 | JGI IMG/M metagenome (GOLD analysis project Ga0265797, IMG submission 192433) | Plant litter microbial communities from East Loma Ridge, Irvine, California - P2 T30 | ecosystem: Environmental > Terrestrial > Plant litter > Unclassified | place: USA: California...
TCGTCAAGGCTACTATCCGATTTCTGGAGAAAACAGGCAGGTTGACCTACCAACAGGAGGTCATACAGGCAGTATAGGGGATGGATTACTCTTACACTCACCCTGAGCAAAGGCAACGAATTTCATTTGTAAGTAAGGTCACTCTTAGGGACGGCTCATACGGTCACCGTGAATAGCCTGACAGAATCAATCAATCAATCAATCAGTCAATCATACTACTTAGATGACGTGTGAGCTTGCATGCCATCCTGGTGGCTTCCAGCCAATTCCCACGCGCGCGCTTCGCTGGCCACAAACTAGGGAAGACGCTAAGTGAGCTTAGCTACTCGCTTCCTTTCAAGTGAGCGCGGAGAAAGCCTGTCATGGGGGTCTGGATCGTTAGTGGGAATCGTAACACTCTAGCCGCGCGCTTCGCATTACAGAAGACCATCATGTGTGCAGGTTCAGCACCTTCGTTTGGCTGTAATGGATTGGTAGCGCCATGCGAAGCCTGATCTGAACGAGGGACGAGACATCAAGCGTAGATGCCCCATAACGCTAAGAGTGCTCTTGTCCGCGCTTAGAGAGAGCCACTCCAAAAGATTGATACGATACGTTATACATGCATTTTCTTCAGAAACTTGGTCTTGTTCCTCTCAAACTTCCGAACAACTTAGACTTGGACGGCATTATACCACTTCCATTTTCTGATTTGACTACGCCGGCTACAAAAAGGTTGTGTATAGCAGCAGAATGAATTTGAATCACATGCTCATTTTTGACTCCTAGACCATGACATCTTACGTCCTTTCCATCGTTGTTTACGGTCCAGGGACTGATACGAATCACCGCTCGCATTGGGCTTTTGCGATCCACCAAGAAACTGCTAAAAGCGGCATCCTCCTTCATGTCCAGGTGATCGACTTGAACAAGTTGATTTATCAGTACGACGAGCGAAACGGTGTGGACATCCGTAGCAAAAGCTCCGAAGGGTCATTCACAGTGACTTCTTTGACAAAAGAGCACTTGCAACAAGCAGTGAAGGTTATTCGTGAAGAGCCAGCACCGAGAGACGGCGTGGAAAGATGCCAGGATTGGATATTGAGGGCGATCATATCATTGGAAGCAGAAGAAATCGTGCCCTCCGGCACATCGGCGTGGATTGAAACACTGGTTGGACAAGCAGCGACCGCCGTGGAACATGCAGTCGGTAGCAGATGGGTCCGTACTCTGGCACAGTAAGAGTCCGAGCCACGCCGAAACATAGCTCAATCAGCGTACATTGATGTGTAGCCAGAAGTTAAGCATGTTACACGCCAGTGTACCGAGTTAAAGTCCGGTCATACTCTTTCAACAGGTCGAAGTGTGCTCTCGCTTCCTCAGGGAAGATGGAATCCAAGATAGTATCCCATTCGTCATTCCGTGATCGTCTTCGAGCCTCGTAGTACTCCCGGCCACAGATACTGAACCCGGCAGAGTCCCAGTCAAGAATCGCAGTCACATCGCCCGTATGGTCAACGAGGATGTTCAATGGATGGAAGTCGCCGTGAGAGAAGATTTTCGTTTCGTCAGTGACCGCCTGAATCCTTTTCGCAAGGTCCTTCTCGAACTCATCGAATGAGCGAATGGGGCCTGAATTCTCTAGAGCAGTAATGAGACCATCATTGAATTGCTGACGAGAGTAGTATGGCCCGTAGTGAACTTTCACATGGTGGAAAGGGAGGTGACTGAAAAATATGTCTTCGCAAGCTTGATCCCAGAGGGCGCCGTAAAACTTTCCAGTCAATGATCGCAGCTGTCCAGCATATTTCTGGAGTTGGCCAACGACGGAAGCTCTCTGTTCCAAACCTAGATCTTTCCATACATCGGCTAAAGGTTCACCGCCAGCTTTAGACATGAAAATGTAACCGCAGCCGTTTTCGGTATACGATTCTCGTACGTCGGGCACGGGAATGGATGTATGCAGTGCAACGTATCGCATTGCTTCCGCCTCCGACATTTTTACGCTGGGACCAGCCTTGAGAATTTGGTCTTTGTCGGACAAGTACAGTAATCTTGGACCTATTTTCCTTGGGAAAAGGTCGACAGCGCCGTCAGGAATAGTGACATAGGCATGTTCTGGCGTTGCTAAGAGCAGAGAAATATCTTCCAGTTCCATAGCTTCCATAGGTTGCATGACAGAACTCGGAAATGTAGCCAGCTGATGAGAGGGTAGCGTAGGGAGGGGGAAGTCAGTGACAGTCGGCCAGCGGTGTGGAAGCTGAACGAATTGCCCAGAACTATTTGCAGCTGCGGCTTGGGGACACGGTGGCCAGCTTCAATTCTGGAAAGCGGTGCCAAGAATACGCCCCACAAACCCTAACCCTACCGTGAATTCGGCGGGAAGGTCCTTGGAATGCGCCCCATTCCGGCTTTTTACTAGGAATCACTTCCGAATAGTAACCCGGCAAGGAAGGCTCTCCCACACAGCCACAACGTCCGTCGATACATATCGCCCCTTAGCGCGATATGCATAGTAGCTAAGGAGCGGCTGAAGCCGAGGGGGTCTCGGCCGCCTATAAGGAATCCACCGTGCATCCATCCGCCGTGGACAGATCATAGCTACCGAGTTGAGATCAAAGAAAGGGCCCAGGTAATCAGAGAGGCAGCAACAATTGCAGGGGCGAACGTCCTAGGGCTATAAACAGACGCATCAGTCGCGAGGCGGCTAGCCTCGGTAGCAGTCGTTCGCAGGGAAAGAATAGCTATCCGGGTCGTCCGACAAGACTCGATAGGATGGGCATCGACATGTAGAGCACTAAGCGCAGAGATAGCGGCGATATTAGCCGCCCTCGAGTACGCCCAGAAGTAGCTAAAGCCGCCACCACAGCTAGCGACGCTAGACCTAGTTGTTTTCTCGGATAGTCAGCAGGCTCTCCAATTCTAAGCAAAGTAGGGATAGACGTCCGATTCACATGGTCTCCGGGCCACGGAGGAGTAGTAGGGAATGAAGAAGCTAACGATGCAGCTCGGGAGGCGTGGAGTCAAGAGCGTAAGCCTACAGCTCAAGCACGAGAGAGGGTGCGAGAGGTGGCAGGCGTTGTCCGATTGATACATCGAGACATGAGTGAAAATCCGAGCCTGTTCGACACGACGAGACTGCCGGGCCAATACACGTGGAAGATGGATCAAGCATTTCCGGGAAAGCACACCTTACGTTTCTATAAGTCGCTTACCTCGGATCGGACGGCTATTCTTATCCAAGCCAGGACAGGGCACTACCGAAAGCCTACTTCGAGCTCGTTGATAATCACTAGAGCTTTGTCTGTGGTTTCGGAATTCGACTGTTGATACGCTTTCCCCTTGGTGGACTTGTATCCGCTGATTGCTAGTTGTAAAGGTTGATCGTAGGCGCTATGGAGCAATCCGATCGCCTTTCGCCGGTCATAGAAGACTACGTCGATCTGCACCGAGTACCTGATGGTTTTGCAGCAGGCAATCATTCGTAGCTCGATCAGGACCACTAACACACCGCGGTATAAGCTGCAGGTGGCACGTCCTCGCAAATGGTTTGCATGTATGATGCATTCTACTTGGGCTTCGATGCATGCCCGCTAAATGCCGTCTCACTGCATGTGAGGACTATTAATATTGGACTATGTGCGTCGGGTGGTCACAAGCAAAAAGCAAAAGGGAAAGTAACGCCGTAACCCCGACAGTGATGAGCTCCTCCTCTCAGCAAACACCAAACGATCCACAATCTAATGTAAGGTGGTGAATTTTTACACTGTCTGCCAATAAATAAAGCCAACAACCTGCGCCGCAAGTCAGCACCGTTCCATGGTCCCTCGGCGGATGCGCAAGCCGCTTCACCGGTCTTATTATGCGGCAGGTCTTGCCATCAGCGCCACCAAGGCAACCTTGCAGACTAGCCGTGCGATGGAAGGTCGTGCAAGCGATCCAGTGGAACGCAACTATCAAGCTCCTGCAACGCCAACATATGCAGTCGCTTGTCACATGTGCGGGGCTGCGGAATCCCCCATGCCCACCCTAAGCAGTATTTACAAAATACATCTTTACTTCGCACACATACTCTTTCCAATTTAGTCTTCACTCTCAGCCTGGCCCACGAGCATCAAAATTGCCAAACATGAACTTTACAGCAGCACTCACCACCGCTATACACTACGCACATGCGAATCCCGGGACAATCGCAATTGCTGCAGGCTCGGCTGCGGTAGTGGCTTGCCCTGCACTCTTATCGGTTGCTGCTTTCAATGCAGTGGGTCTGACAACAAGTGGTCCAGTAGCTGGTGATCCCCCTTCCTCCCATTTTGATTTTCATATTGATGATTCAAAGTCTGATCAATAACTAGGTGGTGCATTTGCACTCTTACAATCCACGGTTGGGGGAACGCCTGCACTTGCGGCCGTAATGCAAAGTGCAGCCATGGGTGGATCTGGTGCCGCCATCGTCAACGGAGTGGTACAAACCGGCGGGGCTATTGCTGGGCTGGCGGCCTTAACTCGTGCGACGGTGTAGAAGGTACAACATGAGCAAGCGATCGATAATCACACCACAATTCTCTCCCCTTCCTATCGAAAACATTACGTGTTGAGATGAGAAGGATTTGCGCCGAGTATCTGCCTTCCATCAGCATGATATCCCTAGCGTTGTCAACGGCTACCCCAAGCTCAACTCCAAACTTATCTCCTTTTCACCTCAGTCGTCATAATGCAACTGGATCGCGTGCCGTGAAGGCATCACAGATGGGCTTGTCAGTGCATAGCAGTCTGTGACTTAGCTGTGTATGTCCAAGCGAAGGAAGCTCTGATTTTTCAAAAAGGCTCACTGCAGCTCTCCATTGACGCAGAATCGAGCATACGCTGCAGTATCCGTGAGTAGACATGTAGGAATTGTAGTACATACATCCTTTCGTAAAATAAGTTAGCAAAGCGCTCCTGTTTCACAACAGTCCCCAGTAGCTAAGCACGACTTGAGTCATGAGTGTTCATGTGGAAGTATACTTGGAGGCACGATGCACGTGTCATCATGCCATCTTCCCAAAGACGTCGGTGGGCGTCCCAGTGCAATACGAGAACTTGCTTTCGTGGGGAGAAGAGGAGAGGAAGTTTGTCCCATTCAGCACCAAGCTCTTATGTGGTCTCAGGACTCGAAGCCGTACGGCATGTTAGCTTGCAGGGATGTACAGTCCATTTGGGATCGTGTAGGGGACAAGGAGCGAAGTGCCAAGGAACTCAGTCGAACTGTCCAACTGAATATCTTGGCGTCATGTGTAGCGAGCTGCGTGTCCTGAGGTGAAGCGCCAAGGCATTCAGTCGGACTGTCCAACTAAATACTCTGGCATCACGTGAGACGAGAAGTGCCTACAAGCAAAGTAGATAGACTACTAGTCTGCCTTCTCAAACTCACGTCTGCCGCCAGCAAATACTACCGCCCAAACGATATGAGCGTCACTGAAGGCGTAGGTATCATTGATATACAAGTCGAATGCGCTAGGGAGCTTACTTCCAGATATCCTAGCATAAACGCTCATCGAAATGAAGATCGTCAAAATCGTTGAACAGTCCATCCTCCACATTTTCTGGCAAAGCTGCTTTGAACATAATTGAGCCGATCGAGGAACTGATATCAATGCGGCCAAAGTCGAGGCATAGACATGCCGTGGAGAAACCAGCTCACTTTGATGAAAGTTAATCGGATGGACGTTGAGATGAGTCCTTCTGCTGTCGGCATATTGATTCTCAGCCCAGTTGTCTAAGGCTTAACAGCAATCGATATTGTGAAAGTGGTGTTGTCCATAGAAGCGGTGGTGTGCCGGACGGCTGGCTGCGCCGTTGCTAGTGGTGGCTAGGTTGTGTAGCGTCCCGACGCTTAATCTCTTTCTCGGACATGTTTTCCCCAGACATCTCTTTCTCGAACAGCTCCAGAACCTTCCGGTTCTTGCTTTTCGGGCCGCCGAAGATATCTAGGAGTTGAGCCCTCGTCATCGGCTGTCTGCTCCGGACCTGTGTAGCCCAAAGTCCCAGCATCCTTTCCAGCTCGTTCCAAGCTTCATCCTCGGAGTTGCAGAGCCCTGTCATTGTCAATGGAGGCCCAAATGACGATCCAAGGTCTTTTCTGATAATGCACCAGTATTCCTCCCAGTCGTCCGTCTCAACGTCAAAGTCGTAGTCGCATTCGCCCCAGACAATTTTGCAAAGTCCTTCGATCCGTTTGCCCCGTGGCGCCTCTTCGGAGGACATTGTCGTCTTGGAATTAGAACGGTAGCTTTGGGTTCTAGAGGAGCTTTTCGTAGACTTGGATCCAGGGTAAAGTTGAGGTGGTCTACCGCATGTGGTGGAATGAGAGTGCAGATCAATAACTTATATCGGGACTGCCACAACACTGCCAAGAAACTGCATGATGCATTACAGTATCATGTGAATAGGGTTGACGATGGAGTACGCGTGGCCTTTATTCATCGTCGATCTGGGACTAGCAGTGTAGCAGCTAGGTAATCAATGTGGCAAAGTGGTACCAAACCAATCACGGCCCAAGATCATACCCCAGCTGACATCTAAGTTTTCCCTATCATCTGGAAACAGGAAATGGCATGCCGTAAGTACAAGAAGGATGTGTCATTTGGCAGAGCAAGAGAGGCAAGGTGGCCTTGTTGCCATCTACGAATGTATCCTATCGAGATTGATGTTATGGATGGTTACCACATCAGACTCAGGGGATACATTTCTCGAAGCGTTCACCGGAACTCGCATCGCCTGCTATCGACAGCTCATTTCCCTTTTTGAAAGTTCCGTTCAGCTCTTCGGTTTATTGCTTATACAGCTCATAACGCCGTGCATCAAGGGTGAGAACTCTGCTTTGCGCCGTGGAAGCTTCCTATTGGAACAGCGCAGCAATACTCCAGAACTCTGCCTTACGTTGAGATATGGCTTGAAGTACGCTGGAACGCAGAGAGGGGCCCAGATCGTTGAGGTTTCACAGTTTGCATTGCCTTATCACCAATATTGTCATCAGTTGTATGTACGCATTTGATCACGTGTTATCCATCGCCTGATTGCGAGAACGCCATGAAAGCTTCTGGGTGAAGACATATCTATCGCTTCGCCCACTGTCCTGACTTTTCCAAATCGTTGCCTGCTTGACTCAAGGAGCTGGTCAACAAAGTCATGTCAATCTCAGCTCAGGGCCTATCAAACGATGATTGCCAAGACAGCAAGCTCTCTCACTTTGAGGGAGAGCCACTCAACCTGGTTTCTGATGGAGATGCAACACTGGTGGTATCTAACGCCCTCGATAATTCGAAGAAGCGCTTCCTCGTTTCCACGGTCGTTCTCAGTCTCGCTTCTAGATATTTCGATCGCCTCTTTAACGGTCACATGGCAGAGGCTCAGAAACTCTCCAGCGGAGGACCGGTGTCGGTCGACCTGGATGAAGACGACCCTCGAGCTGTGGAACTCATCCTCCGGGTTCTTCACCACCAGGCACCAGACCTGTCCGTTCACCTGGACCTAAATCTGATCGCCAGTATCGCGCTGCACGCTGACAAATACGACACCTGTACTGTGCTGGAACCTTGGGTCACTCATTGGCTGGATGCTCTTCAACCAACTGGAAAGTCTGCGGTCGACATTGGACTACTCCTGCTAGCTACGCACATGGTTCATGCCCAGTCCAGATTCACTCTGGCGTCAACGGTTGCCGCGAGGGATCTTGCAAAGGGGTTTGAGCGATCATGGTCGACGCATGAGCTTTTGCAACACATTCCTGATGCGACGATAGGTAAGCGCGCATCCTGTGATGCTATGACTGACGGTGTGACTGACCCAAACAGACCAAATCTCTGAGCAAATTCGGAGTATGGCGCGACAGTCCAGATATCTGATCGAGGGCGCTGAAGCTACTCTCCGAGGAGACATTACAACGCATGACACGAAGTATATGGAGTGTAGACTCTGCGCTAGACGACATCCATCAGGCGCGAAGAAATGCCATCCTTGCAATAACACCGATCTGCGGCAATTGTACTGCACCTGTGAGCTCAGGGTGTCTGACTACATTGGGGTACCCAGACAAGTGGAGCTGTGGGGATCCTCTACCCCGCTCGGATTTCTTGCAGCCTCGGAGATCCGATCGCGGATGTCTTATGCTCGCGCAGACGTGAAGCACAATTGCGATGCTGGCTTGAACTGCCCCTTGAAGATCCAGATTGGAGTCGTCGGTGATAAATTACAACGTCTTCTCGACAATTGCATTGGCCTAAGTCTGGGGGGCTCAGGATAGGAAGGGGGTTGCGGTGTATACAAGATCACTCAGCAAGTTAGACATCCTCGTCTCCTCCATTGCTGCGAAGGTGGGCTTTGTCAGATAGTGTATGTTTTCGCTCACTCGCGCTACTGTGTTCGTACCAGTACAGCGTTCCGACTGGGCTCGAGAGCTTGATGCCGGCACTTGAGTAAGCTGGCGATGCAACAAGCACGATCTCGTGGCCTTGTAACTCCTCGAGAGAATGCTGCCGGTTGGCACGGGTTCAGGTCATCCTTCATGCCAAAAGAGCAATCCATAGTAGGCTTGCAAGCAGTGACAAGGGGCGACAAAGGGTTTCCCGCAATCACTTTCGTCGAGCGTTTGCTAGTATGTCCGACCTCAGGTAGATCAAGCAAGAACCCTGGTCGATTGAGAGAAACGAAAAACCGCGAAATATTGGAGAAAACCCGTGGGTTGTTTGGCCGTAGTGTACGATCCTGTAATGTGGAAATCTCTCTCTCTGGAACGCTAATGGCTTCATGAATGCGGTCTCGTCGCTTGGTGGCAATTTTGCTGTCTAATACGACACCTGTACGCCCTTTCGGCCGTCTCTTTCAACTAGAGACATACCTTACCTCTTCGGAGGGTGAGGTTCGAGAAGGGACGTGAAGACGGACCAGCTCTTAGACGGCCCTGAAGAGGAATGTCAGCCGGACGTAGAAGCTGTTAAAGCTACTATCCGGTTCCTCGAAACGGAAGGCATGTTGACATATCAGCTATCGGCTGAGTAGGTAACGATAGGAATGGATAACTCTCATTCATGAGCAAAGACAGCGAATCTCTTTTGTACGTAACGTCACTCTCTAGGGGCGGCTCATACGGTCACCGTGAATAGCCTGATTGGATCAAACAAACAAATGATGGGGCTTAGAGATAAAAAGTAGACATGGCAACGTCAACGGACATATCGCTTCTGGAAGAGCCATTCTTTTTACCATCGCTCGCAATGCACTGACTTACGACTGTATACACCGGTCGAGGATTCACGTTCGAGAGTGTCATCCGATTTTGGAAATGGAAAGTAAAACGACGACGGCATGGTGTCCAACGCTTAACCATAGTTTCTGATGCTCAATCACTGCATCCTTGCAAATCTCTCAGCCACGTGAGCAACGAACATTTCAACAAACAGACCACCCTCACGCAAAAGGTGACAGAACCCCGAGGAAAGAATAAGTGACTCGAAGTTATTGGCAGCAAAGTGCACGCAGATCTGTTGCAGAATATCCCCTGATAACTTATGCGGACTCTGGCAAGATTCTCCTCCGACATCGTAAGTGATCCTTTCCGGAGTGTGCTCGAAGATATATCTGACTAGGCCGGGAAAGTCGGCAGATGGCGTTTCTGCGCGTTCATAGTGTCTGAAGGACCTGCTCAGGCGCTCACTGGAAAGTACTTTCAATGGTTTCACGTCGTATTTTTCTCCCAGAACGTAGAGCTGTGCGTGGCAAAAGAACACAGCCGTGTACTCGTTGCGGCCGATGATGTTGCGGCGTATCTTCGAAGACGTGGACAACGGGCAGGTGACAGCTACACTGATGTCCGGATCTGGCAACTTTGAACGCTTTTGGTTGCATGAGGTCGCCTGGACCTCTGCCATCGCCTTCTGCTTCTTCATGTCTTTTTTGGTCTTTGCAAATGTCCTCCATGGATCGATCTCAGGTTCTGGCGTCTCTGGGACTGGTTCTGGCAGTGGTTCCTCGTATGGCTCTGCTGGAGCCTGGTGCGCGTGGGGTAAGATTTCGGTAGCCGTTCCCCGAGCGCTCGTCTTGTGCTCGTCGTTATCGGACCCTTGGGTGCTCGTCGAGACTTCCTCAACATGTTCGGGTTGAGGCGAGTTATAGTCGCCTGTGTATACGAACTCCACGAAGCGAGCAAATGTCACTTCATTGACGTCGAGTATCGTCGCGAATCTTTCTCGTGACTCTCGCATTCCGTTTTCTACAAGAGCGAAGAGTGTAGGTGAGGTCCTCGATAGAAGGAGCTTGTGAACGGCGAAATGATGACTGCCAATCTCGAATTCGAAGGTTCCACCACAGAACGTCTTAAAACTTCTTTGTCAGTTACCTGAATGTGACGACATTCAACAATGACTGACGCAAGATTCGGATTTGCCATCTTCGATGAGATGTAAGTTACTCGCTTTCGGCTGCCAGGTAAAGTTGAGAAGAAGGAGTCAAGATGATCGAGGTGACAAGTTTTATCCTGCGACAGGCATCTGATGATGATAATGGAGTGTGTTTGTGTGTGTATGTAGAATTTCGGTGAGTCTCATCTCGATTTGAGAGACCTTCGAGCTGACGACGGCCAACGGACTACCTCGCTTGACACGTCTGACATGCAGCCACTATCTGCGCCTCGCCCGGCTTGATTCAACCACAGGTCCACATTACTGTATGTAATCCTCTAATAGGCAGGTGATAAACAACCGTTCAACTGCTGCATGGCCAGTCGAGCGTGACAACATGTGCTGATGCATGATGAGCTGGCCTTTCGGTATCTCTAGAGAGCAGGACCGGTCATGGCCCCAGAACTAAGCAAGCCACTTCTTAATCGCAATAAACATAACATGCAGACAAACTTAAGAAGAGCAACCGAGTAGTTGGTATCTCCAATATGATATAAGGCACATAACCACAGCTTCCAATCATGAGTCGTACGAGTCGAGGGTCAGGAGTAGAGACTGGGTTTGTGTGCAACGCCTCGCTTCCCGCATGCATAAGCTGTGAAATATGCGACCAGGAATCGCAGGTGCCCTAGCTGCCTTGGCGCAATCGGGCTGCGATTGATTGGTCACTTGCGTAATCATCTACGCATCCCGATTTTGTTACCTACGAGAATTGCATTAGTATCGGTCCAGCAAAGTGACTCACTAGGGACGGCTGGTACGTTCACCGTGAGCAATCTGACAGAATGAAATAGGTAATCAGTCAAAGTAAAAGTATCAACATTGTACTCACTTTTGGACGACAGAGTCACTAACGTGCAGATAGTACGACTGTGAGTACGTAAGTAACAGTATTATCGCAGTACCATGAGACCAGCTTGTGAGTTGCATATCTGCCGCCAAGGAGAAGTTATGGATCTTCTAGGGAATTTGTCCATGCTCTTTGAGGCCTATCTGCCCCTGATCTTGCATGCTCTACTAGCAATGAATCCTCTTTGTTACTGGGAATGATCTACACTGCAAACGATCTCCGTCTTTTTGTCGCTTCGTCGCGAGAGTTCGAGTGTTGTCGTTGAGGAGATTTTGCCGGGCGCCGCATCCGAGATCCCGCGTTTGAACGCGGACGCCTCAGAATCTTCTTCGCTATGATATTCGTTTCATCAGAGCCCTAAGCTTTTCCAGACCATCCCCAACAACATCAATGTTCTCCGACAAATTGATTGCAAGCATGAAACAAAAGAGGAGAAGGGCCTTGTTCAGTTCAGTCTTTGTGTCATCCCCAACATCTCCATTTCGATATTTTGTCAGAACACTCGGATGGAAAGCATGAACTACGTGGACTCTCTTTCCATTGAACTTCATGAGTGTTGTGTCGCCTGCTTTGCTCTTGTGTTTCGTTAGATGTGAGAAGAAGGTGCCAGCACTTTTGTCAACAGTGCATTGACACACGAGCATAACGTCTGGGTTCAAAGCTTTCAAGGACTTTTTGACGGCGCGGAAGTTGTATTCGCCTGTTCTTACGCTTGAATAAGCCAATGTCACAGCGTTTCAGTGTCGTGACTTACTTGCTGCTATCCACATAACTTTCATTATATGATGCGTTAGGTATAAGTGCACGACAGTTGATTATCGCAGTATTATGCTCGTCCAGGATGCCTTTGGATGCCGAACGGAGAAGGGAGCCGATCTCATGTATTGATTTTTCAGAGTGTTTTGTGGGTTCCAAGAGCAGTACCACGATCTTATTGTGTGTACAGGAACCATGTTTCTGAAGTTTTCCGACGTCAGAGGATGTCAAACTGCCCAGTTCGCCAGTCGATCGATCAGCCGCATCGATGATAGGTCGTAAATGTTTCTCTGTAGAAGCTCCGCGCGAAGCATACGAAGGTCGAAGTGCAAGTGTATGAATCGAGGAACATGCATTCCAGAGATCTGTATCCTGGATGTCGAAGATTTTGTAGTAATAAGGATCTTTCGAGAGCGATGCCTTGCATTTCTGGAAGCTCAAGGGCAACGTGGCCATGTCTGTAGTGGAAAACTGCCCTGCATATGGTAATGCTCGCTCTCTCATGTCTAGGCTTTATAAAGTTGTATGGATCACATAGGGCGGGAACGAAACGTGACGTTACACTGCATACAGCTAGGTTGGCTGTACGTACATGGCCCGGCATGGAGGGATGCTGTGCAGCTGCAGTGTAAGCCAAATGCCGCTGAAGTGGCGCCTTCCAAACGTAAAGCTCGGAGAGACCATGGCGATCCTAGCTCCACATTCTTTCATGTATTGGAGAGTGCAAGAATACCCATTCGCCGAAAACTTCACCGGTGCGCGCTGCACGCGTTCTGCCATATGCGTTCCTTCCCACCCCAAGCTGCATAATTAAGCACGGTGAAAAGCCCTGCACGATGCAGGTATGCGTTGTTGCAAGAGCGCAGCAGCTCCACCAAAAATCCCGCTGCATGAATAGTTACGGCAATTTAGCGTGCGGGGATGCGCAATCTGACGCTGCAGTGGGCCATCAATCCTACTGCTCCCCAAACAAGGCAGCACAGAATACCAACTCAGTAAAGTGATTTAGTCATATAGGGGTCGGCTTAGCCTCGAAGCAGTATATACATTGGATCTGGGCGTATACGTATGTGATATACATCGCAATCTCTCCTGGAGTACTTAAGCAGAATCGGTTCAAGGGACGATTACTACCCTGGCAAGGAGGCCCAAAATTTCCCGCACTTCAGAACGCAAGACACATGTTCGCAAGTGGCTACGATTGTGCAATCGATCTTCGATGGCTTGCGTTGTCATACAGCGCACTTCTCGTCGTGCGGCATCTGCAGGACACTGCAGGGCAGCGTTCATGACCCTGGTTGCCATGCTATCCACTTTACCTCACTGCCCTTCTTGTAAAACTGCGAAGTCGAGTGAACATCATGCGGCGGTGACGGTATGTGGCGCCTGCATGACTCGGCGTCAGCTGTCTGAACGAGCATCGAGCACCCCGCGCGTTTGATCCGACGACATATTCGCGCGGCGCTGATCCGAAGCTACTGTAATTGAGGGAAACGTTGCCCGTGGGAGCGCAGAATTCCCAGGCAGTTCCGTTTTCTGGTATCTCCTGCGAAGGAAGGCTACAGTGGTGAGTCGCACTTCTAAGCTTTGTAGATCATTTGTCAAACTTTAGGTGTAAACCCATTAAGATACAATTTCCACGAACAAGGCATGAATTGTGAGCTGTGTCATCGACGTCTCATCCCCATTGCTTGTGATTATTGAACAAGCTCGCATCCGAGGATCACGGACAGCCTCTCTCAAACACACTACCCGACTTTTCAGGGAATCTCCCTCCCATCTCCATTCTTCTGCGTCTGTTGTAGGCCGTACATGAGGCGGACGAGGTGTAAGCGTCATCATAGGCCGGCTCTGCAGTCTCAAGCCAACGTCGAAACCGTCGAGAGGAATCTCGTAAAAGCGCCGTACAAAGACGAGCTACTATTCGTTCCCTGTTCCGCCATTGCATCGCCCAATTCTGCAGCCCTCGCAAAATGCCGTCAGATGTGGTCCGTTTTGTTCGCCCGAGAAGAAAGGAGGTTCAACTTCCAACCCGGACCACTTCTTCAGCCGGTACACGACTCTCTCGGCGTAAGAGTTATCCAATTTTGGCCGGCTCGTTCTTCCACACTCTTGGCACCGCTGATTGTACACTCTGACATTGTACCTCAAATCGTGGTACAACCGTATTGTCACCGGTATCATCTTGCTCGACCATCCTTTTGAAATGCACCGAGTATTCCAGCAAGTAAATCGGCCCATGACGTTGGTGTCATATTCTCTAGTGCTTTTGAAAGGGTCGTCGATGTCGTAAAAGTCGAACGAGAGGCCGCTTTCTTGCAATAGACGCAGTACATCTCTATGTCGAGATGGATGGAGGGACCAAGGGTTTCGTGACTTGTTCTTCTTTTTCGACATCTCGGATAGTAGTGTGGAGGTGAACGATGACAAGCTTTACTGTAGGTGAAACTTGACACAAAATGAGGATGAACGATCGGTTTATATGCCTCCAGGGTGTGCAAAGCATGGTGTTTTAGGAAGCCAATCACAGTCAAACGTAGGCATGACCCAGTATTCTGGAAGTTAGTCTCACGCAAATCTGCACTCTATGACACGATCTCGCTGAAAAGATCTACCGTTGAGGTTGGTCCAGCGTCATACCTTACGAGTATATACTGTCACAATACGGCTATGGTTACCTTCCTTGCCTTATCTTCAAAGGCCTCGATCTGATATTTTTACTCTTCGAACGCACCTTTAATTTTTTGGGCGGTTAGAAGTCAGTGATGGCTTTTACTTGGGAAACTTTCTGTTCGGTAGATGGCATGTTCGAGTCTTAACAACCAGACTCGTGCCGATACTCTTTTTATCTCGAGATCACGTTAAATGATCGGACGAGCAAAAAGGTGATTCAACACCTGATGCTCAAGAAGGCCCAAGTATGGTCACTAACGGATGAGTTGACAGATAATATATCCTCCACCTACAATCCCGCACGTCTCTCAGCCTTATTTCTTTCCGCTGTTGCCGCCCTCACTTCCCTTAGGTCCACTGGCGCTCCCGGTCTGGCTCACGCGACCCGAATTAGCATTGGTCGCAGCAGCAGATTGGGCATGCGAGGCGAAGCCAGAATTTCCGCCTGGTCCTGACTGCAAAGATCAGCTTCGCGGATATAAGAGATGAGGCTTTTGACTTACGTTTGCGGACTGGATACGAGACGCTGCGTCACCCGACATAGGCGCTGCGATCTTGTTGCTATCACTCGGCATGTTGTCAATTGCTGTTCTGGTGATTGGCTGGTGTTGTTTGGAGATTTTGGTGAAAACAGTAGGTGTTCGTTCAGGGATGTGAATCGAGCCGTCCTTTATACCTCTGAAGATATCACCACAACGTCAACGACTACGACAAGCTTGTAGATCGCTTAGGCGACATCAACGGACACGAGTTCGGACTACACCTACTTCGAAAAGACTGCATGTCGAAGCGTCATCAGGGTTGCGGATATGAGTGCGTAACACGGTGCATGAGGTAACAGAGTAGTCTTGGGATAAGGGTCTGCGCTAAAACGCCGCATATTAGTTTAGCGTAGTACTGAGTTGTCGCTTGTGCTGGCGAAGAAGGAAAGATCCCTCACGGCCTCGCACGAAATTGCAATGGGCGATCGCGCCTACTTTTTCTAGATAAGTTAGGTGTGCTATCGTTCTGTCTGCCAATATAGACGACATGTACTCTGAGCTGTTACTGCGCCACTTCCAATGGATTTAAGTTACTTTGGCACAAGTATACGCGAGCGAAGTTCGCTCAAAGTAAGAATGGTCGCCTGACTTCTCTGTAAAAGTTTTTGGACACCACAAGCTTGCTAGACTCATTTCCGATGTTAGAACGAAAACCGTCATACCAAGCACTCACGAGTATTACCGACCATCCCCATGTTCACATGTGTAATTCAACCTCTCTCTGCGCTGGGGGCTATGCTATGGTTGTGCCACTTTTGCACACACGCGCTAAAATGCCGTAAGGTACAGCGATTGCCGCGTTCGTTCATCAGTTTTTGTGTTTGAGAACCCTAGTAAAGGTCTCTCTCATACGCTGCCCAAGTCTGTTGAGCTTTGAACAGCGGGTGGTGCCATAATCTCAGAAAAACCTACGGTTGGAAATCTCCTTGTTGAGACGCTCAAGTCCAGGGACGTAAGCCATTAGGATAGCGAAACATACATACCCGTTCTGTCAATGGAGTTAGAACACCTAACTTCGTTTCGAGTTTCGATGGAGCGAATCTGTGCGGATCCAGCTCTAGCGGCCTGCTTGATTCTACTGGATCTATTCAGGGGCAAACAACTGCAGCAGACGCGCCTAGCTGGATACCCTCAGCCCATCAATAGCCACATGATTGGATTCATAACCCGGCTGGTCAATCACAATCATATTCTCTCAAGGTGACGATGCACTATTGAATCTGCACTTTGTTCTTTTCTTGTACGAAAGGGCCCTAGATGAGAGCAAACACGTTCATATCGTCAGAATGGATCTTAAACACTCTGGTGCCGTCCAAGCTGAGCAGAATGGCCCCGAATATTCAATTAGTCTAATGCTGGTCGAGACTTGGACGTGTACTCCCCACCTTTACCGTCGTGACGCCGATCGTAGACTCAAACCTTCTGCGAGGACAAAACCCATTCAGAAGTGATGCATGAGACATTTCTCTTGTCGTGTTTGTCATCCGCCTCAGAATCGCCATGTTAAGATTGTTGATTGGCACACCTTCAGTCCAAGATGGAACAGTCCACTGCACCCAAACATTTCCATGGCAAGGTCGCTTCTGCGTCTGCAGAGGATGGTACATGAAGTACAAGTCGCAGCAGTGGCAGGAAGCTTTGCTGCATGCGATGTATTTGTCATCATCAAAGAACTGCATGCTTTTGAAGTGGAAATATTCCAACATAGTGACTTCTGCGTGTAGCTTAGTCTTCAGCTTGGTGTTCGCAGTGGCAGATCGCAACCAGTAAATCAAAGAGTCGGCTTTTTGGACTCTTTCGAGTAAAGAGTCGCACATGGTAGATCCTCTGAATGTTGGCAATACTCTCAAGATCAAGTGTTGTAGATTTTCGTCCAATCTCAATCTAGTCGTTTCGAGCATTGGAGGCTGTACCGATCGCACGATCGCGTTGCGTATGATCGGGAGGAAAGCAGGCGTGTGTAGAACAGTTGACGTTGCGGTCTTCTGCCAGTGACCCAGACGTGCCACTAAGTGTCTCGCAGAAGTCCGAAAGTCATCTGTGGGGTTCTCGGTCGGTTTCTTCAGTAACGCGTATGTGGGAGAATGTCGAAAGTTGTATGCAGCCTTGCAAAGGCTGAATGGGCA
>Ga0265797_10006051_pt1 | contig 17361 bp, 14 predicted proteins | sample P2T30metagenome_FD_192433 | JGI IMG/M metagenome (GOLD analysis project Ga0265797, IMG submission 192433) | Plant litter microbial communities from East Loma Ridge, Irvine, California - P2 T30 | ecosystem: Environmental > Terrestrial > Plant litter > Unclassified | place: USA: California...
GTTCCATCACATTTTCGACGCCGCAAGCGAGGCTTCACCATGCATTGGCTGAGCTACCAGACATTGGACTTCGGAGCTTCCATAGGGTACACACCTTCTGACCTGGCCTGGGCTTGACAACATTTGTAAGTGTCGTTAGCAAGCAGTCCGGACCGCCTGCTATAGCCCAGCAAAGGTTTTCTCCGTGCAGCCTGTAAAGCCGCAAGTGTCGAGAGGCCCCTGGATTCGCTCAAGCATAGATCGGTCGTGAGTGGGGAGCTCCGTCGAAGAAAAAGTATCTATGGCTTGAGTGTACAAAAGAAGCATAATGCGACAGCTCTCGACGCCCACCTCCGGTACATGTGGCTCTGGACCTCACCTTGGCAAAAGTAAAATCGATGCATAAGTGTGCGTCCGAACGGATTCAACGTTCAATGCCAACAACGACACACTTGTTGTGTCGGACCTGTATCTTGTTCATACCGATGGTATCCGTTAAACCAGCTGTATAGGACCGCGTTGGTGACAATGTAGTATATTGCATGACATCGTATCCATTATCGGCGCAATAGTTTCGTGGTCGAGCTGAGCGTTTGGTATTTAGATCTGTGGCGATCAGCTGTAATGATTGGTTCGCTTGATCATCGTCTGGTAGATCTCGAAGCGCCACGCGCCAAAGAACACAAAACCGCGCTTTCCAATGGCTTGCTGAACCACTTTTTGTGTTTGCTTCAATCAGGTCCCTGGACAATCTCTTGTACTCTCTGGGGTCATTGTGGAATCGATGACTGCTAACAATCTCTATGCAACATCAAGAGACGTGTGCAGGCAACGAACGACACCTCGCCATTGTCACGAAACGATCAGATGCGCTGGGGAGCCTGTGTGATGTGTGGATGTATAGCTGGATCTCGCAAATGCTGTTCTCGCGTGCTCTGCAGCCGCACGGATGAAAAGATCTCTGGAGCTCTACCTCTCAACTCATATGGGCTGGATCTTATGTGGCTGCCACATGGAAGCCACATGCCTTATCAGCCCTCCAAAGGCTGGCTGAAGCCGCTGAACCCTCTTTAGTGTTCCAAAGTCTCACTCCAGTCGTAGCTTCTGGCTTGCCGACTCGACTGATTCGTTCCAGTCACTCTGCTGAATGTATCATGCCTCGTTCCTCCACGGGTGATGGCTTGCCCCCAGTAGGCCTGCAGTCTGTCTCGGAGGGGCCGTAAAAAGTCAGTCGAAGCTCTTCTCGGTAAGGACCGTGAGCCACCAGGTCCTGATCGAGCTCGCTTGTGGCTCATAGGTCGTTTTCGGCCAGATCATGTGTCTCATATGTTGCTGTGTTGTCTAGTTCGGACTTATAACCACACGCCCCCATGCCCTGTCGTCCGCTGTGGCCACATCATTCGCAGTCACCATGAATCCTTCATACTCCCGCGAGGCTGCAGAGCAACGCGAGCTGGATGAGAAGAAGGCTGCATCGCAGTCAATCCGTCCAGTCTCTTCCCCGAACTCGAACGAAGATATCGAGAGCTATGCCGATCCATCATGGGCGCCAGGCTTCTGGGTCCGGTTCCCGTGGCTCGGTTTTGGTGCACTGGTCACTGTGCTTATTACTTCTGGAGCAAGCGTGTTGACTCTTATGCTGTCGAATGGCAAATCGGAGTCGCAATGGGTCAAACAGCTTCCGCCCAATGTCATCTTAAGCCAGATGAACAACGTGTCCAGCCTATGTTTCGCCCTTGCGATTGGTGAGCAAGATCCTTTTCTTTGGATACTATTTAAGAGTTGCTGATTTCAATCGCAGGCAACGGTGTTGCAATTGCGTGGTGGCGAAAGATGCTCAGAGGTTCAGCAACCATTGAGGATCTACACCGATCATGGAGTTTCAGCACCAGTATTAAGAACATTGCATTTGCTGGCAAATACTTCAACCTCATCGCACTTGCAGCACTCACCGCAAAGCTCACCATCATCGACAGCTCTCTGATGCAGAAGGCCTTCTCCACTTACATTGGCACTGACGTTCCAGTCAACGTCACAAACATCATCGGTTACGTGAACGAGACGATCCCAGTGACCTCGGTACAACAAACCGGTCGAACAACCCGGGACGGCTTGTCCATGGCACTCAATCTCGAATTACAGAAATGGTCTCAAGACGGTCCAGTGTACGACAGTCTGTTCCAAAATTGCGAGGGTACATGCTACCTCCGAGTACCCGCTGCTGGTTTCGAGATCGACTGCGGTGAGCCCATTGTCACCGAGATCGACTATGGAAAGAGTACAGCAGAAGCGACGGCCCTCCAGGGTGATCTTGCGTCAATGACTGACGGCAGCGCGATAGCTGGTGGCTCATTCCTCACTCCAAACAGCAGCGCCAGCGACATTGCGAAGGCAAGAGCTTATGTCGAGGCCAACTTTACTGCTTCGATGTTCAGTATCAACTTCACACGGCAAGATTACTCGCCCGACGATCCTGCGCCAGACGGTAGCAATTACTCATTCATCTTAATGGAAATGCAGTCCACCGTCACCCAAGATACTGCGGTCTCTTCTGATCCGAGTGCAAAACCAAGACGACAGGAGAGCAATGACGCTATCTGTCCTGGAACCGCTACTCGACAAACTTGCAAGCTTCGCCCTGCTGTGATCAGTTACCCAATCCAGATCACAAATTATACTGGCGCGCACGCCCTCAATGGCATCAAGCTTGGTACCCCACAAAGGCAAGGAGGCAATGAAAGCCACGTCGTCCTGATAGAGGAGCCCTATAACATTACCTCGAAACAGCAGGGAGGATTCCGCGTGCTCCGCCACGAAGACATCAAGGGGCCAGCCGATGGTAGCGTTGAGCGTCTTGGAGGTCTAGTGCTGGGGCTGCAGACTTATCTCGGAGGCAATGCCAGCGTCTATTTCGGCGGCGCAGTTGGCTACATAGCCGAGATCAACGGCGGTGCTTACAAGTACTCACTCAACGCCGGACAGTTAGGTTCCCAGTGCGGGTACCAGTGGATCAACCCTCTCGATCCCGGCAACCGGACCGACAGTCGGACGCAGTCTGTGGTGACTTCGATCAACCAGATCATGCTGCTGAACACCATGAAGGTAAGCGTGACAGACCCAAATGGATACGACACCAGCCTGGGGCCGCTGCCAGCTACTACTTTCAACGCCACCATGTACCGCGATACCGTACACTATAGCACAAACAAGTGGTACATGATCGGCGCGGTGATCTCGAACTTCATCTGCGTCCTCTGCGTCTTGCCGTCTTACTGGGGTTTCTGGCAGCTCGGTCGCAAGGTAGCTTTGTCTCCGTTCGAGATCGCGGCTGCGTTCCGATCTCCTATGGTCAATACCGGTGGTACCATTGATGACATCCTGAGAGAGAACGGCAGTCAACCGGTACAATTCGGTCGCATTGTGACAGGCGACGCCGCTGGGCAACTTGGCGTGGCGGAGCCAGAGTTCGTCGAGCGAGCACACCCGGCGATCGGAAGTGCTAAGAGAGAGATTAATGCGAGTGTTGCAGGCGTTTTTAGCAAACGTGCTACGCAGTGATCGAGGGCGAGTATGATTTTGACAGCTTGGGGTATGGGATGCAACCGCAGCGAATGTCCCACGATATTTCGCCTGATATGTATAAGATTGTGAATGAAGACATCTTTCAAACGTGACTTTCCATCGTCGGCGCGCCCAAAAACAGTCTGGATAACATGACGAGGATATTTGCTAATTTCCAGACTGGAATCAGAAAGGCCTTTGAGCTTGCATGCTATCGTAACACAGCAACTTAGAATTTCATGGGGCTAGCAGGTATCTTGTATCGTGCATCAGTGTGAATACCTCTCCAAAAAAAAAAAGCTTCCCGTTCCATCGACATGGGCGCAGCGGTAAAGATGAGACGGCCTTTCATCTCTTCCAATCCTGCGATTGAATCGATTCAGAAGCATCACTCCAAGGCTTCTGCGTTGGCTCATCGGTGGTCCGTACTCCGTAACATTGCTTCCACAAGTTTGAACACCTCCCGACATGTCTTTGTCTCGGCAAAGCCTCAAAGGTATGAAGCTTTTGGTTGCGCAGACGTAGATGGTGTGAGCCAGAGTTTGCTTCCACCTTTGTTCCTGACCCTTCTCTACTCACACCTTCTCATTGCACTCTTCCAAGCGCACAAGCCGTTCAACTTCCCGCGCTGGTGTCGTGATGAATGGTGCCCACTCAGTACCCTGAACCTCTCTGTCGATGGCGTGTAAGAGCACACGAGGCCACCGCTGGAAGAACCATATGTTCGCCCGCTTCTGACAGAGAAGAGCATACCAAGCGAGTAGTACCAAAGCGATCGAATGACGAGCATCGCAAAGAGCGAAGAACGAATCATCAAATTCGATCGGCCAGCGTTGGATCAGACTAGCGGAAGAGTGGTCTTCCGGAGAATCGTCCAGCACGGCCATGTTGATGAAGAGTCCGCGTGTCGATTTGAGTGTAGCGTTCTGTTGGCCTGCATCCGTGATGTGTTGGTAGACCAGGCGCTCGAGCTCCAGGATTTGAGGGAAAGTCTCCGTCAATTTGGACTCGATGAGGGTGGTGTCGTATGACCATCCTGGGTTATTGGTAAGGCCCATGTCGGCTAGTAGTTGTGGATTCTTCGCGATGATAGCTCGTATGCCACGAGCCATGCGGAACGAGTCGAGAAGATCGCCGATGTAGTCGCTTGCATCAGATGTGCTCGGGCGGAGGACAGGCTCTGCGAACGAGAAAAGAGAGTTGAAGCCAGAGAAGTTGAAGATGGCTTCGGCGTGTGTTAAGCTGGAGGCGGTGATATGAGGGCGTGCAAGTTTTATGGCAGCGCCATGGTGTGAGATGGCCAGGGCATACCACTTAGGTTCGTCGGGATTTTTGGCCGTCATGTGAAGAGCTGCGATGGCGAGGAGTATGTGTAGGACTACCGTGACATCAGCTTCTTGATTCATGATAGCGTATGTAGTGTAACCACTTGTTATTGGGGCACTTGTGAAGTTATACTCACCATAAGGATGTTGGAACCCAAGATCGATCTCACGGCCTCGCGCCTGCCGAAACGATTCCTCGGCGTTGTGGTCGGAGAACTTGGTCGCATCGCCCATATGCCAGTCATGCAAGAGTTGTAAATCTTCGATATTCAGCTGTCTCTCGACAACTTCAGAATCACATGGAGATTCGGATGCACTCAAGCTGCAAGATGAGTTGAGGCGTTTGCAGTTGGAGCAAGTCGGATAGATCTCGTCGCACTTGAAACATAGTGAGCGACAAAGCTTTCGATATATCGAAGCAAACATGTTTGCGATGCGAGGAACAGGAAGGCGATAAACTGTGGGAGGAGGCTGACCTTGTAGTGTCTCTTCTTGCACTGGGCGCATCCATTGCGAGATTTATTATGCGTCTTCCGGCGACGGCCTCCATTCGAGGCGGCCTGGCTGCTTGCGGCCATTGGATGCACAAGCGCACAAGTATTGGGATGCGAGTTGTCGGAAGGTCGCCACAGCCGGCACAAGACCGTACCTATACGGCATCATGCCAATCTCTTGTTTGGTTCGGTCCTGAACCGTTCTTGCGAAGATACATCGATGGGCCCGCTTTTGTCCAGCTAATCACGGCTCGCGCGTATTCTATACGGAGACCCACATGAGCTTAACTTGTACACGACTCTACTTGGCGTTTTAGTTGCCACCCTTCGTTTACTGTTCACTTATCTCGCATTGTTCCCGAAATCCCGAGTCTTTCATCTTACCCTACCGTAAGTATACGGCAGTCTGAAATGCAATACTCTGGACTCTACTCTATCGATGCAAATCACGTTCCGTGATCGGTCTCATCCTCCGCCACTTCTACGCAACAGCAGTCCCATCTAGAAGCTCTGTAGTGCTTTTCCCATCTGGAACCTCTCAAAAGAATACCGGTTGTAGAACCATCATACTGACGCAGTCGACAGAAATGACAGCAGATGTGCCATGTGGAGTGATCCCACATACCTGTGCGGACTGCTAGAGGTAGTTACAGCTACAATACCTCCGCCATCTACCAATCTTGTGATAGACGAGCGGCAAAGCCACCTCAAGACCAAAAGTATCATATATTGAGATCAATTTTTCAATGATACATACGACCATAGGTCAGTGAAAACTGGGCATCCCGTCCGCTCTGCCATACATAAGCACTGAACCGGGCGACTAGTACTAGAGTGGGTGACCATCTGGGAATCCCGCCTGTTGTATGTTTTTGTCTTTTTAGCATCGGACGCGTAAGAGAAAGAGAAGACTCTCTTTTTGAAAGATCGTCATGCTATCGTGGCACTAACCACGCAGAGACAGTGCCCAAGTAACGTACGGAACAAGCGTGAGCCTCACATACACATACATATATATACACACCGAAGTTAATCACAAGACACTAACTACTCCAGAACATTCCTCTGCCTCGCCTCCTCCACACTACTATTCCAATCCGTCTTCCCAAGATACAAAAATTCGATCAATGCTACAAGCCCCAATGCTATAGCAACACCAGTCCATAGCCCCCAGAGCCCCCAATTCAATCCAAACGTAGTGCCAAAGCTAATCGGCATCGCGATGACATAGTAGCAAAACAGCTGCACATACCCTCCAAAATGCTGCCGGCCTAAACCACGTAGCACACCATTGCAGAGCGCAGCAAGCGCGTCGAAGAGCTGGAATGCTGCGCAGAGGGGGAGCACGGCGGATGTGAGGCGGACGACTTCCTCGTCGGAGGTAAAGAGGTAAGGGATATAGTTCTTAAGAGCGCTGAGGAGGACGACATTGAAGACACCGATGATCAAGGCGCCGAAAAAGGCTACTCTGGTAGTCATTTTCGCGGCGTCGACTAGAGTTGCACCGATGAGGTTGGCGACGCGGGTGGATGCCGCGATGGAGAGAGGGAAGGGGATTTGGAAAGTGATGTTGGTGAGAGTTGCGAGGATGCTCTGTGCGGCGAGGACTTCGACGCCGAAGTAGGAGGCTGCGAAGGTGAGGATTTCGAAGGCGAGGACTTCGGCTTCGACCATGATGACGCCGGGAAGGGCGAGTTTGATCATGGGCTGCCAGTTGTGGAGGCCCTTTTTGGTGAAGCCGTTCCAGCAGCTCATGCCGCTTTTGCTGAAAAAGCGGACGTAGATGAAGAGGCCGAGTGGTAGGCAGTTGTCGGTGATGGCTACGGCGATAGGTGCTCCGATGAAGCCGAGGTTGAGTTTCCAGACTAGGAACCAGTTCAAGAATGCGTTGAAGGGACTCAAGATCATCAAGACATATAGTGAAGCTGAGAACTCTCCTTGAGCTTGGACGAAACGCTTACCAGCTTCAAAGGTAGCGTAGCCGGGAGCTCCAAGAAGGACGATCTTCAGATAGAGACCAGCAAGCTCTGCTACTTCTCGTTCAGGAACGATCGCGACGAGAATCTTGTCAGCTAGCAGCCAGATAATGGCGATTGGTACAGTGACAGCCCAGAGGAAGTAGACCATCCTCTGCATTTGCAACCCGACCAGCTTCTTCTTGCCGCTACCGTATGCTTGCGGGCACAGTGTGTCCAGACTTGTGGCCAAGCCCTGATATATAGCATAGCCTGTGATGTTGGCTGTCATACTCGCAAGACTTACAGCTCCTAGTTCCGTAGCGCCGATGTGGCCTAGCACGAACACAGAGGCGACTGTCAACGAGTACTGCAAGAGGAACGTGGCCATGAGTGGGAAGGCATATCCAGACAATACCTTTGCCTCGCGCTGCCATGTTGTCTGGATCTTGCCATCCTTGACAGCATTGTCCCATCGTTCAGAGATAGTCTTCGGGTCGGCTTGTCCACCGTACGGCAGATTTGATTCACCCAGAAGCGGTGCTTGTTCGGATTGTCCCGGACTCACGCCAGCACTTCCAGGTTGCGCGTTCGACTTCCCATCGCCTCCTGGGATTGGGAAGGAATACCAACTCTGTCTCCTCATCCTCTGGCCCTCGGGTCCACGAGCATGCTTGGGTGGTATCAAGTTGTTGTCTCTCAACAAGCTCCTCTCTTCCTCAAGTAGCCTCTTCCGCTCTTCCTTAGACATCGCATGTCCCAAATCCTTCCCTCTCACACTCGCAGTGCTCCCAAACTCCACCGGCATCCTAGCTCTGTTGCCAGCCGCAACGAAGCTGTTGCGCCGATAAGACTGGTAGAGAGAGAACTGCGTCTCCCTCGCCGGCGCAGAGCTCGAAAGCAACCCTCCATCTTCTTCCTCGTCATCGCTGCTCGCAATCCCACTTGTGTCCTCCTCTTCCTCTTCATCGTCCTCGAGATCTCGCTGCAAGCTCGCTCGCGCAATCGGAGCCGAGTCCCTCCAGCTTGAACCGAGCGAACGGCTCAGCATGCTGCCGACTCCAGCGGGCACCGCTGCCGCGACAGGCTTGGGACGCGACATGCTGGAGTGTGTTGCTGTCGTGCACAATAGCTGGTGATCAAGTAATCGAGCTTACTATGGTATGCCTGATAGCAACGGGGTCCAGAGGAGGAAGTGGGGTGTAGAGTTGGAGTAGTGAACTTTGGACCGCATGTCGGAGCTCACCTTTGGGGCGCCTGCTATGGCCAGCATTGGTCCGTGGGTTAGGTTACCTTCAACGCGTTGAGGTGATCCTGGTTACCTTACATGTACATGGAGCGGCCTCGACTCTCTTATCTTGAACGCGAGTGGCGAGAGATATGGAATGGAGAGTTGCTGGAATAGTTGTGCGAGACGAGACGAAACAACGAAGTCCTCGCCAAGCGCTCGCGTAGCACAAGAATGATGACCTGTCTTGTTTGCGTATCATCTTCGTCTGACTCAAGACAGTATATATCACTGGTACTGGCTCAGTGGAATCCTAAATGGTCGTTTATTCACTCATGCGCAGGTTCTGAATTCAAGAGGTTGCTCCTATCGATCAAGACCTCAACACGCTTCGAGAATCTTTGTCAACGCAGTTGGATCAAACCATGTCAAAAATCTTGGAGCGTAACGGATGAGTATCATTTCATTTAATCATCTGTCGAGCTGCCGATATACTAATCTCACCATATGAGTAACAAAATAATCGCCCTCGCCAATGAAACATATCCTCATATCACACGCAGATTCCAGTAACAAGCATCCATTGGCTCTTTTCACGAACCGGTTGACTCTAAGCAACCATCAATCGTCGTTTGGAGACTTCGCATTGTCCTCTCTCACGGTTTCAGTCCCAGTCTCAGCGACGCCATCTGTGCTTCTCACGCTTTCTGCCTCGGCCCTCCCAGTGCCCTCGGTTACGCTCTTCGCGCTCTCTGATCTTGCCTTGAACTCCCCGACGCCAGCATCCGTTACGCTTCCGGTCTTCGTTGACTCATGACCTCCAGCAACGCTTTCCGCGCTCTCTGATCTCGCATGTGGCTCTTCAGCGCCAGCGCCAGCGTCCGTTCCGTTTCCGGATTTTGCAGACTCATGATCGTCAGCAACGCTCTTCGAGCTCGGCGATCTCGCCTTTGGCTCCTCGATGCAGCAACTGGTATGCTTCCGGCTTTCGTAGACGCGTGATCCTCAGCAGGGACGTTCAAGCTGTTTGCCTTCGAGTTTTCTTGGTTGTCGCCGGCACTCGCCACACTCGCCACACTCTCCACCTTCGCCTCGACAGGTTGGTCAACCTCCAGTTCCCGCTCACGATGCGAGCTTGCAGAACTACCACCTCCAGCTCCAGCTCCTGCAAACGAGCCGATACTCTTACTTCCATGTGACGAACCAGCATCAGCACCCTCCACTCCAGCGCCACTCCCTCCATCGTCCCCGTCCACATTATCGGCACCGCTGACCCCCTCATTGTCCAAAATCCCAACCCTCCCCACCCTCCTAACCCCCAACACCGTCCCCCAAAACCCAACAACCTTCCGATTCGCCCTCTCAACCTCCTTCCTAACCCTCAACTCCCCCAAAGTCGGCACCTTCCCTTTGCCGCCTCCAGCAAGCCACCAGAGCCCCCGAGGCGGTCGCGCAGAATCCGGTCTCGGAAGAACCGGATCATCGACCGGAAGCGTCGTGCGGCGGCGAGGAGTCCTGAAAGGTAGCACGTCGTTGCCACCGCCACGGAGGTGAAGGCTAGGCTCAACATCGCTGACCCCATCAAGATCACCCCAATCCTGCCTCCCCACTCTCCGCTCCCTGGCGACTCTAGCGCTCTGAACGACTAATTGCATGCGTCCCAGCACTTCGCGTTCGTGCTCTGAGAGGGCGAGAGCGTCTAGAGAGGCTATGAAGTCTTCATTGTCGCTTTCGCTCGTAGTGGTGGTTGTTGCGGTTTCTGGAGCGGTTGCGCCGCTTTCGGTGGAATGCTGTGGCCATTGATCGGAGCGATCGCTTCGCCAGGAGGAGATGCGGCGGTTGAGGCTGGCGCGGAGGGCGCTGGGGAGGGAGACGAGGGAGGATCGTGGGGTGGTGTTGCTGCTGCTGCTGCTGGTTGATGAGGAGGATGAGCGGCGGGTGAGGACGTTCGTATCAGGTGCGTGAGTTTGTGAGTGGTTGGTTTGGTGGCTGGGGAGTATATTGGTTTGTGAACCATCCCGGGAAGAAGAACTATCCGCCAGCGGCCTCCCAGGTCGAGGGAAACAGCTGCCAGTCCCACTGAGCGTTAACAGAGTTTCGAGGAGCCGACGACACATCGTTGGCATGATGGACTGTCGTTTTCGCGTGAAGCGTGGGAAGGAGACGTAGGCAATGGGCCCGGCCATTTGCCTCGCCGTACATGTAGCACTGTACGACTGTGGTAGTGAATGCTGGGTTTGACTAGGAAGGTCATGAAGTAATTGGTCAAAAAGAATGCTAATTATGCAATGCTTGGTGCAAGCTATATAGCGCGGTCAATGCAAGATGAGCAAACATTATGGCACGAGTTCTTGCTGCTTCTTCTGCTTGCATTGGAGAAGTAGTTAGGGGATTCTGGCAACCGGCAGCGAGTTCCCGCTGCCTCACAGCATCCAAGCACTACCGAAGAGTGAAGTCTAAGGCTTTCCTATGCCTTATCCTCTTCTTCGGCAACGACGCCAGATAGCGCGCGTAATGTTGTGCCCTGAACCACTTGTTTTCCTCCTCCATCCTTATCCTCTTCTGCTCTTGCGATTCTCCCGCCTGCAACCTAGCTCTCTCGGTTTGAAGCAGCGCGTCCAACATACGAATCGTTTTCTGGCTCGTCGCCAGCGCCCTGCCAAGTTCCCCGTAAAGCGTACCCATGACCTTCCAGATCTCCGCGGTGTAGGGCGCGGTTCTCAAGCCCGGAGATATTTTAAAATCTTCGAAGTCGTCACTCGGACCTGTGTCATCTTTGTTCTCGAGAGCTTGGTAGTCTTTGGAAGCGCTGGCGAATGCGGTTTGGATGCCGACTGTGCGGCTGTGGGCTTGCAGGAGCGAGGATTGCAGTAGGTCTTCTAGCAAGCTGCGAGCGGGTTTGTTGAGTTTGGGAGTCGCAGGAGATTTGAGGATGGGCGTTTTGCAGGATTTACAGATTGAAATGTCGTTGGGGATTATGCGGCCGAGTTTGAATGGAGTTGGTTTTCGTGGCGATTTGATGGGCGATGATAGTGCTGGGTCTAGGCGACCTGCTGGGAGGCTTTTTGCGCGATGGGTACGGCCGGAGACGGACTTGCTTCGAAGTTTTGGCGCCATTGTAGTTGGCGGATTCGGGTGTGACCATCGTGTACGTGGTGATTCCTGGTTAGCGAGTTGGTGGATCCTGGTTTCGAACAATGAAAGCTTTCCAGCTTTAACCATTTCCGGTGGACAGCTCTATTATGCAACAAAGAAATGCATGTGAGTCCGAAAATTTTGAGCCATGGTCCATGGTATGTTATTCAATAAGTTAGCATCTGCGATGTCAATCAGCATGTATATGTTATCCATGAGCAGATTAGCAGATAATGAATTTGGAGTATGTCGAGATGGTTCCCGAACTAATGCTCGCATCCCCAGGTCGATGGTCTGGGCGTCCACTGGCTACGACAGACAACAATAGTTGTCCAGAACATTCCGGGTCATCATATTTGCTTCTGCTTCCCTGGACCGTCACATTGAATATATGAGGTGGTGGAAATAATGGAGCATTTGAGGATTCTGACGGTCGGCCAGCTCGATCCGACTCTATTGCGAGACGAGTTTGTATATAACAAATGGGCGTGCCATCTCGAATTCCTGTAGTTTCCCGTTCTGACCAAACGGCATTGAAGCGGTAGTTCTCTCGGGATATCGGGAGCCATGCTCGTATCCATCCGGTGGCGTCTTTTGGCGGGCAGTGGAGCACATTTGAAGCGGCGTACACGTGATCAATCAAGATCCATCAACTCTCAGAAATGGTGTATCGCATCTCTTCCAGTAGACCGGTATTCACATAGAGTAAGACTTATATGATGATGTACATGGAAACGAGGAGAGGCGTTGGTTGAGATTGGATACTCCATACGCACGGGCGCTGTCATGAAATAGGGTTGCGGGCCAAGCTTCGCTTAAGAGTGCACCCTTGTTTGCACCAAGAGTCCGCCAATCGTCTTGTCCCTGGCGTGCTCCATAATTATTATTGGAGTTGGTCCCGCGAAGTCTATACACAACGCGCACCAATCGCTGAATACGCGCGTCTGGCCACCGTTCGGGGGGGCTTGAGAGTGCCGTCTCTTCTGCATCTCGTACCCCGGGAGACTTGGGCAAAAGTGTATCCTTATTCTTATCCTTCTTCACAACTACACTTATTCACCTGTCTGTCCTTCACCTACGCCACTCTAAGCTAAGGCATCTCTGAGACATCTTCAAGACAGCACCAATCTGTGCGCCTTCTTCAGCAGCCTGAGACCGTTGCCCCTCGATAGTTGAGCTGGAGACCACCAGCCCGTACCTGCATTAGCACGCACCGCGCCTCACAACAACTCCTCTTCTGCACCACATACCACTACCAGCCACAACATACCTCTACGCACGGTCGTATCTGCTTCACCACTGCACACTACACACAGCAACTCTACTCCCACGGACACTGCAATACTACACGGCGCCGTCGCGTGTCCCTTCCGACCGTTTCAAACACCACTTCCACCACTCACACATCCGCACATCCACACAATGAAGCTCGCAGCCATCTGCCTCTTCTCGGCCGTCTATGCGGCCGCATACACACTTGCAAGCGACCTTCAGCCCACAATACCCTCCGTCTCCGAGGAGTCAGCACCAGAACCCACAGGCTTGACCGCCGAAGACTACGACGTCCTCGAGTGAGTTGCATCTAACATGTTACCTTCTGTCACACTTTCACTAACCCGCTCCGCCCACAGAGCCCGCCAAGCCGGAGCAGCTCACGACCCCAACGTGGGCGGCGTAACCGTCCCAGTCCAGTTCCCGACCATCACAACAGACTGGCGCCCCACTCTCCTTGCCGGCGGCGCGACCACATGGTACGCAGACATCTACACCCAGACCTTCGCCAAAGTCCCCGATCAGCTTCCTAGCCCCGGCGTGGGCCAAATCGGACTCGGAACGTTGACTCGCAAGAATGGCAAGAGAGCGGCGGAGGCCACGCCTACGGGCGCAGTAGCGACTGGTATTGCGGGGAGATACCGAGTGTAAAAGCTCATTTCTTTGCAAAAGCACAGTGGCGCTGATCCGATGTCTTTCTGTGTTTCTTAGTGATCGCAGAGCCCGTGGTCATGATTATGCAGACGACGATCATCGTGCAGCCCATCCAGCGCATCACGGAGGTCCAGATCATCCACACGGTCGTCGAATCGGCATCAGCATCTTCGCGGCAGAATGCGACGAGACCGTCGGCGAGCTACCACCCTTCCGGTACGGGCTTCTTCTTAGGAACAGGGACAGCGCCCTGGGCCACAGGCTCGCACGGCACCGCAGTCTCCGGCCTGCTGCCGGCACCGTACAACGATACTGAGCCGTGGACCAAACGACGATCCCTCTGATGTTTCTTTTTTCTTGCAGCGTTTCGCGGTCATGCTCCGTCATACTTCTCTTTTCTTTTTTGTTTCAGTTCACAGCATAGCAGAACAGCGCTGATTGTAGCATATTGAAAGTCCCAAGGATGGGTCAAACGAGTATTTAAAAGAGTAGGCTCCAGCATACGGAAAGGCTTAAAGAGATGTAGATAAATTAGAAGAATGAGATATCATACAAAACAGTTTTAAGAGTGGACGAAGGAGGGGTCTTGTTTTTTTAAGTATGTTGACCCCTTGTGATCCTTCTTCCTTCGCTTCGTGTTCCGCGGATCTTGGTTGGTTTGGCGGTTTTGCTTGGTGCTTGTGGCGCCGGATTAAGCGCTGTGCCAGACTGATGACTGTGACGGAATCCTTTGGTCTACGAGCTTGTTTCGCCACGAACCAACACACAAATATCACCAATGGAAGATCTCTAACAATGATGGAGTGCGATACACAACAGCTTCCTAGGTCCTTGAACTGAGTCGCATCCGAAGGCTATTCTGCTGTCTTGGCATGGCTTAGATGATTTATACGCGAAAGAGGAGTGCTGTGGTATCAGCGTAGAAGTTCAACTTCGCCGACCATCTTACAAATCAACACTCAAAATCAAACTACTCCTCAAAAATCAACACACTTCATGTACGGCTCGTGGATGCAACTCCAGACATGTCGTTGAACAGCCTGCCAGCCGAGCTCACAGCCTGCATCATCTCACACCTCGCCGAGCCAGAAACAACGGACCCATCACCTCCCGCCACCTCCAAAACCACCATCAGCCACTATGCAAGCACTTGTCTAAAAATAAAACACGCAGTAGAGCAACGAACTTTTTCTTCGCTCAGAATCACATCCGAAGATCTGCCCACGTTCGAGAGACTTGTGACGAGGTGCCCGTCTCGACGAACTCTGCTCCGGAATCTGACTTTCCAGCCTGTTCTGCCCGCTCATAGCGAGAAGGCGTACACTCGATTCGAACGACTAGCAGACCGAAGACGTAACGACGAGGCTTTCTCTGCTTCTTTGGAGAGGCTATTTGTTGCTCTCAAGCCTCTTGACGAAGTCGAAGGAGCGGCTCCCTTGCGCCTCTTCCTGGTGCCTCCTTACTCGCCTAGCGATCGTGCCTATACAGGCAAAAGCTTCGCGGGTGCTGGCTATGACTCTCGAGCCCTCGGTATCAAAGGCGATCTGTACAATGCTCGCTTCGCCCATTCTTACCTCCGTCTCGGTATCCCGCCTGGATTCCCAAGTCTAAACAGAGTCTCGCAGTTTGTTGCAGCCGGCAATGGTCCGAGATATGTGGCACCAGGCCCTTTGCTCTACATGTTGGGGAAAATGCCTCAGGTTGATGATCTGACCTTGCAACTCTATGACAACGAAAAGAAGAAATCGGGCTTACGCAAGCAGTTGAGAATCGACTTTGGCAACGCACTCAGCAGCAACCCATGCTCGATGTTGAAGAGATTGCGGCTGGACTATCTATTCGACGAACCCTCGGACCACCGCTTCGTCGGCAAAGACATGCGCGTTACTTGCGGAAAAGCGATGCACGATGATTTCAGCCTCGGTCTCCGGCGATTCATCTCGTCCTGTCCAGTCTTAGAGGATGTGCAGCTTAGTGGTCCCATATGTATCGACGAGACCTTGTTTCAGTCTCCAGAACGCGGCACCAGTGACGTTCGATGGCTCTGCCTCAAACACTTCCACGTCGAGATAAGCTGCTTTCGGCCAGACGGAGGATGGTACCTGGCCGAACATCCCGACTTTCCTCGAGATGAGCCTTGCAGGCAGACTGCTAGATATACTGACTCGAATTCTGAAAGTGACTCGATACACAGCGATGCCGCATCAGACGACGCCACGGTTGAAGGAATACCTTCCGACGAGGACGAAAATGCATCAGCAGATACTTATGGGCGAAGGGAGAGACACAGGGAAGCACTTCGAGCAGGCGAAGCTTACGTCCTTTGCTTTCGCTCGGAGCCAACAGAAGCTCTCGAATTTGTCTGGGTGGCGGCCGCTTGAGTTGCCGCTAACATGCCCAAATTGTGCACGATGAGCGTGGCCATGAGCGTGTCTCAATGCCCAAGAACAGAGGAGGAGTCCCAAGTGTTTAGATTTGCTTACGGTGCAGAAGATTTCAGGAGCCCCGATACGGGCAGTCCAGCTGATGCTGTACATTTGAACTGGATTGCACCGAGTGGGTGGAAGATGAGTGAGGATCTCCAGGCACTTTGGGGGAAGGTCTTGGGTCCGGAGGGCAGAGTAACATATGAGCATTGGTAAAGGTACTCGGTTCTATCGCGTATTTGTGATGTGTTGTGGATGACATCGGTGGTGCGTCCATCTTGTGGTTGTGATGTCGAGGATTTTGCGCTCTGTTGCCGATACTCACCAATCATAGCGTTCTCCAACGGAAGACGAAACCGGTGGACGTATACATGAACGATTGAGCATTGAATAACCCGTACACTTGCTTGGAACCCTGTGCGGCGATTAGGACATCATGTAATCGTGTTAGGCGTTGAAATCCAGATGCGCCCTTCTACAAAGCGCAAAGTCACGCAATTCGCTTTGGTTCACACATAAGGTTTCTGTCAAGGTTTCCCATCTCGTCAGTCCATCCTCGTCCAACTCATCCACATCTGGTCATTTCGAGCGAGGCCTACGATATCATCAAGCATTCCAAGAACGAGGAGCATCGACATATTCTGATTGACTGCGCCCAAGCATGGCGAATTACATTACCTAGGTAGTTGATCCGACGGTTGCGCTTGTTGCAGAATCCTTCTCGCTTCGCTTCGGTTATTCTGGTACGCCACCATACCTATCTGGAACAGCGTTAGTAATATGCTCGCTGCCCCAGAACTCGTAGAGGAGTAGCGTCTCTCATATGATGGTCGACCGTTGCAGCCATGTGCAGTCAATGGCTTTCGTCCACTATGGCGACATCATGCGAGACCTATTGCTCAGCTGGATTGATCAGGCTGGGCGATTGATGACTGCTTGATCAGTAAGCCTGCACGCATGGCGAGAGGTGGAGGAACCAATCATTATATATCCTGCTGTTTCACTCTGCTAAATCCACAGCAATATCGGATATCGAAAACAAAGCCAACGACAGTAACACTGAGCCTAGCAGCGCAACCATATACATCTTTCCAACATGGCCTACACCCCAACCTACCACGACGTAACCGTCAACAACTCCGTAAAAGTCCACTACTTCTCAGCCGGCGCCCCATCCCTCCCAACCCTCCTCCTCCTCCACGGCTTTCCCTCCTCCTCAACCCAATATCGCGACCTAGCCCCCCTCCTATCCCACAAATACCACATCATCGCCCCCGACTTCCCAGGCTTCGGCCTAACCCAAGCACCCGCCGACTTCACTTACACCTTCGA
>Ga0265797_10006052_pt1 | contig 17359 bp, 17 predicted proteins | sample P2T30metagenome_FD_192433 | JGI IMG/M metagenome (GOLD analysis project Ga0265797, IMG submission 192433) | Plant litter microbial communities from East Loma Ridge, Irvine, California - P2 T30 | ecosystem: Environmental > Terrestrial > Plant litter > Unclassified | place: USA: California...
TACGCGTTCCATTTCCAGCACGGCCAGCACAGGATGGCGCATTTCGCCATGTTCCTCTGTCGCATCCGCCTGGATCACTGCGGCGCGGGATGCCTGACTGTCAAAGATAACGTGGCAGCGTACGCCATTCAGGTTGAGTATGCCGATGACTTCATAAAGGCACTCAACAGCCTCTGCACTGTAGGATGCGGGCACAACAAACATAACAGATCCTTCTGAAGTGAAATTTAATGAGCAGCCAGCATAGGCGAACTGTAATCAGAGGAGAAGTTACTGTTTTTGAATGAAAAATGTAGAGTTCTAAGGTTACGATAACGCGCGTTATTTTCACTCCAGTTTTCGCTGGTACTATCAATAGCTGCGATGTAACCCGATCATCACGGCGGGGCGCGGATTTGACTTAAGGAGAGGCCCGAAGGTGACAGGTTAATCGTTCCAGTCGGGAATGTATTTATCAATACACGCAACGCGTAAGCTCTGTGCTTCAGCCAGTTAAGAGGATTAACATCAGATTAAGTTTAAGATTTTTCGCGCTCTTCAATTACTCATCTCTTAATCCTGCCGTCACGTTTAACCGGAGGCTATCAGTATGAGATCATGTGCTGACTCACATACTGTTCTTATCCGTGTAGCATCGCTGCAGTCAGCTCAGTACTGACGGCACCCAACACCCAGGTGCATTACCTCTGACCTATACCCATCAACGGTAATTTTAAATTTTGAACATTCATTTCCGTTAAACATGCAGACACCATCGCCAGAGCGATCGCCTCTACGGCAACGCGAAGGATATTAAATTACTGACAGCCCAAAGTGACGGGGCGGAGATGAAGCGGATTATATCCGCGACAAATGAAAAACGTTTTTTATTCACCCTGACAGCCTGAATATATTATTCATCTTTATAACGAATTTACAGGCGAATGGGTACTTTGACGCCGCAGGGCTATGTTATAAAGCCTTCTGACAATCAATTCTCTCATGACGTATACCATACCGCGACACTACCAGCATTGAATTAGTCTCACAACAGAAACCGGACAAAAGCGCCATCAGCAAAGCATCTGAATTGCATGCTCTGAATTCAGGCGCGCCCGGTCATTCTGTGCGCATCAGGACCACTTAATTCTGTTTTTTATATTAATTCGTCCTGAACATTCCTCACACCATAAAAATGAGGTAATTCTCAAAAATCAAGAGGCTGACTTACATAGGAAATAAACTCAAATTCAGAAGAATAAGTAAAATATGGTTTAAAATCAGATAGATAATGCTGGCTGCATTGTAATTTTAAATTATAGATTTTTGATGCTCATCAAAGTTAGCGAATAAAAGCCGCTGTTTGACTTAACTCAAACTGGTGAATTTTTAAGATCTTGCTAACGTTAAAACAAATGTTAGCAATTATTGCTACCTCATAACAGTTGCGGCTGGCTCTTCATGCCGGACGCTGTAAGCACGTCATTAATTCCGTTGTACCGGATGCAGTTTTCATTCGTCTTAAATCCCGAGGAAACATATGAAATTAACACCTCTGGCCCGAAGTCTGGCCCTGGCCGGTTTACTTTCTACCGCTTCGCTTAGTGTATATGCAGATGAGGCACAGAAATATAACCAGCAGGTTTACGCAGAGTCTGTAGAAAAGATTCAGTGTCCTGACATCAAATAAACCCGCCACAGCCATAACCTTCCGGAGACGCTATGCGGCGAATCACAGGACTGTTTGCACTGCTTTTAGTATCCGCTTCTTCACAGGCCAGCGGGCTGTACCTTTATGAAATTGGTACGGATGATATCGGTCTGGCTGGTGCCGGTCAGGCGGCACGTGCGCAGGATGCCTCAACCCTGTTCACCAACCCGGCGGGCATGACAATGCTGCCAGATAAAATGCTAACGATAGGTGCACAGGCCCTGTATGGCGATGCGCCTTATCATCTTGATGATGATGCCCTACTCAGCGGTAACAGCCCTGGCAATGTTATTGGCTGGTTTCCCGGTGGCAGCGCTTTTTACACGCAACGGATCAGCCCAACCGTAAGTGCCGGAGTAGGATTTTACGGCAACTACGGGCTGGGTCTGCATTTCGGTGACTGGGCCGGAGAAAACCTGATCAGGGACAGTACGCTACTGGCGGTCACCCTGATGCCTGCGCTGGCATGGCAACTCAACGACGCCGTTTCGCTGGGTGCGGGTGTCGGAATTAATTATGGCCTGCTAAAAATCAAGCGCGCCCGCGGCGATGAACTTTCCGACCATGACTGGGCGCTCAATGGAAAAGTTGGTGCGCTGTGGCAGTTTACTCCGCAGACGCGTGCCGGATTAACCTATACCAGCCGGACAAATTATCACTTCAACGTTAACAACACTATCCGGCTTGACCAGCTCAATAATTCCCCCTCCTGGACATTACCGATTGCCGCCACCGTCAATACCCCTCAGCAGATCATGCTAAGCCTTTTCCACCAGCTAAATGAACGCTGGGCTGTTATGGGTGATGCGGGATGGCAGGACTGGAGCGATTACAGCAACAGTGAAATAACCGTGGCAGGTAATCAGGTGGGCGATAACGGACGTCTGCGTGATACCTGGCACCTCGCGCTGGGTACCCAATTCAGACTCACTTCTGACTGGACGCTGAATACCGGCGTTGCCTTCGACAGCAGTTTCTACCGTAACCAGCAGGATACGTCACTGACCATGCCTTCCGGCGATACATGGCGCTGGGGAGCGGGCGCGCGTTACCAGCTCGATCCTGCCAGCAGCATCGGCGCGGCCTTCGAATACGCGCACATTGACTCCTCACAGGTCGCATCGCCCTTGATTAAAGGGCGTTATGACAACCCTGCTCTCTACTTTTTTGGCATCAACTACAGCCGGACATTCTGACCGGGCAAACCAAGGAGGCGCATCACATAACCTGATATCGAACGATCTGACCTGATGGGCGAAATTTATGCCTTTCCTATGAGAGTCCACTTATCTGGAGCACAGAAATGTCAAAAGTGCCATTTTGCAAATCGCTGCTCGCCTCAGTGCTGTCTGTCGCCTGTTGCGCGACCAGCACCTATGCAGCCCCGGCAAGCACTACTCCGACGGCGCCGGAGCAGAATAATCAGAAGCCCAACATCGTCGTCATATTCGGCGATGACATCGGGTACTGGAACGTCAGTACCTACAATCAGGGAATGCTGGGCTATCAAACCCCCAATATTGACAGTATTGCGGCGGAAGGTGCCAAGTTCACTTCTTATTACGCGGAACAGAGTTCTACAGCTGGCCGTTCATCGTTTATTACCGGACAGATGCCTTTCCGTTCCGGGATGAGTAAGGTCGGCATGCCCGGTGCCCCACAAGGTTTGCAGAAAGAAGATCCAACCATTGCCACTGTCCTTAAACAGCTGGGGTATGCCACCGGTCAGTTCGGGAAAAACCACCTTGGCGATCGCAACGAGTTTCTGCCTACTGCGCATGGTTTCGATGAGTTTATGGGCAACCTTTACCATCTGAACGCGGAAGAAGAACCGGAGAATCCGGACTACCCGAAAGATCCTGAGTATAAGAAGCAATTCGGCCCTCGTGGCGTCATCAAGTCCAGCGCGGACGGAAAAGTCGAGGATACCGGCCCGCTGAATACTAAGCGTATGGAAACCGTCGATGAAGAGACGCTGGCGGCGAACAACGATTTCATGGAGCGGCAGGTCAAAGCCAATAAGCCGTTCTTCACCTGGTACAACACCACCCGTATGCATAACAAAACTCACATCAAACCGGCCGACAAAGGCGTAACCGGTTTGGGTGACTATGCCGACGGCATGGTGGAGCACGACAAAATCGTCGGTGAAGTGCTGAAGAAAATTAAAGATCTCGGCATAGAAGACAATACGATTGTGGTTTACACCACCGATAACGGCCCGATGACAGCCACCTGGCCCGATGCCGGTATCACCCCGTTCCGGGGTGAGAAAAATACCGGCTGGGAGGGCGGCTTCCGCGTGCCTGCGATGGTGAAATGGCCGGGACATATTAAACCCGGAACGCTCATCAACGACATCATCGGCAGTAATGACTGGTTCCCGACCCTGGTGGCAGCGGCAGGCGTGCCGGACATCAAGCAGCAGTTACTGAAAGGCTACAAAACCAGTGCTATGACCTACAAAGTGCATCTTGATGGTTATAACCAGCTTGATTTCATCACCGGTAAAACCCAGGAGGATCCGCGCAAAGAGTTCTTCTACTGGAGTGATGACGGCGATCTGCTGGCGATGCGCTACGGGCGCTGGAAAGCGCACTTTATGATTCAGGAGCGTTCGGGGTTGGACGTGTGGAAATACCCGTTCGTCAAACTGCGCGTACCGTTAATCTTTGACCTGAAAATCGACCCTCTGGAAAAAGGCACCGATGGCATGGATTACAACCATTGGTTCTACGATCGCCTGTTCCTGCTGGGTGGTGCGCAGAAATATGCCACTGAAATGCTGCAGAGCTTCAAAGAGTTTCCGCCACGTCAGAAACCGGGTTCATTCACCGTTTCTGATGTTTCGAAACTGATTGAGCAAGGCAGTCCGGCTACCAACTGATGCTCTGACCACACCACCGGGTGAAATCCTTCACCCGGTTATCAGGAGGCGTTCATGAAATACAGCACTACGTTGCCGGTTAAACCTCTTCCTACGGCGGAAAAATTCAGTGGCAAAGGACCGGCTTACACGCGCCGTTTTCATGTGATGGCGAAACCAACCGGATCGCGTTGCAATATCGACTGCAACTACTGTTTTTATCTGCACAAAGAACAGCTTCTGGAACAGGACCGACACAGTGGGATGAGCGATGAGGTGCTGGAAACCTTCATCCGGCAGTACATAGACAGCCAGGATGGCGAGCAGGTGGTGTTCTCCTGGCAGGGCGGCGAACCCACGCTAATGGGGCTGGAGTACTTTGAAAAAATAGTGGTGCTGCAAAAGAAATATCAGAAGCCAGGCCAGCGCATAGAAAACGATCTGCAGACCAACGGCATTCTGATAAATGACCACTGGGCACGCTTTTTACGGCAGCACAATTTTCTGGTCGGCATTTCGATTGATGGGCCGGCTGAGCTGCACGATCGCTATCGCGTGACGCGCAGCGGTAAACCCACGTTTGAGAAAGTGATGGCAGGGGTTGCGGCGCTGAAGCGCCACCATGTTCCCTTCAACGCCTTAGTCACCGTCAACCGTACCAATGCGCGCTTCCCGCTGGAGGTCTATCGCTTTCTGACCCGCGAGCTGGGTGCCACCTATATCCAGTTCAATCCCTGCGTTGAGCCGGTTGATTTTAAGCAAACCGCTCCGCAGTTCTGGCGGGATGACACGATACCGGTTACCGGGACCCGCCGCGCCAGACCCGGCGATCTCGACTCGATTGTCACCGACTGGTCGGTGGATCCCGATGACTGGGGCCGCTTTCTGATTGCGGTGTTTGAAGAGTGGGTAAACAACGATTTAGGCCGCGTTCAGGTCAACCTGTTTGAAACCGCGGTGGCACAGACCATGGGCATGCCGGCGCAGATTTGTATCACTTCAGAGTTCTGCGGCAAAGGGCTGGCGATTGAAAAGAACGGCGACATCTTCTCCTGCGATCACTATGTCTATCCCGAATACAAATTAGGCAATGTGCAAAGTACCAGGCTGGCGCACATGGCCTTTTCCGAACGACAAAAAGCCTTTGGTTTAGGCAAGCGCGATACGCTGCCTGCTGCCTGCAAACGCTGCCCCTATCTGAAGCTCTGTTACGGCGAATGCCCGAAAAACCGCATCGTCAGGAGCGAGGAGGGTGAACTGGGGATGAATTATCTCTGTCCCGGTATTAAGGCCTTCTTTAGCTATGCGCAACCGATTCTGGTTGGCATCGGGACACTGCTTAAACGTCAGACGGTGGAACCTGCATAATGAATAATCGTGAAAAGCTACTGGCGCTGGAAGCCAGTATGAACCAGCAGGTGATTGGACAGCAGGAGCTGGTGCGGATGCTAATCGTCGCCTTGTTGTGTGACGGTCATGTGCTGCTGGAAGGCTTACCGGGGCTGGCGAAAACGCGCGCGGTGCGTGAGCTGGCTCGCCATATCGAAGGCGAATTTCGTCGTATTCAGTTCACGCCTGACCTGCTGCCGTCAGACATTACCGGCAGCGAAATCTATCAGCAAAATGCCACGCGCGAAGAAGATCAGTTCCGGTTCCGTCCCGGCCCGGTGTTCGGCAACATTATCCTTGCCGATGAGATCAATCGCGCCTCAGCCCGCGTGCAGTCAGCGCTGCTGGAGGCCATGGAAGAGCGTCACGTGACCGTCGCGGGCAAAACCTGGCCGCTGCCGGGCGTATTTATGGTGCTGGCGACACAGAACCCGGTGGATCAGGAAGGCACCTGGCCCTTACCTGAAGCCCAGCTTGATCGCTTTCTGATGAAGGTGATTGTCGATTATCCGTCGAAAGAGAATGAACAAAGGGTGATGCAACTGGTGCGCGTCGAGCAGCAAGCCAGATATCAGGCTGCACGGCAAGAAAGTCCTCAACCAGCCACTGACCCGTTGCTGATTGGACAACAGGATATCGCCGACTGCTGGCGTGAAATTGCCACGGTTTATGTCGCGCCAACCGTAGAGCAGTACATCGTTAATCTGGTGGAGATGACGCGTCATCCTGATCAGGTCAGCGAAGCTTTTGCGAGTTACATCAGCCTGGGCATCAGTCCGCGCGGTACGCTGGCACTGGACCGCTGTGGCCGCGCCTGCGCGTGGCTGGATGGACGCGATGCGGTGTTGCCTGAAGATATTCAACGCATCGCCCCGGCGGTGCTGCGCCATCGCCTGCTGCTGAGCTATCAGGCAAATGCCGATAACTGCACGCCCGATCAGGTGATTGCCATGCTTCTTAACGCAGTGGTGGCGTGATGCCGCAGCCGCTGACGCTTGAAATGGCTGACCTGATGTCGCTGGCAGGTGATGCACAGCGACTGGATAATCCGCCGGGGCAAATCCCACCCGGCGCGTTAACCGGTGAGCGCGTGTCCCGTCAGCAGGGACGTGGCCTGAACTTCGATAGCTTACGCCGCTATCAGCCCGGTGATGACGTCAGGCTGATCGACTGGAAAGCCACTGCGCGTCTGCGCACACCGTGGATCCGCCTCTACAATGAGGAGCGCGAACGCCCGGTGTTTATCCTTGTGGATCAGCGACTGGACATGTACTTCGGTACCCGCCAGCAGATGAAATCGGTGGCCGCTGGCAAGATTGCCGGATTGCTGGCATGGCGAAGCTGGCATGACGGTGATCGGCTGGGCTGCGCGATATTGGGCGATGATGAACTGGCCCTGCATCCCTGTCGTGCGCCAAAACGTAACCTGATGCCTGTTCTCACCGATATTCAGCGCGTGAACGCCTTACTTCCCGAGCACTATGCGCAAAATCGCCGGCAAACCGTCTCTTTATCAGAGGCGTTGCAGCGTATCGTCCGCCTGCTGCCATCGGGCAGCTGGCTGGGGATCATCAGTGACTTTCACGATCTGGATGTGCGCTGCGATGCAGTACTGGCCCACCTGCGTCGCCGCTGCGAGATTACCGCTTATGTCACGCTGGATGATCTTCATCGCCGCCTGCCGCCACGCGGCCAACTTGCGGCTTATTACCATGACCTGAGCACCGCACTCAATCTCACCTCACACCTCAGCGGTCGCATTGAGCAAAGCGTTACCGAACGTCTGTCGCAGCAGCAGCGCCGGTTACAGCGTATGGGGATCACGGTGAAAACTGTCGTGACCGGTGAGGAGATTCTGCCTCAGCTAAAGCAGGAGGATGCACATGCTGGCAAAAGGATTTAGCACGCCGGAACTGGCACATCCTGCTTTGCCAGACGCCGCCTCGTGGTTCCCGCTCCCGCCAGGCTGGACGGTGCTCGGCGTGATGCTGTTATTGGTGCTTTTCATTGTCCTGCTGATATTGCTCGCGCGCTTTCGTCGTAATCGCTGGCGGCGTGAAGCGCGAAAACAACTCGCCCAGCAGCAGGTGGATGGCTGGATTACATGGGTTAAGCGGGTACTACTGGTGCAACACCCTCGCGCCCAGGTCAGCAAGTGGCAAACGCCGGAACAGCTTCTGGCTCAGACGCCGCTGGACGAAGAACTGCGCGCGCTGATGTGTCGTCGCTACTGTCAGCCGGATAATCAACTGGAAGGCGTTATCAATCAGCGTATCGCACAGCAATTACGCCACTGGCTGGAGACGCTGCCTCATGTCTGAGTTTTTATCGCAGATCGATTTTGCCTGGCCATGGATGGGCGTGCTGCTGTTTTTGCCGCTGATTACGCACTATCTGCTCCCGGCAAAACAGCCAGTGAGTGAACAGGTGAGGGTGCCTTTTTTACCTGAACTGGCTGAAGCCCTGCAACTCTCTGCGCCAGCACCGCAGGCCAGCTGGCGTCATCGGCTACTGTTCTGGACGGTATGGATCTTAATGGTTACTGCGCTGGCCCGCCCTGAATATCTGATGCCACCGAAAACGGTGATAAAACCCATGCGCAACATCGTACTGATACTGGACGTTTCCGGCTCAATGGAGACAAGCGACGGGCAGAATGGTCAGACGCGCTTACAGGCGGTACAGCAAACGGTGCATACCTTTATCAATCAGCGCAAAAATGATCGCATCGGTCTGGTGATTTTTGCCAGCCAGGCGTGGCCTTTTACGCCGATCAGCGAAGATAAACAGGCGCTGCAGGCGCGCATCAGCCAGCTCGCGCCGGGCATGATTGGCCAGCAGACTGCGGTGGGGGATGCGCTGGGCGTGGCCGTGAAGTTGCTGGATAACAGCCTTGAAGCCGATGCGTCCAAAATGGCGATTCTGCTGACCGATGGCAATGACACTGCCTCTCAGCTGCAACCCACGCTCGCCGCACAACTCGCTGCCGCGCATCACGTTATGGTGCACACCATCGCCTTTGGCGATGTTAACAGCAGCGGCGAGGACAAAGTGGATACCGCGCTGCTGGATAACATTGCCAGTATCACCGGCGGTAACGCCTGGCGCGCCGCTACTAACCGTGATGCGCTGGCCCAGGTGTGGCAGCAAATTGATGCCCAGACTCCGGAACAGGTGAAAACATTGGGTTTATCCTGGCATCGTCCGCTGTTCGTCTGGCCGCTAGCGGTTGCGCTACTGATTTTACTGCTGTTCGCCATCGGCAGCACAATGATGAGGCGACGCGCATGAGCGATTTCCACTTCCTCTATCCCTGGCGATTACTGGGTTTGCTGCTCTTTCCGGTGCTCTATTTTCTGGCTCAGCGTTCGGGCAGTGCCTGGCATCGTGTTATGGAAAAGCCTTTTGCGTCGGCATTGATTAAAGGTCAGCACGTACGGGCTCGACAGGTATTACCGTGGCTCTTTGGCCTGGGGGTATTGGCTTTAGCGGGTCCGAGCTGGCAACGCGACTTGCCCGCCGCCTTTACGCCTGAAAATAATGTGATGGTGATCATGCAGCAGGATCTCAGCATGCTGGCGCAGGATGTGCCGCCTGACCGTCATCAGCGCATGCAACAGAAAATCGCCGCGCTGATGGCGCAAATGCCCGGCAGTCACTTTGGTCTGGTGGTTTACAGCGCGAATGCCTGGCTTACCACGCCGCTGACCAGTGATGCCGATTTTTATAATCTGTTCCTGACGGCTCAGCAGCCGACGCTGGTGCCGCAGGAAGCGGGTTCCGGACTGCGTCAGGCCATCGCTCTGGCGCTTAAAAATTTGCCCTCAGCGCCTGAAGCACCACGCGCGTTAATTCTGGTCGCGGATAATGTGGCACAGCAGGACGTTGACTGGCTGCGACAGCAAAATCTGCCTCTGCAGATCTGGGTAGCAGGCACGGCGAACGGCGGCAGATTGCCGGAAGCGCAGGCATCGCTGGGCATTGATACGCGACTCAATGTCGCACGCTTCGAGCAAATCCGTGATGGCGGGATTCCGGTCACGCTGGTCTCTGCAGAAGATGATGATCTGCGTGCGGTAAGCGGCCACATTCAGCAGAGCGTGACGGCGCAGCAGAACAGCCGACAGGATTTGCAGTGGAAGAACAGCGGCTATCTGCTGGTTATTCCTATGCTGCTGCTTTTACTGTTCTGGCGACAGCAACTGCTCTGCCTGGCTGTCGTGATGCTGCCCTTACTGCTTTGGTCTCCCGGCAGTTCAGCAGCACTGCTGGATGCCTGGGTAAGGCCCGATGTGCAAGGGCAGCTTGCCTTTAATCACGGTAATTATGAAGCTGCTGCGCAGCGCTTTCAGGATCCGTTGCGACGGGGGATTGCCTTCTACTACGCCGGGGATTTCGTTTCGGCGCTGGGTGCTTTTCGTCAGGTTCCCGCTACTCCGGAAAGTCTGTTGTGGATTGGCAACTGCTACGCACAGCAGAAATCCTGGCAGCAGGCGCTGAACAGCTACGATCAGGCGCTGAGTTTACGTCCCGAATGGGCGATGGCTCAGGAAAATCGGGCAAAAATTGCGCACATCATCATGCAGCTGCGACAAAAAGAACGCGACCGTCAGGCCGATCAGCATGAGCAGAAAGATGAAGATCCTGATGCCATTAAGCACGATCTCAAACCCGAACAGGGCGTGAATCAGCTGGATATGAAACCCATCGCAGGCGCTGCGCCCTCGGCTGAACAGTGGTACAGCAATCTCACGCTTTCGCCTGGCGGTTTGCTGGAAAATCTCTACCGTTCAACGCCGGCGGAGGCACCATGAATCGACTTCTCCTTTGTCTGCTGTTGCTACTTAGCCTGCCGGTTCGGGCTGAAATGGCCATGACGCGTGAGCTGGTTGCACCCGAACAACTGGTGCCAGGCCAGCCCATAACGATTGCGGTGACCTTCTGGACGGATAGCTGGTTCAATCCACCGCCGCAGTGGCCGGATATGGTGATTGAAAACGGTAATTTACTTAATACGCCGCTGCCTAACCAGCTGGTAACGCGTAATAGCGACGGGATCAGCTGGAGCGGTATCCGCATGGAGCGTCAGGTGATGGCGTGGGATCAGGGCACGCTGCGTTTTCCCGCTGCGGATGTGGTGATGCGTTCTGCGAATCAGCCACCGAAAACGGTATCGCTGCCGCTTCTGGAGAAACCGGTCATCTGGCCCGCGGATGTGCGTCAGCCTGACCGCTTCTTACCCGCCAGCAGTCTTGAACTTTCGCAACAATGGAAATTTTATCGCGCTACTGAGGATAAGCAGCTCCATGTCGGTGACGTCATTGAGCGCGTCGTGACATTGCGCGCGACTGATGTGATTGCCGTACAAATCCCGCAGCTGCTTTACGCCATTCCCGGTTCCGGTGCGCAACGTCTGCCGCCGGTAAACAGTAACCTGACGCAGGGACGCGATGAAATCATCGGCGCACAGCGAGAAGAGCGGTTGCGATATCTGCCCTCTCAGCCTGGTGAACTGGTGATACCACCGTTGCGTTTACGCTGGTGGGATACACGTCAGCATCAGTGGCAACTGGCTGAATTACCCGGTGCGCATTACGACATTGCCGCTGCACGTCCGGCGGGCAGTGAACAGGCGTTGAAAGCCCACGCCCCGGTCAACTGGACGCCGTTGTTGATGGGCCCGGCCATCCTGCTGACGTTGCTGCTGTTGAGCTTCTTTTTTCGACACGCTCTTAAAAAAAGCCTGCAAAGAGTAGTGCAGCGCACACGGGAATACTGGCGGAGCGTTCCGCTACCTGACCTTATTCCGACCAAAAGGAAAAGATGATGAAATTAAATCCTCTGCTGGCACTGCTGCTAACGGCGTATCTCTGTTCGGCTGTTGCGGCAGACGATCCGCTCAGTGCCTGGAATGACGGTCACGCAAAACAGGCTATTAAGACATGGGTGAATGGCGCTACGACAGCCAATAGCAAAGCGTTCATTCCTGTGAGTCAGCGTTATGTGGTGTTTGATAATGACGGCACATTGTGGCCGGAAGCCCCGCTGACCTTTCAGCTGCAGTTCGTGATTGATGAAATCAAACGCCTCGCTCCGCAACACCCGGAATGGAATAGCGATGCGTTAGTGCAGGCAGTAATTAACAACGATAAGAACGCGGTGATGCAGTCGGGCAAAAAGGGATTGATGCAGTTGATGACTCTCACGCACAGCGGCATGACGACGGAAGAATTCAGTCAGCGCGTCAGCAACTGGGTTGGTACTCATCGACATGCGCGTTTCGGCTGCCGTTATGACCAGCTTGGCTATCAGCCGATGCGTCAGCTCCTCGATTATCTGCGGGATAACGGTTTCAAAACCTGGATTGTATCCGGCGGCGGCATCGATTTTATGCGCGTACTGGCAGAAAAAATGTATGGCATCCCACCCGAGCAGGTAGTCGGCTCCTTTTCGCTGAGTGAATTCTCACTGACAGATAATGGCACGCAATTACGTAAAACCATGAACGGTGCCTTCTACGATGACGAAGCGATGAAGCCGGTCGCCATTCATCTGTTTATGGGGCGGCGTCCGGTCGGTGCTTTCGGCAACAGCGACGGCGATGTGCCGATGCTTCAGTACACCTCCGCTAATGCGACCTATAAAACCTTTGGTTTACTGGTTCACCACACCGATGCGGTGCGTGAATATGCCTACGACACGCATCCGCCCGCCAGTGGCAAGCTTATCAGCGGTCTCAAACTGGCACCCCAAAAGGGTTGGGTGATTGTTGATATGAAAAAAGAGTGGAAAACGGTTTTTGACCCTGCGCAATGTGCTGCGGTTGCAGGCGATAAGTAAGGGCTTAATCCGGGTGTAAAAATGGCCAGAATGGGCCGGGAGATAAGAATGAAATACCTGATACCGATCGTATTAATGTTGCTGTCACAAACGCCAGCACTGGCTAACTCCGCCTACGAAAATCTGGCCTACGCGCTGAGACAGCAGACGATTACCGATGACCTGCGACAAAAGTGTCAGATACCGGCGTCTGTATCTGATGAACAGTTACGGACCCGCTTCCTTAACAGTACGCATGATAACTCTGCCGTGCTGTCAGCCGTAAAAGCGCTGACCGAAAATAATCAGCAGCGTTATCAGACCTCCCTGCACCAGGTTAACTGTCCTGAATGACGAAATAGCCTGGAGCAACGGCGTATCCCTTTTTGCCAGGTGCCAATTCCCTCGCCTTCAAAAGGATCCGCGGTTTTTTCGGTCTGATGCTGACGCTGGGTTCGGCAGGCGTGATGAACCATGCCATGAGCGGGCTGGTGCTGACCTGCTCACGCGCACTGCGCAAAGGAGAAGTGATCAGTATTGCCGATCATGAGGGCGTGGTCAGTGAAGTGGGCATGCTGGTCACCAAAATTCTGACACGTGAGAATTATAAAGTCACGGTTCCTGATGCGGTGGTCGTCAGTGGCAGCATCGTGAATCTGAGCGCGATGCTTAAAGGCGAAGGCACCAATATGACGACCAGCATCACAATTGGTTATGACACGCTGGCGGCAGGCTGAGGCGATGCTGGAGTTGGCTGCCAGCCGCACGTCGGGCATTAACCACGACATTGCGCCGCTGGTGCGCCAGCTTGCGCTTCAGGACTGGTACGTGGCTTATGCGCTACAGGTCCGGCTCCGACCGGGAGAGTCGCTGGCCGGAGTAAGGAGCGTTCTCCACGGCCATATACAGGATCTATTCAATCAATTCGGTGTACAAATCATGTCGCCAAACTTCATCAGTCAGCCCGAACAACCTGTTATTGTGACCAGGCCGAACTGGTTTGCCCCTCCGGCTGAAGAAAAACAGGAGTGATATCCCAGTGATTAGCGCTGATAGAGCGGATTTATTTCTCCCACCGGTTACGTCCCTGTTGTTTTGCGCGGTAAAGCGCCTCATCCGCGCTGGCAATCACACCTTCTGCGTTATCATGGGTGCCTGAAAGCGCGATGCCCATGCTGACAGTGACCGACTCGCTAACTGCTGATGCTGCATGTGGCAGTGCCGTTTCATGCAGGATTGCCTGAATACGTTCAGCAACCCGCGCAGCTTCATCCAGAGAGGCCGCGGGCAGCACAACCACAAACTCTTCGCCACCGTAACGGGCCACCAGATCCGCGGGTGTACGGACTGATGATTTCAAAATATCGGCCACTTTCGCCAGGCATTTATCTCCTGCCTGATGGCCGTAGTGATCGTTGTAGCGTTTGAAATAGTCCACATCAAGCATGATCAGCGCAAACGGCAGTGTTTGGCGAGAAGCGTCATCAAGAAACTTCTCCATCAGACGCCGGTTAGCGGTCCCGGTCAGCGCATCCTGATGCGCCAGCACATCGAGCCGGGCGATAAGCATCCGGTTCTCCTGATAACGCAACCAGGCTTCATCAAACCAGCGCTGCAGGATAACTCGACCATAAATAAGAATAGCGGTGAGCGGAAGCCAGACCAGTAAAAACCGGATATTCACCCCCTGGTTAAGCTGCACGCTTGCCAGCAGGGCAGTGAGCCATAAGGGTGTGATAAAGAGAATTAAGGCGGAAGGATGATAATAAAGTGCAGCCAGCGCGGTGAGCATAAGGATGACACTGAGAGGCCAGGCAAAAGGCAGCTGCCACCAGACAATAAAACAGTAGCTACAATAGCTCCACATTACGCCGAGAATCAGCAACAGCGCCGTGCTTAGCGGTATCAAACGCGCTGGCAGGCGATAAGCAAGAAGGAGAAACAGTAGTGACAGAGCGATAATAGCGCCCGCGGTGAGATCGATTAACGGCAGTATTTCAGTGTGAGCGCCTAGCGACCGGTCAAAGTCACGAATAAGAACATGCCGGAACAGAATGATCAGAGCAAAACTGGCATTTACAAATGCAAACCATGGAAGACTTGCTGATAGCGCCTGTCTGACCATATCCTTTTGATCCTGCCACACGTTTTCTTTATTTAAAGTGCGGCGTCTGTCCGGTTTCTGCACCATCCTGGAAGCCTCATAAACGAAGTATTACCTTCCATTGTAATAGAGAGATCTATTTCAGGAGGAAATGTCCGGACTGGTGGGGTAAGTATTATTGAGGAATGCAAAATTTATCCCTAAGCACAAATCAGGCGGACTTTTAACTGGAACTGACGTCCGCTTCTGGCACCAGGCAGAAATGTGCGTATTACCCAGCCAATTATGATCAAAAGCAGATGTAAACGTTTTGTGTACTTTATCTGGAATGAAGGGTTGTTAGTCTTTTTATGGATATTCAACTGGCGTTTATATATTTGCTTTTTGCAACGCGCTGATTCTGATGCAGTAGTGTTTCACTTACACAGATACTGCATCAGTGAGGCGCAACACACTCTCTCTAACGTAAAGGCGTTGCCAGAAATTCCGGTCGCTGTTCGGCCAGCAATGTAAACCCGGCCAATTCCGGATACTGCGCATGGCTGACGGTATCCGGCAGCATTAATTCTGTAAAACTCCAGGCCACTGCGATGCTGATACCGGCCACAGACAGCTTGTCAGGATGACTTTCCCGCAGCCCGTTCTCCAGCGTCTGCCAGGCACCATGCAGTTGTTGAGTTACGCGATCCACCCAGGGCTGATGCTGTTTTTCTTCCGGCCTGAGACGCTGTTCGTACACAATCTGCACCGCTTTTTCGCAGGCTGCCAGGGCGAAGCCGGTAAGATGCAGATCCCGGAACTCTTCCACGCCGGACGCTGATGTGGGTGCAGGCGAATGACCGCAATATTTCTCAAGGTAATGAATGATTAGTGTGGAATCGATCAGCACCTGATTATCATCTGTGATAAGCGTTGGCACTTTAACGGCCGGATTAATTTTCGTTAAGGAATCAAAATCGCCGAATACCGAAAGCGGGCGATGCTCGAATTGAACACCTAATACTTTCATGTAAATAGCAACCCGTCTGACATAGGGTGAATCCAGCATTCCGATCAGGATCATGGCTCTACCTCATATTATGTTGATTAACAAAATCAATTACCTGTGCGGCGACAGGCAAGGGGGCATCTTCCATTAAAAAGTGTCCGGCCTGTTCAAAGATATGCAGCGTGGAAGAGACGATGTCGCGCTGCAAACGCCTTGCATACTCAACGGGTTGCCATTCATCTTCGGCGCCCCATAAAATCTGTACTGGCAGCCGGAGTTGCGGCAATTTTTCTGCAAAATCACGAGTGTAACATTCATTATAGTGTGCAACCTGATGCTGATAAAATGAAGGCTGCCCTACCACACCACAAAGCGGTGCAAGATAACTTTCCAGCTGCTGCTCTGCCATACGATCCTTATTAAAAACAGCCATCTTTAACTGGCGAGACATCGCGCGGTAATGCTCAGTGGCGGGGATCAGCGCATAATCCGCATAGTTATCCCGCATATCTTTCCATGTGGGCGAAGGCCAGGAGTCGTAGCTCGGAATATCGGCAATCGTAAGCGTCTTCAGAAGGGATGGGTTGTCGAACGCCAGTCTGAGTGAAATGGCCCCGCCGATATCGTGACCAAAAAGATCTGTTTTTTCGAGTTGCCAGTGTTCAAGCAGTTTCAGCAGAAAACTGACTTGAGCGGCAACCGAGGTATCAGCCGTCAAAGGACGCTCTGATGCGCCAAACCCAGGCAGGTCATACAGATGAACGTGAAAACCCGCATCGACAAATACCGGCACCAGTGACTGCCAGATCACTGAATGTGCGGGCGTGCCATGAACCAGCACCAGAGGTGTTCCTGAACCATGGACCCCGGTCGCAATACGACAACCTTTTATCAGAACGTCGTCATTCAGTAATGGGTTATTAGCGGGCATCTGCTTTCTCCGTTGTGTTTGTTTCAGTCAGGCTATCCGTTGACTGAATATGACACCAGTGACATTCTTTCCCGCTGTAATCCTACTTTTGTCATACAAAAATGAATAAACGACTCTCCGTTGACTCACTCAGAGTGTTCCGGACCGTGCTGCAAACGGGCAATATGAGTAAGGCCGCATTACTCCTCAATCTGAGCCAGTCCGCTGTAAGCTGGAAGCTCAGACGGCTTGAGGATCAACTTCAATGCCAGCTAATTACGCGCATCGCCGGAAAAGCCGTTCCGACAGAAAAGGGCAGCGTTCTGCTGCAACATGCGGAAAAAATACTCACTGAACACGATCATGCCGTAGCCTATTTTTCGCCTTCGGCGCTGCGTGGCAAGCTGCGAATCGGGGTCACTGAACACATCTCAATGACTGAAATATGCGGGGTGATTGCAACCTTCACTCACCACCATCCAGAGGTGGATATACAACTGGTGGTGGAGCAAAGTCATCTCCTGCGTCAGCATTTTTCTGAAGGAAGTCTGGAGATCATTTTACATCAGGACTTCACGGGCACGGCATCGACG
>Ga0265797_10006053_pt1 | contig 17354 bp, 9 predicted proteins | sample P2T30metagenome_FD_192433 | JGI IMG/M metagenome (GOLD analysis project Ga0265797, IMG submission 192433) | Plant litter microbial communities from East Loma Ridge, Irvine, California - P2 T30 | ecosystem: Environmental > Terrestrial > Plant litter > Unclassified | place: USA: California...
CGCCGCCGAACGCGCCCGGCGAGGCCAGGCCCACCAGTGCGTTCATGTTGGCGCCGTCGACATACACCTGGCCGCCGTGCTGGTGCACGATCTCGCACAGTTCCTTGATGCCTTCTTCGAACACGCCATGGGTCGATGGGTAGGTCACCATCACGCACGCCAGGTCGGTGCTGTATTGCTCGGCCTTGGCTTTCAGGTCGGCCAGATCGACGTTGCCGTTTTCATCGCAAGCGGTGACGACCACCTTCATGCCGACCATGCTGGCCGAGGCCGGGTTGGTGCCGTGCGCCGACGATGGGATCAGGCAGATGTTGCGATGGCCTTCACCGCGCGACTGGTGGTACTTCTGGATGACCAGGAGGCCCGCGTATTCACCCTGCGAGCCGGCGTTCGGCTGCAGCGAGATGGCGGCGTAACCGGTGGCCGCGCACAGCATGCTTTCGAGCTGGTCGATCATCTCGCGGTAACCCACGGTCTGGTCGTTCGGCGCCAGCGGATGGATGTTCGAGAATTCTGGCCAGGTCACGGGAATCATCTCGGACGTGGCGTTGAGCTTCATGGTGCACGAGCCGAGCGGGATCATGGTGCGGTCCAGCGCCAGGTCCTTGTCGGCCAGCGCGCGCAGGTAGCGCAGCATCTCGTGCTCGGCGTGGTAGCGGTTGAAGGTCGGGTGGGTCAGGTAGTCGCTGGTGCGCGTCAATTCTTGCGGCAGGGCGTCGTTGACGTCGGCGTCGAGGGCGTCGATGTCGACACTCTGGCCGTTGCCGAAGATCGCGAACAGCGCCGCCAGGTCGTCGCGGGTGACGGTTTCGTCGAGCGAGACGCCGACGTGCCGGGCGTCGATCTGGCGCAGGTTGATGTTGCGCTGGGCAGCCTGGGCATGGATCGCGGCGGCGTCCTGCACGCGCACGGTCAGGGTGTCGAAGAAGCTGGCGTTGGCCAGCTCCAGGCCCAGCCCCTTGAGGCCGGCGGCCAGGATCGCGCTCTGGCGGTGCACGCGGCGGGCGATGCGCGCCAGGCCGGCAGGGCCGTGGTAGACCGCGTACATGCCGGCCATCACGGCCAGCAGCACTTGCGCGGTGCAGATGTTCGAGGTCGCTTTTTCGCGGCGGATGTGCTGTTCGCGCGTCTGCAGCGCCAGGCGGTAGGCCTGGTTGCCCTGGGCGTCGACGGTGACGCCGACCAGGCGGCCCGACATATTGCGCTTGAATTCGTCGCGCGTGGCCAGGTAGCCGGCGTGCGGGCCGCCGAAACCGAGCGGCACGCCGAAGCGCTGGCTGTTGCCGACCACCACGTCGGCGCCCCATTCGCCGGGAGGCGTGAGCAGGGTCAGGGCCAGCAGGTCGGCCGCCACCACCACCATGGCGCCGGCCGCGTGCAGTTTTTCAACGGCGGCGCGGTAGTCGCGCACATCGCCGTTCACGCCCGGGTATTGCAGCAGCACGCCAAAGCAGGTCTCTTCGAGCGACTCGATGTCGGCGGCGGCGATGCTGCGCACTTCGACGCCGATCGGCAGCGCGCGCGTCTCGATGATTTCACGGGTCTGCGGCAGCACGTCGTCGGCCACGTAGAACACTTTCGAGTTCGACTTGCCCACGCGCTGGATCAGCGTCATCGCTTCGGCGGCGGCGGTGCCTTCGTCGAGCATCGACGAGTTGGCGATGCCCATGCCGGTGAGGTCGGTGATGGCTTGCTGGAAGTTCAGGATCGCTTCCAGGCGGCCCTGCGAAATCTCTGGCTGGTACGGGGTGTAGGCGGTGTACCAGGCCGGGTTCTCGAAAATATTGCGCAGCACGACCTTCGGCGTGAAGGTGCCGTAGTAGCCCTGGCCGATCAGCGACTTCATGACCTTGTTCTTCGACGCCAGGCCCTTCAGGGTCGCCAGCGCTTCTTCTTCCGAGCGCGGTTCGAAGAACTGGCCCAGGTCCAGCTTGTCCTTGCGGCGGATATTTGCCGGGACCACGGCGTCGATCAGGGCCGCGCGGGTGGCGTAGCCAAGGGTCGACAGCATGGCTGCCTGTTCGGATTCGGACGGGCCGATATGGCGCGGGATGAACGAATCGCGTGCTTCGAGTTGGGTGAGGCTGGAGCGGGTCATAGTCTGGGCAGGGAAGTCTGGTCTGGCGCCGGGGCTGGCGTCATTGGATGAGAATTCGGGTGTTCAGCGGTGAAACAGGTGCTCTAAAAACGGGTGCTCGGTGTTTGACCGGATGCGGCGCGGGCGGCGCATCCGGCTTGACTGCTTGTGTCGATCAGTTGCCGGTGGTCTTGCCGTAGGCGTCGGCGTCGAGCAGCTTGTCGAATGCGCCGGCGTCGGTCGGGGTCAGCTTGAACAGCCAGGCGCTGTAGGCGTCGCTGTTGATCGAATCTGGCGCGTCGGCCACTGGCTGGTTGACGGCGCTGACGGTGCCCGACACTGGCGAGTAGATGTCGCTGGCGGCCTTGACCGATTCCACCACGGCGGCGTCGTCGCCGGCGTTGAATGCCTTGCCGACCTGCGGCAGCTCGACGAACACGATGTCGCCCAGGGCGTCCTGCGCGTATTCGGTGATGCCGACGGTGAGGCTGCCGTCTTCTTCGCGGCGCACCCACTCGTGCGATTCGGTGTATTTCAGGTCGGCTGGGATGTTCATGCTGGAGCTCCTAAGTTTGGTAAGGCTTTAAGTATACTGAAATTGTTGTTCTTGACCGGCGCCGCAGTCGCCGCTCAGGCGGCAAGCACTTTGCCGTTGCGCACGAACGGCAGCTTGACCACGCTGGCCGCCAGCTGCTTGTCGCGGATGATTACGTGCACCGTGTCGCCGACCGCCACATCCATCGGCACGCGCGCCAGGGCGATCGCCTGCTGCATCGATGGGCTGAAGGTGCCGCTGGTGATTTCGCCGAAGTTGCCCGAGGCGGCGACGACGCGCTGGTGGGCGCGCAGGATGCCGCCTTTTTCGCGCAGGATCAGGCCCACGAACTGGAAATTCTGGCCCTTGGCCTGCAACGCCGCCTTGCCGATGAAGTCGCGCTCGGACACCAGGTCGATGGTCCAGGCCAGGCCGGCGTCGAGCGGGTTCACGGTTTCGTCCATGTCCTGGCCATACAGGTTCATGCCCGCTTCCAGGCGCAGCGTGTCGCGCGCGCCCAGGCCCGCCGGGGCGATGCCGGCCGCCACGAACGCGTTCCAAAGCGCTTCGGCCTGGGCCGCAGGCACGCCGATCTCGAAGCCGTCTTCGCCGGTGTAGCCGGTGCGCGCGATCATCGCTTCGCCGAAGGCGGTATCGGGCACGATGACGACATTGAACGGCTTCATGTTCTCGGACGCGGCCTGCGCGTTCGGCAGCACTTGCCAGACCTTGGCGCGCGCATTCGGGCCCTGCACCGCGATCAGGGCGATCGGGTCGTTGCCGTCGCGGCGCTGGGTAATCGTGACGCCGGCGCCGCTGGCCACGTTCTGCGCGTTCATCCAGGCCACGTCCTTGTCGGCGGTGCCGGCGTTGACCACCAGGCGGAACCAGTCTTCGGCCAGGAAATACACGATCAGGTCGTCGATCACGCCGGCTTCGGTGTTGAGCATGCACGAGTACAGCGCCTTGCCCGGCACTTGCAGCTTGTCGACGTTGTTGGCCAGCAGGCCGCGCAGGAACGCGCGGGTGTTGGCGCCCTTGATGTCGACCACGCACATGTGGGCGACGTCGAACATGCCGGCATCGCTGCGCACGGCGTTGTGTTCTTCGATTTGCGAGCCGTAGTTGACCGGCATGTCCCAGCCGCCGAAGTCGACCATCTTGGCGCCGAGGGCGCGGTGTGCGGAATTGAGCGGGGTCGCTTTGAGCGTCATGGAATCCTCGGGCAGAAATAGGGGGAGCGCACGGTTTGTCGTGCGCTGTCGACCCCTCTGTCCTTGGTACCTGAGAGATAGCGGCGCATCGCTGCATGCCGCCTGCCCCTTCGGTGGGCCGCTAGGGCCGCTCTCCAGAGTTGAGCCGGCCGCGCCATGCGCCGCCGTTCCTTGACCGGTCCTTTTGCCTGAGAGTTTATGGGTAAGTGCCCCTTCGGCGGCAGCGTGCGCTGCGCTCTCCCTGTCAAGAGTGCGGAGGATATGCCAGGCAGGGGTGGCTGTCAACCGGATCGGGGGGCGATTGCGGGGCGCTTATGCATGTGACCGGGACAGAGGCGCCGAACCGGTAAATCTGGTGCCTGAAAGCATTGCCGCGCACTATTGACTCACGGCATTCGGTCGGATTTGCGTGATTTGTTAAACTGGCCCCTCCAATTTGCATCCGGAAAGAATCCCATGACCGAAGACATGTCTGTACAGGAGAAGGAAGGCTGGTTCACGTTGTCCGGCGACGTCAACAGCGATATGGTGCACCGCATGTTCGAAGCGGTGTCGGCCATGACCGAAGACGGCATCGATACCGCGCACATCCTGCTGCAATCGAACGGCGGCTATGTCAGCGATGGCTTGTGCCTGTATAACTTCATGGCCAGTTCGCCGATCAAGTTCGTGATGTACAACGGCGGCGCGGTGGCCTCGATCGCGGTGGTGCTGTACCTGGCCGGTTCGCGCCGCTATGCCAGCGAGACGGCGCGCTTCATGATCCACAAGTCGCATGCCACCGCGTCGCCGGGTTCGCGCCCGGACGCGCTCAACATCATCGTCGAAGGCCTGCGCGCCGACGATTCGCGCACCGAATCGATCCTGCGCAAGGAGATCGAGCTGTCGCCCGAGCAGTGGAACGTGCACCAGTACGGCGACCTGCACCTGACCGCGCGCGACGCCAGGACGGCCAAGATGATCCACGAGGTCAAAGACTTCCGCCCGCCAAAAGGGGCGTTGCTGCGCAATATTTGAGAACTGCGGAGAACTGCGCTCAATCCCGCCGGGCTGACGAATACAACCCGCCGGTGCTGCGCACGGGCGGGTCGTTCGACAGCGTCAGCCAGCCGCGCTGGCCGCGCAGCGCTTAGCGCTTCTTGTCGTTCTTGTGGCTCTGGCGGCCGGCGGCGGCATGCTGTTCGGGGGTGCCGCCCTGGACCCCGGCGCCGGAGCCTGAACCTGAACCTGAGCGTGAGCCTGAGCCCGACTGCGCCGACCCGCCCGAGCCCGAGCCGGACTGCCGGTTCGACAGCGAATCAGACTGACGGATGGCGTCATTCTTGTGGCTCTGGCGTCCTGCTTCGACGTGCTGCTGGTGGCTGCCACCCTGGTTGCCTGGGCGCGATGCCTTGTTTTGATTCGAGACCATGATGTTTCCTTTCAAATTGGGAAAAATATCCTGCTCGTATCCCGGAACCCGCTGTGCGTTTTCGGGAAACCCATCATGCGTGCTGGGCCGTTCATCGGGAATCGGACAAGCACTTTTACCAGTGTAGGCAAGGCTCCTACGAATACAACGCTAGGTTCGAACAGTGAAAAGCGCCCCGGTCTCGGGCAGGGACCACACGCATCTGCATTTCGTCATTGCCGCTCAGCAATAGTGTGGCAGAATAGGGATTCTCCCGCTTTCCACTTCGCCGATCCGCCATGGCCATCGTCACCGCCCAGACTCCTGTCGCGCGCAAGGCCGCTGCCGCCCAGCAGGCCACGCTGTCGGCGCTCGTCAAGCGCGCGACTGGCCTGGCGGGCGAGGGCCTGCCTGACATGGTGCGCCGGATCGTGTCGGCGCTGCTCGACCTGACCGGCGCCGAACCCGATCCGCGCGAGGTCATGCGCCGGGTCAGGTCGGGCAACCTGCTCAAGACCAACAGCTACGCCTTCTGCCACATCGCCGAAGCCGCCATCGAGCGCGCATTACGGGCGGCGCTGGCTGCGCTGCAGCCGGCCGCGCCGACCCAGCCGGCCGCGCCGCTCGAACTGCGCCTGGTGCCGTTCGACGAGATCGACCAGCAGCTGGCGCTGGGGGCGCTCAGCCGCCCGTTCGACCTGGAATACGCCGAGCACCTGGCCACGCTGGGCGTACGCCTTGGCCTGCTGCTCGGGCGCGACCTGGTGCGCGCCGCCCACAACCCGTTCCGTCCCGAGGTGTTGCTGGGCGCGCTGCATGCGGCCTGGTGCGAATTCGAACCCGACCCTGACGCGCACGGCCTGATGGCGCCGCTGCTGCGCCCGGGCGTGATGGTCGATCTGGCGCCGCTGTACGACGCCATCGGCGCCGAACTCAAGCCGGCCCGGGCGCGTCAGGAAAGCCAGGCCCGCTTCAGCAAGACCGATGACCGCGCCGCGCGCAAGGCCGAGCAGGCGCACCGCGACGCCCTGTTGTCGGGGCAGTTGCGCCAGATGTTCGATGGCGCCCTGGCGGTCGATGTGCCGTTGATTCCGAATCTGCCGCAGGGTAGTGGTGGCTGGCGGCCAAGCGCGGCGGGCGGGTTTGCCGTGGCGGCCTTGCCGCCCCGTGGCGACGCAGCGCCGACGGCGGCAACGCCGGCGCTGGCAACGGCAGCGCTCGGGCAGGGCGCGGCCGTCCATCCGGCGCCTGCTGTGGCGGCCGACAAGACGCTGCTCGACCTGCTGGCCCGGCTCGGCGCCTCGCCGGCCGCGCACATCGGTGGCGCCGATGCCGGGGCGCCAGCGGACGCCGCCGCGGTCGCGCCGCACGGCGTGTTCTACCTGCCGCGCCTGCGCCAGAGCCTGCCCCGCGGCAGCCTGCCGCGCGCTGATGAAACCACGCTCGACCTGCTCTCGCGGGTGTTCGAAACCGTGCTGCTGGACGCGGCGATTCCCGCAGAAACGCGTGAGCTGATCGCTTTTTTGCAGGTGCCGGTATTGAAGGCGGCGCTGCGCGACCGCAGTTTTTTCTATGAGGCGGCGCACCCGGCGCGGCGCATGCTCGACCTGCTGTCGCAATCGGGCTGGGAGCAGCCGGCCGGGCCGGACGACCCGATGTACCGCGCCATGCGCAGCAGCGTGCAGCGGGTGCGCGGCCAGGAACAGCCCGAATTCGATGCCGCCCTGGCCGAACTGGAAGCCGGCATCGCCGCGCGCGACAGCGCCGAGCAGGCCGCGATCGCGGGACCGATCGCGCGCGCCACGCGCCAGGAAAAGCAGTTGGCCGCCGAGCGCTCGGCCGAGCGCGTGGTGGCGCTGCGCATGGTCGGTGAAGCGCTGGCGCCGCTGCTGTCGGATTTTCTCGCGCAGCGCTGGACGCCGGTGCTGGGCCTGGCCTACGCGATCGAAGACACCCGTCCCGGCGCCATCGACAACGCCACCCGCACGATGGATGACCTGATCTGGAGCGTCAAGCCGAAGCCGACCCCGGCAGCACGGCAGGCTCTGATCAAGCGCCTGCCCGCGCTGCTGGCTTCGCTCAACAAGTGGTTGGACGCGATCCGCTGGCACGACGCCGAGCGGCTGCAGTTTTTCGCCGGCCTGGCCGAATGCCATGCCGCCATCGTGCGCGCCCCGGTCGAGCTCTCGCCCGAGCGCCAGCTCGAGCTGGCAGTCGAGGCGGCCCAGCAGGATGCGCTGCGCCGGGTGGCGCAAGAGCAGGCCCAGGCCGATTCGGATAATCTGGGCGACCCGGACGACCCGGACGACCCGGACGACCCGGCCCTGCAGGGTGCGCTGGCCTCGCTCGAGCGCGGCGCGCGCTTCGAATTGACGACCGATGGCGTGCTGCGCAAGGTGCGCCTGGCCTGGGTCAGCCCGCTGCGCACTCTGTTCATTTTCTCTGGCGCCGGGCGCCAGGAAGCATTTTCGCTGCCTGCCCGGCAGTTGCTCGAACTGCTGACCGAGGGCGCCTTGCGCGCGCTGGCGCCGGAGGGCGTGGTCGGGCGCGCGCTGAGCGCCGCGGCGAGCCAGGCGCCGCCCGTGCACGGCGCCTGAACCGGGCGTCGCGGGGCTGTTCCGGCGCTCTTCGGCAATGGTATGATGGGCGTCTCTCGTTAACCGCCTTTGCCCCCACGTGCGTCTCTCTTCGATCAAATTGTCGGGATTTAAATCGTTCGTCGATCCCACCAATTTCCAGGTTCCCGGCCAGCTGGTCGGCGTGGTCGGCCCGAATGGCTGCGGCAAGTCGAACATCATCGACGCCGTGCGCTGGGTGCTGGGCGAATCGAAGGCGTCGGAACTGCGCGGCGAATCGATGCAGGACGTGATCTTCAACGGCTCGACCCACCGCAAGCCGGCCGGGCGCTCATCGGTCGAACTCATCTTCGACAACAGCGCCGGCAAGGCGGCCGGGCAGTGGGGCCAGTACGCCGAGATCGCGGTCAAGCGCACCCTCACGCGCGACGGCACCTCGACCTATTACATCAACGGCCAGCCGGTGCGCCGGCGCGACATCCAGGACATCTTCCTCGGCACCGGCCTGGGGCCGCGCGCCTACGCCATCATCGGCCAGGGCATGATCTCGCGCATCATCGAATCGCGCCCGGAAGAATTGCGCGTGTTCCTGGAAGAAGCGGCCGGCGTGTCGAAGTACAAGGAGCGCCGCCGCGAAACCGAGAACCGGCTGTCGGACACGCGCGAAAATCTGCTGCGGGTCGAGGACATCCTGCGTGAACTCAATGCCAACCTCGAGAAGCTCGAAGCCCAGGCGGCGGTGGCGAATCGTTTTCGCCAGCTGCAGGCCGACCAGGAAGAAAAGCAGAAGCTGCTCTGGCTGATGCGCAAGAACGAAGCCAGATCCGAGCAGCTGCGCTGGTTCCGCGAGATGGAAGAAGCGCAGACCGCGCTCGAGGGCCAGACCGCCAAACTGCGCAGCGTCGAAACCGATCTCGAACACCTGCGCCAGTCGCATTTCGCCACCGGCGACCGCCTGCACACGGCGCAGGGCGCGCTGTACCAGACCAACTCCGAGATCGGCAGCCTGGAAGCGCAGATCAAGTTCGTGGTCGAGTCGCGCACCCGACTGCAGAACCAGATCGCGGCCCTCAGCGCACAGCGCGACGGCTGGCAAACCCAGGCCAGCGAACAGCGCGAAGGCATGCAAGAAGCCGAGGTGCAGGCCGAGGAACTGGCGGCGCGCGCCGAAGGCGCCGCCATCGCGGTCGAGGTCGAGAACGAACGCCTGCCCGAACTCGAGGCCGCCTGGCGCGCCGCGCAAGAGCAGTCGACGGCCGCGCGCGCGCGCATCATGGGTGTGCAGCAGCGCATCGAACTGACGTCGAGCCACGGCCGCAACGCGGCCGGCATCCTCACCACCCTGGCCAGCCGGCGCGAGCGCCTGCAGCAAGAGCGCAACGGCCTGAACCTGCCCGACAGCGCCACCCTCGACAACCTGCGCCTGCAGTTGCAGGAGCGTCAGTTGGCGCTCGAAGAACAGACCATGCTGCTCGACGAGGCCGGCGCGCGCCAGGACGCCATCGAGCAAGAGCGCAAGGACGCCCACGCCCAGGCCCAGCGCGAGAGCGCCGCCAACGCCCAGCTCGAAGCGCGCCTGACCGCGCTGCGCCAGATGCAGGAGCGGGTGCAGGCCAGCGGTAAGGTCCAGCCATGGCTCGAGAAGCACTCGCTGGCCGGCCTGCCGCGCCTGTGGCAACGCCTGGATGTCGAACCGGGCTGGGAGACCGCGCTCGAAGCGGTGCTGCGCGAACGCGCCGGCGCACTGGAAGTCTCGAACATCGATTGGGCCAAGGGCTTCCTGGCCGATGCGCCGCCGGCGCGCCTGACCGTGTTCGCGCCGCAGGTCGGGGGCGCGCCGGCGGCCAGCGTCGAGGGGCTGACGCCGTTCGCCACTCTGCTGCGCGTGAATGACGCCGGCGTGCGCGCCGTGGTCGATGACTGGCTGCACGGCGTGTACGCGGCGCCGGACGCCGACGCCGCCTTTGGCGAACGCGCGCGCCTGCCGCATGGCGGCGCCTTCGTCACGCGCCAGGGCCACCTGGTGACCCGATCGAGCGTGCGCTTCCACGCGCCCGATTCCGAGCAGGACGGCATGCTGGCGCGCCAGCACGACATCGACAACACCGCCCGGCAGCTGCGCGCGCAGGCCTTGCTGGCCGACGAGGCGCGCACCCGCGCCACCCGCGCCGACGCCGCCGTGACTGAGCTGACGCGGCGCCTGCAGGATGCGCGCAGCCGGGTCGCCAGCCTGACGCGCGAGGTGCATGCGCTGCAGATCGAGGTGCTCAAGCAGAGCGAGATCGAAGCGCGTTTCAACCAGCGGAGCAGCCAGATCGCCGACGACCTGTCCGAGATCGCGGCGCAAGAGGCCGAGCAGCGCCAGGCCCAGGCCGAGGCCGAGCAAGAGTTCGAGCAGCTCGACCTGGAACTGGCCGAACTGCAGCAAGCCCACGAAGACGGCCAGGGCGCCTTCATGGAACAAGAGGCGGCCTTGAGCCGCGCGCGCGAACGCCTGCGCGAACTCGAACGCAGCGCCCAGGAAGCGCAGTTTGCCGAACGGGCCCAGAAGAGCCGCATCGAAGAACTGCGCCGCACCATCGCCACCGCCGCCACCCAGGCCGAACAGGTCGGCGCCAACCTGGCGCAGGCGCGGCTCGAACTCGAGGCGCTGGAAAGCGGCAGCGCCCACGAAGGCTTGCAGGAACTGCTGGCGCGCCGCACCGAGCAAGAGGAGGCGCTGTCGGACGCGCGCCATGAACTGGACCAGCTGGCGCAGCAGCTGCGCGCGGCCGAAGAAGCGCGCATGCTCGGTGAGCGCAGCCTGCAGCCGCAGCGCGACCGCATCACCGAGATGCAGCTCAAGGAGCAGGCGGCGCGCCTGAACCAGGAGCAGTTCGCCGAAGCGCTGGCCGCCACCGGCGCCGACGAGGCGGCGCTGGCCGAGAAGCTCGATCCGGAACTGAAGCCGCAATTTTTGCAGGGCGAAGTCACGCGCCTGAGCAACGCCATCAATGGCCTGGGCGCGGTCAACCTGGCGGCGGTGGACGAGTTGGCGCAGGCCGCCGAGCGCAAGCGCTTCCTCGATTCGCAGAACGCCGACCTGAGTGAAGCCATCGGCACGCTGGAAGACGCGATCCACCGCATCGACCGCGAAACACGCGACCTGCTGCAGGACACGTTCGAGCGCGTCAACGGCCACTTCTCGGAACTGTTCCCGATCCTGTTCGGCGGCGGCAACGCCAAGCTGGTGATGACCGGCGACGAGATCCTGGACGCCGGGGTGCAGGTGATGGCCCAGCCGCCGGGCAAGAAGAACGCCACCATCCACCTGCTCTCGGGCGGTGAAAAGGCCTTGACCGCGACGGCGCTGGTGTTCTCGATGTTCCGCCTGAACCCGGCGCCATTCTGCCTGCTCGACGAGGTCGACGCGCCGCTCGACGACGCCAACACCGAACGCTTTTGCCGCATGGTCAAGCGCATGTCCGAGCACACCCAGTTCCTGTTCATTTCGCACAACAAGATTGCGATGGAGATGGCCAGCCAGTTGATCGGCGTAACAATGCAGGAGCAAGGCGTCTCGCGCATCGTGGCGGTCGACATGGAGTCGGCCGCCGACCTGGCGGCGGCTTGAAGTGCAACATGAAGCGCAACATGAAGTGCAGGATGAAGTTCAGCATGAAGCAAGCACCTGTCTCGCCCCGTTCCAGCGCCCCGGCCGATGCGCGGATGCCCGGCCATGACTGACGCGCTCGACGTCGCCCTGGGCATGGTGCTGGCCTCGCCGGCGCCGATGCTGGTGATCCGTGGCGACAGCCGGGAGGTGACGCTCAATGCTGCGGGCGCAGCGCTGCTGGACATGCCTGCCGCCGCTGCCTGGTTGCCGCTGGCGACGGTCCTGCCCGACGTGGCGCCAACCGTCGAGACACTGCTGCGCGGTGCAACCGGCAGCGCCAGCATCGCGCTCAATGGCGGCGCCCGGTTCGAGCTGGCCTTGTCGCCCTTGCCTGGCGGCGCTGGCCTGCTTGGCGTGCTGCAAACCGTGGCGCAGGCAGCCGACAGGGCCATGCGCGAACTCGATCGCCTGGTCGAACTCAGTCCGGTCGGCGTGGTGCGCTACCGGCACGATGGCTCGATTGCCGACTGCAACCGCGCCTTCCTCGACATGCTGGGCCTGAGTCGCGCCGATCGCGACGCCGGCCTGTCATGGCGCGAGCTGACCCCGGAAGAGTGGCGCACGGTCGACGACGCCGGCCTGGCCAAGCTGAGTTCGGACAAACTGCTGCCGATGTTCCAGAAAGAGTACCTGCACCGTGACGGGCGCCGCATCCCGGTGCTGGTCGGCGCCAGCAGCCTCGAACTCGACCGCGGCCACGGCCTGGCGGTGGTGATCGACATCTCGGCGCGGCGCGAGGCCGAGCGCGCGCTGGCCGACAGCGAAGCGCGCTTTCGCGCCATCACCAACGCCATGCCGCAGATGGTCTGGACCACGCTGCCCGACGGCTACCACGACTATTACAACGAGCAGTGGTACCGGTTCACCGGCACGCCCCCGGGCAGCACCGACGGCGAAGGGTGGAACGACATGTTCCATCCCGACGACCAGCAACTCGCCTGGGAGCGCTGGCGCCATTCGCTGGCCACTGGCGAACCGTACGAAGTCGAGTACCGCCTGCGCCACCACGCGCTTGGCTACCGCTGGGTGCTGGGGCGCGCGCTGCCGTTGTATGGTGCCGATGGCAGGATTCAGCGCTGGATGGGCACCTGCACCGACATCCACGAGCAGAAACTGACCGAAGACGCGCTGCGCGAGGCCGATCAGCGCAAGGATGAATTCCTGGCCATGCTCGGCCACGAGCTGCGCAATCCGCTGGCGCCGATCCGCAGCGCGGCGGCGCTGCTGCCGCTGGCCAGGCACGACCCGGCGCGCATCGAGCATATCGGGCGCGTGATCGCGCGCCAGAGCACCCACATGACGGGCCTGATCGACGACCTGCTGGACGTGTCGCGCGTTACGCGCGGCACCATCACGCTCGAACGCGAAGCGCTCGCCCTGCGCCAGCTGATCGACGAGGCGCTCGAGCAGGTGCGCCCGCTGATCGAGGCCCGCTCGCACCTGCTGGCGATCGACAACACGCTTGGCGGCGCGATCGTGAACGGGGATCGCAAGCGCCTGGTGCAGGTGCTGGCCAACCTGTTGTCGAACGCGGCCAAGTACACGCCGGTCGGCGGGCGCATCGAGGTGCGCGTGAGCGGCGCCGATGGCATGGTGCAGATTGCGGTGCAGGACAACGGCATCGGCATGGCGCCCGAGCTGGTGCGCAGCGCCTTTGACATGTTCACGCAGGGCCAGCGCACGCCCGATCGCGCCCAGGGCGGCCTGGGGATCGGGCTGGCGCTGGTGCGCAGCCTGGTGCATCTGCACGGTGGCCGGGTGAGCGCGAGCAGCGCCGGCGAAGGCCTGGGCAGTGAAGTCGTGCTCGCGATTCCACTGCAAAACCCGGGTCCCGGCGCGGCCCGCCAGCCGTTCGCGTAAGGCCTGGCGTGACCGTTCTGTACTCGACATTGCAATCGCATGGCATCCTTGTGGCGGAATTGCTATCATTACAGGTCTTAGGCTGGCGCCAGCGCGCCGCCGGGCATCACCAGCAGTCCCTTTTTTTCACAGCACTTCGCTATGAGGCACACGCAGCATGACTGATTTCCAAATGAGCCTGATCGCGGCCGGCGGCGTTTTCATCACCGGCGTCATTGGCTACAACAAATGGCAGGAATACAAGGCCAGGAAGAGCGTCGAACGCGCCTTCGCATCTGACCACGACGATGTGCTGATGCGCAGTGACGAGCAGGGCGCGGCGGGCGACCGCCATGAGCCGATGCTCGACATCGGCGCCGCGCCTGCCGCCCCGCACACCGAACCGCTGCTCGATCCGATCCTGGCCGCTGTGCCGGCGGCGCGTCCCGAGCCGCAACTGAGCGAGCCCGCTCTCGACCCGGTCGCGCCTGCACCCGCAGCGGTTGCGGCGCCAGAGTCAGCCCCGGCGCCAGCAACTGCACCAGCGCCTGCGCCAGCCACGCCTGCGCCGGCATCGAGCTACCGCGCCGGCGGCAGCAGCGCCGCGCAAGACGCGGTGGCAGCCTCGCTTCCCGGCACCCGTCCCGGCATGCCGGCCGCCGAACTGGCCGAATGCCTGGTCGACCCGTTGATCGACTGCATGATCCCGCTCTCGATCGAGACCCCGGTGCGCGGCGACCGGATCCTGCCGGCGCTGCAAAAGCTGCGCCGCGTCGGCAACAAGCCGATCCACTACATCGGCTTCGCCGTGAGCGGCGAATGGGAGCCGATCGTGCACGGCGGCGTCTACACCAAGCTGCAGGCCGGGGTCCAGATGGCGACCCGCACCACGGCCCTGAACGAACTCGAATACTCCGAACTGGTCACGCGCCTGCGCGCGGTGGCCGATGAAATCGGCGCCGAAGCCGAAGTGCCGGACATGATCGAGGTGATGAGCGAGGCGCGCACGCTGCACCGCTTCGTTGCCGGTCACGACGCCCAGCTGGGCATCAACCTGGCCGCCAACGGCGCGCCGTGGGCCATGTCGACCCTGATCGGCGCGCTTGAAAACGCCGGTTTCGACGTCCGTCCCGACGGCCGCTTCGCCATGCCCGACGGCGACAAGGGCGTGCTGTTCACCCTCTCGACCAACGTCACGCTGGGCGCCGACACCACGTCGCGCCTGACGCTGCTGCTCGACGTGCCGTGCGTGAGCCCGGCGCGCGACGGCTTCGGCAAGATGGTCGACTGCGCGCGCTCGCTGACCCAGCGCCTGGACGCGACGGTCGTCGACGATGGCGACCAGCCGCTGATGGACCAGGCCCTCGACGAAATCAAGAGCCAGGTTGTCGAGTTCTACCAAGAGATGGACGCGTCCGACATCCCGGCCGGCTCGACCCGCGCGCTGCGCCTGTTCAGCTAAGGACCGATCGTGGCAGAACAACAGCAGCAGGCCGGCCAGGATGACCTGGCCCGCATCGCAGCGCTGGTCGCGGAACTGAACCGCGCCAGCTACAACTACCACGTGCTCGATGCGCCGACCATTCCCGACGCCGAGTACGACCGTTTGTATCGCGAGCTGCAGGCGCTCGAAGCGGCGCACCCGGATGCCGTGAGCGCCGATTCGCCGACCCGGCGCGTGGGCGACGCCCCGATCCCCGAGTTCAGCCAGGTCACCCATGCGGTGCCGATGCTGTCGCTGAATAACGGTTTCAGCGAAGACGACATCGACAACTTCGACCGCCGCGTGCGCGACGGCTTGGATGCGCGCGAAGTCGCCTATAACGCCGAACTCAAGTTCGACGGCCTGGCGATCAGCCTGCGCTACGAGAACGGCGAGTTCGTGCAGGCCGCCACGCGCGGCGACGGCTACACCGGCGAGGACGTGAGCGCGAATATCCGCACCGTGCGCGTGATTCCGATGCGCCTGCACGGGGATAATGTGCCCGAGGTGCTCGAAGTGCGCGGCGAAGTGCTGATGTTCAAGCGCGATTTCGAGCAGCTCAACGAGCGCCAGCGCGAAGCCGGCCACAAGGAATTCGCCAACCCGCGCAATGCTGCCGCCGGCAGCCTGCGCCAGCTCGACGCGCGCATCACCAATTCGCGCAAGCTGCGTTTCTTCGCCTACGGCATTGGTTCGCTCGAAGGCGCCGCCATGCCGCAGTCGCATTCGGCGCTGCTCGACTGGTTCGCCGCACTCGGCCTGCCGGTGGCGGGTGAACGCGCCGTAGTCACCGGGCGCGACGGTTTGCTGGCCTTCTACAACGACATCGGCGCGCGCCGCAAGTCGCTGCCGTACGAGATCGATGGCGTGGTGTACAAGGTCGACCGCCTGGAAGACCAGCGCGCACTGGGCTTCGTCTCACGCGCGCCGCGCTTCGCGCTGGCGCACAAGTTCCCGGCCGAAGAGGCCTTGACCACGGTGCAGGCGATCGAAGTGCAGGTCGGCCGCACCGGCGCCATCACGCCGGTGGCGCGCCTGGTGCCGGTGTCGGTCGGCGGCGTGACCGTCACCAATGCCACGCTGCACAACGAAGACGAAGTGCGGCGCAAGGACGTGCGCGTGGGCGACACCGTGATCGTGCGCCGCGCCGGCGACGTCATTCCCGAAGTGCTGGGGGTGGTGCTGGAGCGGCGCCCGACGCCGGAACCGGCGGTCTACGTGCTGCCGTCGCGCTGCCCGGTGTGCGGCTCGCACGTGGTGCGCGAAGAAGGCGAAGCCGTGGCGCGCTGTTCCGGCGGCCTGACCTGCGCTGCCCAGCGCAAGGAAGCGATCCGCCATTTTGCCGGGCGCCGCATGATGGACATCGAAGGCCTGGGCGACCGCTACATCGACAGCCTGGTCGAAGCAAGCCTGATCCATGGCGTGGCCGACCTGTATCGCCTGAACCTGGACGACTTGCTGACCATGAAGCGCGTGGCCGACGAGCGCGACGGCGCGACCCCGGACAGCGTCAAGAAGGGCAAGGTCGCCACCAAGTGGGCCGACAATCTGCTGGGGGCGATCGCCGCCAGCAAGTCGCCGCCGCTCGAGCGACTGCTGTTTGCGCTCGGCATCCGGCATGTGGGCGAATCGACCGCCAAGACGCTGGCCGACTGGCTCGGAAGCCTGGCGCTGGTGCGCCGCGCGCCAAGTGCGCTGCTGCGCGTGCTGCCCGATATCGGCGGCACCGTGGCCGACGCCATCGCCGAATTCTTCGCCGAAGAAAAAAACCAGATTGCACTGAACGCCTTGCTCGACGCCGGCGTGGCGCCGCGCGACGAGCACCCGCCGAGAGCGGCGCTGCGCGACAAGCTCGATGAAGTCGAGCTGCTTGCGGCGCTCAACATTCCCAAGGTGACCGGCCCGCGCGCGCGCCAGGTGATCGGCGGCGCGCAGTCGCTCGAGTCGCTCGCCATGCGCACCGACTTCGGCATCTTCGGCCTGCCTGCAGGCGTGGCGGCGGCGCTCGAAGAATGGATCGCAGTGAAGCAAAACCGCGAACTGGTGATGTCGCTGGCGGCGCTGCGGCGTGAGCTACTGGACGCGCTGCCCGACGCGTCGGGCGATGCCGCCGGCGCCGAAGGCCCGATGGCCGGCAAGACGTTCGTGCTGACCGGCACGCTGCCGACCCTGAGCCGCGACGCCGCCGGCGCCATGATCGAGGCGGCCGGCGGCAAGGTCTCAGGCTCGGTGTCGAAGAAGACCTCGTATGTGGTGGCCGGCGCGGAGGCCGGCAGCAAGCTGGCCAAGGCCGAGGAACTGGGCGTCACCATCCTGGATGAAGCGGCGCTGCTGGCGTTGCTCGAAACATAACAAAGAGAGTCTATGAGCCTGATCCGCAAAGCCGTCTTCCCCGTCGCCGGCCTGGGTAGCCGTTTTCTGCCAGCCACCAAGGCCCAGCCGAAAGAGATGCTGCCGATCGTCGACAAGCCGCTGATCCAGTACGCGGTCGAGGAGGCGGTGGCGGCCGGCATCACGGAACTGATCTTCATCACCGGCCGCAACAAGCGCGCGATCGAGGACCATTTAGATACCGCCTACGAACT
>Ga0265797_10006054_pt1 | contig 17353 bp, 20 predicted proteins | sample P2T30metagenome_FD_192433 | JGI IMG/M metagenome (GOLD analysis project Ga0265797, IMG submission 192433) | Plant litter microbial communities from East Loma Ridge, Irvine, California - P2 T30 | ecosystem: Environmental > Terrestrial > Plant litter > Unclassified | place: USA: California...
GGCAAGGACGAAAAGAGTGGCAGCTGCTTTGCGCGAAAGTGTGAGGTGGAAGGCAAGATTGTGGACGAAGACAGCGATAGCGAGGAAACAAGCGGCGAGAGTGGCGAAAGCGATCTTGTGGATGGCATGGGGGAGGCAGACGGCGATGTGGACATGGGCTGATGAGGAGAATACAACGACACAAACAGCGAACTCAGGAAGCCGCGGCAAACATGGGTAGCGGTCAGGATCTGTTGTCGACACATACGGAGGCGTGGAATTAGAGTCAAGAACGGCTCAGGAAGCTAAGGAAATACAATACCGCCGGGGTACTACAACGACCGTAACAGGCGTTCGAGGTATGGATATTCAAGACCATCGTAGGACGCGGGCTGAGAACTCCCTTGGGTTCCGGTTTGGAAAAAAGGAAACGGACGAAAGAGCAGCCCCCAATAATTGGACAGACACCTCCGGCACATCGAACTATCTATATTGCGCGCTCGTGGTGAAACACGGCGTTTGCATATCGCATAGACACATCAACGGTACACAAAACAAACGAACTGTATATCAGTTTGTAGGAGAGGAGGTCGATCCGGCACTTCGTTGGCTGGACGAGCATGCAAACAATAAATGTATTGTAGTCTCCACTATCAATCGCAATTGACAAGAATAACTTCAATCCGCGCCCCCTGAGTATCGCGAATGTAGATGCTTACTTGACCAGGTCGAAGCCCTCGCGAGCTCCTGATGCCTGCGCTACGACCGACTGACTCAGAGCCTGGGACAGCTCTCAGTGGCCGTGTTCGTCTTCGAGGCGTCGGTTACGAGAAATTCTTTTCCAAGTAATAGATCCAAGGCGCGTCGAATGCGTTTATGTCTAGCAAAGGCTTTTGTGAGCCTGATACGGACTCGATTATGTCTGGCGGAGTTACGGGCGTGTTCGTCGGCGTTTCTTTTGTATCTAGCAGGTCCTGCTGTTCATCTGGCGGAGCGACCTGTGTCTTGGCTGAGGCCCGTTGTGCGTCTGAGAGTGTCTTTTGTGCGTGTTTGGGAACTTCCGGTGGAGCATGAGAATTTGAAGTTAGAGCATCTCGTTGTCGACAACAGGCGTGTTCGTAGGTTAAGCGTGTTGAATGACTGGTTGCGTTATGGCATTTGCGGACGGCCAAGGGCCAAACCCTTTTAATATGACTTCCTGGAAACCCCGCTCGTCATAATGATACTCCATGTCCAGCGTTCCACGTAGGTTCATCAGGACGATGGAGAGCTCTTCCCCGAAGCTTGTCGAGAATACCATCCGCTTTCCTCCAAGGTCTACTATTTCCTGTGGGTGATTCCCTTCTTCCATCTCTTCTACTTGATCGTTCTCAACTTTGGATATCGTGAATTGTCGTGGTGGCTGGTCCGGCATGTAATGCGTGCAGATGAGCTTGCCTTCCAACTTGTATAACCAGAATCGAACCCCCGGAAACGCTACGGTGACGCGCATGTTGGTCGTAGGTCTTGGAAGGGTTGATAACCGCTGGTTTGCGAGCGAAGGGTATTGATAAAGGTCGGGTTGATAATGTTGATCGTGTTAGCAGCAGGAAGTGCAGAAGTTGCGAAACCAGGTAGGATGAATACGGAAAGATATGGTGCTCATGTCATAGGGAAGCGGCTCATGAGTATATGGCGGCCTTCACGAAGGACGTGAGTAAGGGTAAGCTAGTCTTTTGTAGAGAAAGTGCACCTCGATCAATCCTTTCAGGCAAGTGACATCGTGAGTATTGGTAGCCATGGTTTTTCTTGCTCGGCTCGGAGTGCAGAAGGTAGACAGTGTTACCCTCTGGGATCTCTCGTTATTTGGACGAAGAGTCGCATCAAGCACTGTTTGGACGATACTATGTCAGCTCGGCCATGGGACGTGTGGTGGCCGCGACCTGGCGCACATCAACGGGGTCGATCAACGACCGTTTCGATCTTCCAATTCCAAGGCTCAAGCATCTCGTTAGATCTAAGGTAGCGGATCTTGAAGTTAGTAGCGAAGGCGAGATGGATAAACAATGTTGTGAATGCTGAGTGTGGCTGAACGGTCGGCTGGTTGTTGCCAAGAAACGGTGCATCCCCACCAGTCGTTTCCCGCGCGCCCGCACGTCATCGAGCGCTGGAAGCAAGAACAGTACCACTACACAACATATGCGTTCCGCACTCCACGATGCCGTACACACTATCTACACCTTTGCGATATGTCTGCTGGATACTTTCCAAAGCGGGAGAAGGTCGGTCTTGAGGACCTTTTCAAAGGCCTAGTCACTGCCTGTCACATCCTCGACCACAATGGTAAGTTCTGGTGTCCGGAGTGCACGTGAAACATACACTAACTTCACGCGTCCACCTCTTTAGGCATCTTCGATGCTTATGGCCATATCTCTGTCCGGTCGCCCGACAATCCCGCGACGTTCTGGATGCCTTGCAATATGCCGCCAGCGTTGGTCAGCTCGCAGGACGATCTGGTCGAATACAACGTCGATGGCGCCGAAGCGGTCGAGAAGGACGCGAAGCCTGGTTATCTAGAGCGACACATCCACAGCGAGATATACAAGAGGTTTCCGGCCATCAACAGTGTGGTGCATAGCCATGCTGGCGATGTTCTGCCGTACTGCGTTAGCGGTGTGCCTTTAAAGAACACAATACACATGGCTGGCTTCTTGGGTATGTATCCTAGGTCATCATGTCTAGCTTCTTGCTAATAATGTCACTGCAGGTACCAATGTGCCAGTCTGGGATGCCTCGAGCAGCTACCCCTCCGGTTCGAAACACGATCTGCTCGTTCGCGACAGCACGCTCGGCGCCTCTCTTGCAGCTGCGTTCAAACCAGCCACGTCGACCGGCTTCATCTACTCCAAAGTACGCTCTGCTCTACCCTCGCAGCTCGGTGGTTCATCTGCAGAGCCGAAGATGGAACCCGATCACGCTGTCGTCCTGCTACAAGGGCATGGCTTCACAACCGTCGCGCACGGCATCGAGGAAGCTGTCTACCAAGCAATATATACGAAGGAGGCAGCCAAGGCGCAGACTACCGCTATGACGGTCCTGAATGCGCACACAGGCTACGCACTCGAGGGTAAGGTCGACGTTGAAGCCGGTGGCAAAATCAAGTCGGGACATGCGAAGGTTGAGGGCGGCAATCTAAAGTATCTGAGTGACAGGGAATGCCATGATGCCTGGGAGTCACTTTCAGGCACTTTGACCAGACCCTGGGCGCTCTGGTGCCGACAAGTGGAAGTTGACCCGTTGTATAGGAATGAGTGCTCAGGCGGCGATGATTGAGCGATGGCGGACCGACGAAATTGTATGACTCCTTTCGACAGACAGAGTCGCAGTTAGTAATCTTCTTCTTTGTTTTCTGTTTTTCACGAGTGCCTCGTTTCTTGTAGAGGCTAAGCTCTCCGCAAACCTTATTCAGTACAGTCTTAGCCCTTCCAATTTGCGGGCAATTTGCCGCAACACCCTCCTCTTACAACATTTCCATCTTAACATGGAACTCTTTTTCCATGCTTCTAGCCGGTATTTCTGACGTTTCTGACTATGTCGCTAGCAAGGTTACTAATTGCAGCTTCGCCAAGTTGTTCCATAGTGCTTGTCTCACAGGCCAAGATCTTCCGCCACTAAAGGCGCATGTTACCCCGGACTCCCCCCTCACGGCACTTTTAGCTCTTAGATCAACACCACCGCACGACATTGTCGATCCGGATGAACGAACACTTCCATACCGAGGTACATGTACCTAAACTCGAACGCTACCTGTAATCAGCATTCCTCCCGCCCTCCCGACTTCGTAGCTCAGTGAAGCAAGATGTCAGATGACGGTAAATGTGGCTGCGCGTGGGTAACAGTCGTGGAAAGCATCTGGCTAGTGGATGTCCTGGGTGGAAATTGTTAATGTCTCGGTGCATTCGGCGCCGAGAGGATTTGCGCAATGTAGTAAGCTCCTGCTGCTGGTATGGAAGAATAGCCTATAGGTAAGGGACAGAGCCGTCGTTCAATATCGAAGCCGGACAAGTCACCTCAGATTCATCTCATCTATCTTCTAGTCAGCTACGTTCCTTGACATGTTACTGAAAAGCGCATTGTTGGCTGCGGCCACATATTCTTCCTCGGTCCTGGCGGCATTCGGCGTTACTAAAAGCGGTGACAACATTGTTGTGGACGCTGGCTCGACGAACGCCCTTCTTTTTACCGTCAACGCGAAGAGCTGCGACATTACATCGATAAAATATCGTGGAGAGGAGTTGCAGTCGTCGTCCAAGGGATCGCATATTTCTTCTGGACTGGGTAGTGCAACTGTCAAGTACGAGACGATAAGCAGTTCGTTGTATGCTCAATCCTTCAAGGACAGAAGCTAATGGATTCCGACAGGCCAATATGTCAAGGTTACTTGCACGACTAATACCTTGACGCATTACCTTGTTGCTAAGGCTGGCGAAGCGACCATTTATATGGCGACATACACCACTGCCGAGCCTAGCGTTGGCGAACTGCGATTCATCGCGCGTCTCAAGAGTAGTGCCCTGCCACTTGAGTACCCATTCGGCGTGGTATCGACGACCGTTGGTTCGACGTCGACTGTCGAGGGGTCAGACGTCTTCGTGGTCGCTGGTCAGACGAGGAGTAAATTCTACTCAAGTGAGCGCTTCATCGACGATACTACGGTGGGTACCATAGTCAACATGCTTCAATGAGCGTTTACTGACACAACTCAGCACTGCGTCTACCGAGACGGTGCCGACGCAGTCCACGCCTGCTTCCTTATGAACTCATATTCTTATGAAGGCTCCTCTGGTGGCCCCTTCCACCGCGATATTAACACCAATAACGGAGGAGAATATACGTCATTGACCTTCTACATGAACAGTGGCCATGTTCAAACAGAGCAGTTCCGCCAGGGTCTGCACGGCCCCTACGCTCTAGCGTTCAGTCGCTCTGGTGTACCAGAAGGTGGCTCCAATATGGATACAACGTTCTTCAAGGACCTTGGTATAACGGGCTATGTGGCGCCATCCGCCAGGGGAACAGTCACCGGCACGGCGACAGGCGTAGACTCCAGTTTCCAACGGGTATTGCATTGGTACAACGATGCAGCCCAGTACTGGGCGTACGCCGATAGTAGTGGCAAGTTCACTTCGCCAGCAATGAAGCCCGGAAACTACGCGCAGGTCTTATATCAAGGTGAATTCAAGGTCAAGGCAGCTAGCGTCACAGTCTCGGCTGGTAAAGCAACTACCGCCAACATTGCCGCCGACACCGAAACCAAGACCTCCATTTGGCGCATTGGCGAGTGGGATGGTCAGCCAAAGGGCTTCCGAAACGCAGACAAGCAACTGCGCATGCACCCCACAGACTCGCGCATGGCATCCTGGGGGCCCTTGACGTATACAGTTGGTTCCAGCACTCTTGACAGTGTTCCAATGGCCATAGTCAAGGACACCAATCCCCTTACGATCAAGTTCTCGAGCACCTCGACTGCAGCAGCGACCCTTCGCATCGGTACTACGCTCTCTTTCGCCGGCTGCCGTCCCTCGGTGACAGTCAACAGCTTCAATGCTGCCGTCCCTGCGGCACCAACGAAGATCGATTCGCGTGGCTTGACTCGCGGCGCCTACCGAGGGTTTGGTGAAGTCTACAATTATGCCATTCCAGCTGGCACGTTGGTCAGCGGGAGCAATACCATCAAGATCAACTGTGCGAGTGGGAGTTCGGGAGAAGGGTTCCTGGCCCCAAACGTGATTTTGGATGCGATAGAGTTGTTCAAGTAGGCTTTCGGGCACATCCGCCTGATCCGGGCACAGTCCCATGGTCTATCGATAGTTGCGTGGATGACGTGTCGTCGTAACATCGTAAGATTGGTCTTCTTACACATTCTTGCTTGCACCACTTCTTTTCTTTATCATCGCGTGTTACCGATAAATGCATCCAAGATCAAAAACGTTTTATCGTGCCTCGGTTTCCTTTAGGCCGAGATACTTTTCGTAGGAATCGAACGAAACTCCTTATGATCATCCGAGAAGGCTTGTGGGGCAATGCCTGGGAAGGTCATTCTCATAATCCATCGCATCGGCAAAACATCATTGAATACGACTCGCCAGGCCAGGTTCCGACGCGATGGACGCAGTATTCACCGTATCATCGCACGAGCAAGGATGGGGCTGTCGGCTCCACCGATAGCTGTGCAGCTTGTAGTCGTATGTCCTTTCCGCGTACACGGTCGACGTGTCTTCTTCTGGCAATTCAAAGTCTTGATAGGGCAGGTATCCGTTAGCCAATTCCCACGAGTCAGTCACCGGATCAACGCAGCACGCAGTGTCAGCAAAGCTTTGAGAGCTCTGGACCCACCACGAAGGCCCTCGCTGGGGTGAAGTCGATGTGGGAACGTCTATATTCGCTCCCGCTTAAGATGCAGGATCTAGTAATCGCGACAATAAAGACCATACGGGAGTAGCATTAGGTGCCGGGAATGTGGAACCGGCCGTGGTTTCGAATCCCTCGAAAGCATTAAAGCCAGCTGAATAGCTGATATAAGCGGATTAAACGATTGCGAGCTTGCCGCGGTATTCCAGCGCTTGCTGTTTGTGTGAAGCGACCCGGCTCTTGGTACGGCGTGGTCGTTCGCCCTGCTTTTCGCTAAGCCAGGGCAATGACAGCCCGGGAAATGAGATCATTTCTGGAGTAGGAAATTCGGCTCGAGACCCGAGTCGCAGTACTTGCTGAAACTTCTGCAGCGTTGATGACAAAACGATCCACCTGATGTATGCATATAATGCGATCAAATGAGTTGCTAAAAGGGTCGTGTTCTAGTTCTGGCGGAAGCGGCGGACTGTCTGAAGCGTCTGTATCTCATCGTCGATGTGATTATCTTGTCCAAAACTGGTGGAGCATGCATATGGTCTGGATCAAGAAATCCTCGATCTTGAGGGCGTAGAAAAGAAGTCGTCTGGGATCGTTATGCAACTCAGCTTTCTTAATGCTGAGAAATTATGCAACTCAGGCACACATACCTACACTCTGGCCAAATTCTGCTTATCCGTAAGTGAGGAAACTATCAGATACTGATATTATATACCGAGCTCGAGTGCCGTTGTGAAAGCTCAGTGCGTCGTATACTCCAAGCAAGGTGCTCGGGAGGCTGCATTAGCTCAAGGCAAGTGACAGGATCCGTGAACTGGGATTAAACCCAACTACCGATGTCAAGCGGCGGGTCACAAAGCGCTAAGATACCTGCAGTCGGGAGTTTTAAGCCCTGTCAGTTTGAGAATCGTTCGACTCATCAGCTCAGCAATGGCGCCATGTAATCCGCTGATGCTTGAGGGTCATCAGCGGTACCACGCTACTGTATGCGAAGGCAGACCGTTATATTTCCGAAGAATGCACTGGGGTGTTGAACGTCGTGATGGGCGATCGACGCGCACGGATGAGAGCCCTGTAGAAGTGGCTGAGGTGTCCTGGTGGGCTAGTCTGTCGAAACCTCGACCATGTCGATCCGTTTCCAGTTATCGTAAGCGAGAGAAGACCACATTAACAAAGTCCTGCGGTCGATAAAGATGTCGAAGTCGAGGTGCGATAGCTCTAAACAGGATCGTAAGGCCTCGGTGAGTGTGTGCGTAATCTTTGGGTTAGCGATGGACCAGGCCTCAATATGCATCCATGCAGGCTGCAACAAGCGCAGCTTACCCTTCAGCGTTGTCAATTGTTAGCGGATCGTCGTCTGTGTGTATACGTTATGCTCAGATGCATGAAGGAAATGCATACACACAGAATGTATGCTGACATTTTGCAACGGATACATGGCGCCAATTTTCGGACAGCGATCATCCAGGGCCACAACTACTCCCAGATATTGTTACAGTAGCCATGTTCAGATATGAACGAAGTTTGGCATTTTTCTCTGGGTGGCATTAACAAATTCTAGAGAAAGCTGTTGAATGGATTGAATGAATTTCAGGAAGATGCCTTGTCGGTACTTGAGACGGTCAGTACATGCCGGAGTCATTTGGAGTGGCTCGCCATGGTATAACCCTGCTTTAGCAACTGACTAGGCAAATACGTTGTCAATAAAGGTAACGAGGCGGCGCAGCGCGTGTACCAAATGGTAACTGCCATCGCCGATTGTTTGTCAGAGGCCAGATGCGATGCGCTGGCTCTGCGCTGTACGCAGCTCTAACCTCACCTGACGATACTGACTCTGAGCTTTCCGAGCTAGGAATCGGCAGTGTTCTAGGGGGAACTGGTGTTTATCGGGATTAACGTGCCCGGTCGCTTCGCTTGCAGGATGTTGACCGATGACGAGAGTGGCCCTGGAATCGAGAGTCGTTCCCGAGGCCCGCTACCTAATACGCAAGAGCGGGTCTAGCGGCTTTGAGTCTAGCGGCATCATGACGCACGTGCAAACCAGCTGGCACCAGCAAACACAATTTGACAGCCTTGCTAGCATCTACAAACATCGGATGACGCAGCTCGACCGGCAGCTTCTCCCAGTGTCGCTGAAGATACCAATCGGCAGGCGTTACGCAGGCAGAACGACGAGAAAGCTGTGGGGGAAAAGAAAACCGGATACGACAGCCTTGGCCTAGGGGCACGGCCATAACCGGATTGACTCGATGGCTTGCATTGCATGCACCGCCGCTGGGAAAGAAACCCGTTCCCGCGAGCTCGCCTTTGCTTTGCGGTAAGTGGCCGCAACCTGTGATCGAATGGGTCGACAACAATATTCGGACACCTTGCACGCCTAGACACGCGAGCCACTCAACGCTGACCCCGTACCTTTGTCGCTAGCATTGTCGATCATGGCGATGGGGGCGGTGTCCATGGCACGCCCCTGTCACCTCGACTGTGTATGCCGTAGAGGCAGTCACTATTCTTCCATAGGTAGGTACTTTGGAATTTTCCTTCGCCCGAACAGCTTACAACGTCCTTTTGAACGATCTTCTCCGCGGTCTCTCTTTCGGTCAGCGTCTTGCGTGTAATCCGACAAGCACCTAGGTATATGTATTTGACCCCAAAACACTCCATTCGGGAGACTTAGACAGCCGCATACTTGCGTGACCCTGATTGGGCGTCCACCTTACATCCCCCACTGGCCGACCGGCCCATCAAAGTCTCCCGCCATCCGAGGACCCTGCCGCGCTACCGACCTGACTGCATATCAGAAGCGGCGTGTTGGTCCCACCTGAAACGTATCCCTGTGATTCACACCTGCAAGGGTCATACATGTATATCAGAGTTCGCTTCCTTGCCGTACACATTTGGTTCTTCCCATATACATGTCTCTCCAGTCTCAAGTCCTTACACTTAAAGGCCCAATTTCGCGAAGCCTCCACAACCCAGTCTCTCAATTTACTCCTTACTTTTCAATTCTAACCAAGTTCAAACATGTCGTTCACCTTCCAGGTGCAGAAGATCAATCAGTCTTTCGACCAGATTGCAGCATGGTAGTAAGCATAGCGCCTTCCGCATCCTATTCAAGCATTGAGGCTTATCAGTGGTAGCCACGAGTTCATGCGTAGAACAGAGTTGTGTTTTCGGAAGATGCACGAACGTATCCTGGTCCTGGAGCAGAAACAGAACATACAAGGGCCTACGGACGAGCAAGTCGAGCGTGTGCTACGCAAGATCCTAGACGAAAGATTTTCGGATCTCGCCACGCATCATGTACGGAAGCACGACACTACACAAGACCGCAGTTGGTTCGTCAAAGATCCCAACGACTTTCCTTATCCCAGATCGATCAAGATGGACGTTGCTTCGCTCCTCATCCAACCGGACGCCGTTCCTTCCAAGGCCTACTCAGAAACATTCCGGATGCTAGAGAATGGGTTAAGAAGTTTTCCTGTCGACCACTCAATGGACTCGGACGACGAAGAAGATTATAAAATTAACGTTGGTATAAGAGATGGTCGCTCTTCACGTAGTGTCTGAGTTGCAGAAGGCTCCGTTTCGGCATGAGCCCACACTATCTCTACTTCCAGCACACTTGCCAAAGATCTTCGCTTCACGGCCTTGACCCTCAGATGGTGCCGCCATTCGATCCGATCGTCATTCGATATCGCTAGGCAACAAACGCTAGACGGCACACCGGCCGGATTTGACGAAACTGGCACTATGGTGCTACCACACTGTATCCATACCCCGAATGCATCATATACTCCAAGCAACGCCAATATTGCCACCAGCACTTTGTCGCGAGCCGGAAACAACGAGCACGCGCTTCCTCCTACAAACCCATGATTGGAATTGCGCAATGAACGCCACGATCTCACTGGCAGCCAACCCGCTGCAGTACACATTGTCCAACATGTAATACCTCCTGGAGTAGTAATTTATTAAACAGTCCAACTCTCATACTCTTTCCACTCCACGTACTGTCTTTCGGAAATCGCGATCATGTTGCTTTTGTAAAGCTCTGCACGACACGGATGTGAGCGTTCAGCTATGTGTTTCAATCGCACTCAGCTCCTACCGCTCGTACCCCTTCTCTTGGCGACCTTGGACGCCTGTTTTATCTATCAACGTGTAACGAACTCCGATGTCAGATATGGGAAATTGCACGATCCAGCAAGAACCAAGATAGATTCTGCATCGTGGTCTCGAATGCAGCTGCTTGGTCATCCAACGTCGCCGGATTTGTTCGGCATGCCGACACTCTCATAGATAGGTAGGACGATGGGCTCGTTGCACAACTTTCACTCTACCGGTAAAGAGCGCATAACGCTACAAGCCATGAAATCATAACCTATGCATGCACAGCTGCCCCGGAAATTGGGTCATGCCATGCCACTCTCTTGGCAACAGCCACTCCCGCTACAGCGGGATGATCACGCCGACGGCGCAGTCAACATATGACAGTGTCATGAGTTCTCGCATCCTCCATCAAACAGTCAGGAGTTTGGTCGCGTTGCCGGTGGTACTACTACAATGGGCGCTTAGATTAGCGTGGGGGGTGTTTCCGATCTCATCTTAGGACCCACATGTCAGACCTCATCCCATCTACCGCACATCCACCCTTGTGTATGCAACCGTCCCGAGGCCTTTTCTTGCTTTTTTAGCGACTGCAGCATCCTACTCTGATCTCGTCGCGGCTGGTGGCACGCGCGGCTCGAGACGGATAATTTACTAGACTGGGCACCTTCGTTGGTAGCCCATGTGGAGAAGTGTGAACGCCGCCCCGCTGAATGAGGCGCCCCACGTCAGGAGCCCTGGAGGCATGGAAACGCAATGGCATTGTCAACATATGTACATTCTCTTTCGTCGGAATTGCCACGAGTGAAGTTTCCTTCTTGTCCTGATGCAAGCCTAGGTATTCAGGTTCTTTCGCCGTCCACATGTCAACGACTGCCTAACCCATGCAGCCCTGAAGCTGCGCGACCACAGTTCAAGGTTCCGCGGTGTTCCATGCTACAGAGGGGCTGCATGCCTTCCTTTGCTTTTGACTCGGGTCTCCGTTCAGCGCCCTACGAGTCTAGCCTGACCTCGTTGCAACAATGCTCGATACGACGCGTACATGAAGCGAAACCATAGCTGGCGGTCCGCGGATGACGATGTCATGTTTTGTTCGATTCAAGAACCGCAGCATCTTGAGATACTTGCTTCAATCGCAGACTAATGGTCGTTTCTCAAACGCGAAGATGCGTAGATAGTCGTGGGTTATCACTAGATGCCCACAGAGCTGAGAACTATTAGAGTACCTCTACGTCTAATCGTCAAGCAGGCTCATACATTTGGTCTCCATGTGGCACATACAGGGTAGGTATAGATATTTGGAATATCGGCGTCTCCACTCCAATAGCACGCTGTACTATTCTGCAGTGCGCGCTAACGCATGCCAATCTCGCCTTACTACGGTCGTCCAACGGCTGCCAAAAGCATCCATGGATACCTAGCAATTCGGCAATCCTTCCCTGTCGCATGGAGGAACTTCGATTCGAAAAAACATTGCTTCACACGGGACGAGACCCGGGTCGAGAAATGACACGATGGGGAGTGTATCGAGGAAAACATGACGTTCCCACAGTCATAGCTTCGGATCGTGGCTACGTTACTGTGGGGTATCTAGCGCCTCGCTCTGATCTATGTGGCTGACATTGGGCATCAACAACGGTAGATATCACTGTCAAATTCCGAACCAATCGCACTATTGCCCACAAATTCGTGGTAAAAGCTCCGAAGAGCGGTCTGCTTCGACCCGCGGTGAAAGGTCTGGTACACACTATTTCTTTTCCTTACTCTGACAAGGAGCGTATAGCGAGAAACACACATTGTCGATTCAAAGCTTAGGGCCTCCGTCACCGACTTTTGCGCAAGCTTACTGTCCACCTGCAGAATCCTGGAATCCGAATCTCGATTCGTGCCGCCTGAGCTCTATCCGATTGCCGACCCAATGCGGTTGCGTTGCACATCCGGGGCCGAAGATAGGTACGGCCCATGTCACAAAATTTCCACAGCATTCAACATGCGCTGAAATGTTACCAACACATTGAGTCAACCCATAGCATCTACCTAGGTAGCTACGCGGTCTCGCACATCCGCATGCGTTATAGAGGCATCGAGACTTAGACGCCGCACGTCACACCTGGGCAGTAATGCCACATTTCGGAATGGCCACCGTGCTGGAAGCGGCTTATTTGCCTGCTTACATTCTGTGCAGACAATAGATGTCGGTACGAGATCGTGTTGCTGCGCGGAGGTCACTGCTATGTTCGGGTAGACCATGCTACTGGTCGGGTTGCTTCCGTCGTGTACAAGGAGCAGCACAAGCTGGCTGAAATTGTGTACCCGTACCGTACCGCGTGGGTATACTAAGACCAAGCACGTGGGTCGGCCAGGGTAAGCGGATTATCACTTCGTACAAGCCACCACGTTGCTGATAGATCGGGCGAAAAAGCAATGTCAAATGTCAGCCCGAACCCTGGTTACGCCCCTCCACTTGGATGGGCAAAAAGCAAGTTGAATCTCGATTCGATTTCCTTGATGAAGCTCGGCGTCTTTATCCGGCAGCCGTTGTATATGTTCATTGGATGGTGAATTCAGGCACCAGGATGCGTCGTGGAAGAGCCAGACTAACTTGTTAAGGTATACGATGCGTCGTCGTTGCATGTAGCTAAACTTGGGCTTGGACTTACAGTGTACTAAGCGACTCATGTCTGTTGAACTTTGTTCTTCTCATGCTTCGTTAACGTGTGATTAGTGTAAACGAAAGAAGAGGATAAGGAGAATTGGTGTTGTGAATCGAGTTGAGGTGTCTCATGATAGACGCTCCCTTGCACAACCACCTAGATACTGAACAGATCCAACGCACGTTAACAACTTCTTCGAGAATACTATTCCAAAATACACGTACTGCGGTACGGCAGTAGTGGGCACCTTTCGTTTCTCTGGCATGAGTGATTCCGATGGCTATTCTCCCCTGTAAAAAAGCTGAAGAGTGTGGATGTTCAAAACAAAAGGAATAAAGACGTGCAGTGACTTCTGGGCGCCGAAATGTATGAACCGCCCGTTCTCGATGTTTCGAACACTTTCGTAGTACAGCATGTCGATTACTAGGACGGGCGATGAAGAGCGGCTGTCTGAATAACCTGCCTGCGCTCTGAGACATCCGAATGATGTGATTCTGGAGCTATCTGCAGCAATATTTAACTAGATCTAGACAATGCGTCATCGTTTAAGGTGGGTCACCGAGTGACCAAAAATATTCCTTACTATCGCACAGCGAATGATCGTAAGTGAGCTGTAGAGATCTAATCCTTCGAGATACCTTGATCGCTACGGCGGGCATGCCTCAATCGCAGTCCAAGTCTTCGCTACCATGGACAAAATGACATGAGAAACGTGAGAGTTCTTACTTGATACTGCGCTAAACCTTTCGCTACGCATACGTTGTCCAATCTCAAGAATACTTTTCAAGCGGTAATCCCCAAGATCTGTCCCCTCAAAATTCGGCAACGAAGTCACGATCTCCAGCTCTATGCCACTTTTGTTTGCTCTCGCTCCTCCAAGAACGCAACATCTAAGTCCACATGACACTGATATCTGATCATATGTTGTCGCATGCTGCGCATGTGCATTTGTCATTAAACCATTCACCCGCGTATATAAAGAGTCGTCTCATTCTCCTTTAGAAGTTGCGCTCGGTCACCCACCGCAATTTCCCACTCTTGACTTGGGCACCTTCCCATGGTTGCGCAGTGTCCCAGTCCGGCCAATCAAGCGACCAGCATTCCCAATTTCACCATGTTCGATTCACGTGCTCCAGCCATGCTGTGGCGACCACTGAGCACGTCCTGCAAACGGACGAAGACGCATTCACGTCATCGTTTGTGTCGCACCTTCACCGTGAGCGCCTTCCTATCTATATAGCAAACACTCTTATCAGCCCTATCAGGGCTGCTCGACCCCAATCTCGCGTCACCTTCGACTTGGACCGCAACAATCTCGAGACCGGTCGTAACAAAATTCTCCACGCATCTGCCCTCGACCACTTACACCTACTACTACAACCCAAACAATACATTCGCGCATCGCGACCATGGCCGAACTCAAAGAAAACCTAGGTCCTTATGTCCTCCAGACCGCGCTCGCGGCTGACCGCAATGAAAACTCTTGTTACGTCCTCAACGTCGGTCGCGACGAGACTGGCGACGTTACTTCTTCCCCCAAGCACGTGAATGAGCAAGTAGACGACTACCTCATCAACGTCTATGATCGTGTTACCCCAGTCACGAAGCTCTACGTCGTCGGCGAGTGGAAGTCGGCGGCTCTGGCAAAGAAGGGCAGCGATCGTACCAGTATACCGGAGGAGCAATCGCATTGCTCGATTGAGGTAAGCGGAAGGCTCTGTGATAACAAGAGCGATAAAGCTAACGCAATAACAGCCGCACTGGCTCACCAAGCGTGAGCAGGAGTGGCGCGACGCAGGCGAGCATATAGCGAAGCTTGTTGAACAGATGCCTGCGCTTAAAGAGTTGACGTACGTGTATCCTCTTCTCGCAGCAGGCCTACTGGCTAACAGACTCCAGCTGGATTTCAGACCTACCCTTCATGGCCGTCATCTGGACAAAGCTGTCCACCTCGCTTACGAAGCTTGTCCTCGATCTCGGCCAGCCTGTCCGCCTTCAGCAAGATGGCGAGAACGAGTACAAGTCGTACATCAGCCCAGCAGAGATGAAGCCTCTTGTCCAGCAGACCGAGCTTGAGGAGCTCCGCCTGTTTCATATGCATGACTCTTATCAGTCCATCTACTGGGAGACTGTCTTCCGCAATACGTCCAAGACTGGCATGCACGTCCTGGATCTCGACATGGCCGCGCCTCCGATCGTGCGCAAAGACCATTGGCACAAGGCTGAGGACGTCCGTGGCTTGACCGTTCCGAAGATAGATTCGAAAGAAAAGGAGTACAAGTAAGTCCCCATGCACAGGAGCACATCCGGTGTTCCACACAGTGCTGTCGCTAACACACTGCAGGGGTATAGACGGAAAGGGAGTACTACACTACTCCTTCGGTACCGGCGAGTACCTCGATGACTTCAGCATGCGCAAAGGACGTATTGCAGCTGGACTGGAGGAGGCCAAACCGTTCCCGTTACGGTAAGTGGGATGATTCCAAAGAAACAAGTGGTCATGAGCCAAACGAAGCCCCGATTACCGAGATACATCCCCCATATATACGTGGCACGACTAGGCGACCAGTGTGTACTGGAATGAGACTGACTTGCTTACTAGGTGCCTCAAACTCAACGGCTTTGTCGTCGACTACCTACCGTTTGAACAAGAGCTCTCCCGTATTGCATTGTTGACCTGCGGTAAAGATTGTGTGGACAGCGGTCTACGAGCCCCAAAGACTTCTCGCAATCCACTCAGTCGAGAGGGCAAGGTCGTCAAGAACCATTGTCTGATCCAATGGCCGAATTGGACTGGGGTTTTCGATGACCGTGGCGACCCGATACCGCTAACAAAGGAGTCTCTCCAGATGAAGGACCTAGGCGAGGCCTTAGATGGCGCGGCCAAAGAAGACGGCTACTTCTCAGCCCAGTCACCGTGGTCCCCAGGCAGCGCTGTTACCTCCTGCTTGCAGCCGCAAGAAACCGTGTCCTCGGCAAATCTCCCTCCTGTCCCAGTGACTGATAGCGAGACACCTGTCATTCTGGCGACGACCGGAAGCCCTGCCGCTGACGGAAACACCTTTTCTGGCGCAACCTCTCCGACAGGCGCGAGCCTGGTATTTGTCGACAGCGCGACCTCCGAAGACTCTATCGTTTCCAATGATAGCAGCTTCGACCAAATCCTGCCCGCAGACATCGACGAAGCCTCGGTGAAACCTGCGACAGCCGTCAAGAACGGTAGCTTCAAGCACAAGGTAAGAAGATCTTGGGATTGGTTGTCTGGTTCTGGTTCTGGCGCTGTTTCTTGAATTTGGTCCGGTCTTGCTCAGCGTCCTGCTTGCTTTTGGTGTTTCGACATTATTTTTATCATGCAGCTGACCAAAGGGAGTGAGGAGACATGGATGGGACTTGCTGGCAGCAGCAAATGTGTCCTACCCAAAGACCCTTGCTTGACTTTCATAGGAACCGATAGATGGACGGCGGACGGGTGACGGCGGATGACGAACGACGAACGATTGACAATTCGGACTTGGGCAATGACGGAGCGGAGGATGAACTACGATACCACGACGCGTCTGCGGAGCTTTTGGAGCTTGGAAGCCTCGGGAAAAGGTATTTGGGAATAACCTTGTAGCTAGGTCTCACTCCAGAGTCTGGCCCTTTCCTAGGATCTACACGAATAAAAAAACACATCCCACAACCTGGCTGTGTCGATGCTTCTCCGTCGTTGCTGACATCTCGGCGTCTTTGCAAGTGCTACAGCTCTCCGATTGCTGCCTCGGTCCGATGTGCTTGCGATTCAGGTTATGAGGCGGTGTGCGCAAAGTGTGCCGTCCTCTTTTCATCGCAAATGGGACGGGCGACGTCTGACGATGACAGCTGTTCTGTGGGTCTAGTGAACGTTACGTCTGCAGTATGTTTCCTTGTTCTTCCGTTGCTGCAGGATCATGGGTCTAACGCATACGCGAGGCTGGGAGTTGCATGTCGTGTATGCGGGTTCCAGGGGTGGACATGATGGAATGTTTGTTGGCTGTACAAGATACCGAACGACTTCATCATCAGCTGGTCGTTGCGATGCGGGCCTTTGGGAAAGGCAGCTTGTTGTCAGGTTGAAGAGACACGACGCTCGTGGCCAGATGCTGTGACGATTTGACCCGCTGGAGACGGGCCGCTCCTTCCTCACAACTCGGCTGATTGGCAGGCGCATGCGGGTGGGCAGGTGCGATGAGGTAACCGCGACCACG
>Ga0265797_10006055_pt1 | contig 17348 bp, 13 predicted proteins | sample P2T30metagenome_FD_192433 | JGI IMG/M metagenome (GOLD analysis project Ga0265797, IMG submission 192433) | Plant litter microbial communities from East Loma Ridge, Irvine, California - P2 T30 | ecosystem: Environmental > Terrestrial > Plant litter > Unclassified | place: USA: California...
ACACACACACACACACATACATACATGAGTGAGGCACTCGCTTCTTTCTCCAACTCAAATGATGTTACTTCTTCTCATTCTCACCACTCTCGTCCTCGCCTTCCTTGTCCACAAACATTGTCTCCTGCGCACTCCAAAGCTCACTGTACAACCCACTCCGATCAATAAGATCCTGATGCGTGCCGCTCTCGGCAACACTACCCTCGCGCAGCACAATGATGACATCAGAGTCGTAAATGGTTCGGAGCCGGTGTGCAACAAAGACAGATGTGCGTTTCTTCTCCTTGACAAGCGAGTTGATGTGCGAGAGAAGCGCCTGCTCTGTATGCGTATCCAGAGCCGAAGTCTAGGGAATTTCAAAAGTCAGCCCAAAGTCGAGTGTTTTTCTTCAGAAAGGAATTACGTCAACCTGATAGATGAAAGAAAGAAGAAGAAAAAACATACCGCTTCATCAAAGAACAAAAACGGTGGGTCCTTCAGTATCAACCTTGCAACTGCCAACCTCTGCTTCTCACCCCCAGATATCATCATTCCCCGCTCGCCGACCATGGTGTTGTATCCATCGGGGAAGCGTGCAATACTCTCATCAATCCTCGCGCGTCTGGCTGCTTCAATGACCTTGTCCTGTGTAGCGTCCAAGTTGCCATAGTGGATATTATGCTGAATTGTGTTGTTGAACAAGGGGGTATCCTGGGGTACTACACCAATAGCCCTGCGCAAGGAATCAAGCTGGACGTCACGGATATCCTGACCGTCGATGAGGATGCGGCCCTGTTGTGCATCGTAGTAGCGAAACAGCAAGCGGAGAATGGTAGATTTTCCGCATCCGCTGGGGCCGACGATGGCGACTTTCTTGCCGGCGGGGATGGTGAGGTTGAGGTTCTTGAGGATGGGACGGTCGGGGCGGTAGCCAAAGGTTACGTTTTCGAACTTGATCTCGCCCGTCTTGAGGGCAAGAGGAGGGGCACCAGCCTTGTCTTTTACGGAGACGTTTACTTTTTGGAGGTTGAATAGGGTTTCCATGTCGAGCAGGGACTGGCGCAGTTCGCGGTACATTGAGCCGAGAAAGTTTAGGGGCACGCTCAGCTGGAAGACGAGCTGGTTCACCATAACGAGATCTCCGACTGTGAGGTTACCGGTCGCGACGCCGTTGGCAGCAAGGTACATCATGGCGGTGAGGGCAGAGGAGAAGATGATATTTTGCCCAGAGTTGAGGAAGGCGAGGGAGGTCGCGACTTTGATCGAGGCTTTCTCGTAGTCTTTGAGGGCCTTGTCGTAGCGTGATACTTCGTACTTTTCGTTGTTGAAGTACTTGACCGCCTCGTAGTTGATCATGGAGTCGACAGCGACGGTAGCGGCCTTGTTGTCAGCGGCGTTAGCTTGCTTCCTGAACTTTGTGCGCCAGGATGTGGTCATGATGGTGAAGACAGAGTAGGCAGTCATGGTGGTGCCGGTGATGAGGGCAAACTGCCAGCCGTACTGGTATGTCAGAATACCGCAGACGAGCGAGATCTCTAGTGCTGTGGGAAAGATGTGGAAGACCATTGCTGTCAACAGAAAGCTGATGCCCTTGGTTCCACGATCAATGGCCCTCGTCAAACCTCCCGTCTGTCTCGAGAGATGGAAGCTCAGATCCAGCCTCAACAGATGCTCATAGACACTGCAGGCAACCTTGCGTATAGCCTTCTGGGCGACGCTCGCAAAGACGGCATTGCGGAGTTCTTGGGAAACAGTTGCGCCAATACGCGTCATACCGTCTGAATCATAGTCTCAGTCATGAAGGGGGGCCAGGTATGCATTGCTGGGTCTAGCTTACAGGCGATGATCATAGAGCCTGCTACCGTAGTCGCTGTGCCCCCGACAGCAGCAAAGTCTATGTTCATGGCATCTACAATGCTCTTGAAGTAGAAGGGAACCTGTACGTTGAGTAGCTTCGCGCCCACGAGCAATCCTACGCTCAATCCGACTCTGAACCGTGTGCCCAGGTTATCCTTGGGCCATAGGTACTGCGACATCTCCTTCATAATGGCCCAGTCGGCCTTGCGCTGCTCCTTGTTGCTGAGGACCTGCTCTTGCAGCAATGGGTCCGCCTTTGCGACCTTGGATGCCTGGGCATCAGCAACAGCTGGCTTGGTGGTCCCGACGGCCAGCTTGGACCCCGGCCTGGGCCGCTGGCCGTGCGCATCTTTTCTATGCAGCGAAGACGAGGTGAAGACGCGGATGCCGTGGTGTAGTGGATGCGGGCGCAAGCCAGATGTGCGAAAGCCCGGCCGTGTGGCGGCACGGGCAAGAGGAAGAATCAACATGGCAGACTTGACATGTTAGTGATCTCTCTGAGGTATGTCTGAAGTTTTAACTAGCCAAACCCCGTCGGCTGGCTTGTGAGTACCTGAAGTTGCGGCACGCCATCCCGCCGCCATCTAGCGTGTTTTCGCAGCGGTAGGGCTGAAGCGAGGACTTGCATCATCGTTGCCCCGAGCTTGCAGGTGGTGGTCAGAACATCTTCAACACTGCTTTTTGTGCGCCAATTGAACGGCACAGCCATGCTACGACCGGCTGCCTCGCCCTGGGCCTCCTTGGCCCATACCTGGCCTGTTGCTATCCGGCCAACGCGGATTGTGGCGCGATGCATCAACATATCTGCCACAAACTCGTCCACAGAGCCAGGGCTGCAGGAGGCTGTGAAGGTCGAGGGTACAGCGACGCCCATGCATACACCAGGTAGGTTATGTGTTCATCAGACATAAATTCGAAATCTGATTTGGCATTGTAGACGCACGCTTCGACGTCATCGGCACACCCTTTTCCCTCCTCTCCGTCTCCCTCGCCGCTTCACAAACCCTCTACACCCGCCGCGGAACGTTGGTTGGCCTCAGCGGCAAGTCGGAAAACACACTATCCACTCTCTCCGTACTCGAACCCTTCCGAAGAGCACCTGTCGGCATTCCCTTCCTCTACCAGAAGGTGTCGTCCACGAGCCCCGTCACAGCCCTCATATCGACCAAGTCGCCGATATCAAGTATAGTCTCGGTCAATCTGGACGGCAGAGATGACTGGATCATCAGCCAGAGACAGGCGTTGCTTGCGTGGACGGGCCATACATTGACCCTCAAGCCGCAGTACAATGTGAAGCTGGGGCTGGCCAATTGGGGCAACACATATATCACTGGTCGAGGACTGATAGCGCTTGCTGGCAGTGGGCAGATCTACCAAGTGCAAGTCAAGGCTGGCGAGACCTACGTCGCCCATCCCAGGTATTTTTTGAGAGCAAATGGTCAAATGAAAAGCATGAGTGCTAATCGATGTACAGCAACGTGGTAGCATACACAGCCTCCAACACACCACCAATCCCCTTCCGCTTCAAGTCGTCCAACATACGCTTCCAGGTCCCCAACCTTGGTCTTGGCTCATTGATTGAGAGCAGCAGGTTCTTCAGGACCATGAGCCAGACGGCGTCATGGCGGACACTAGCCACGGCTTTCCACACTCTCAAGACATGGCTGCGGAGGACAGTGTGGGGTGACAGGGTAAGCAGAGCATTCATCTTCTGTTCAACCTCCAACACTAACACTGCATAGCTCTTCCTGCAATTTCAAGGCCCGGCTACCATGCTCCTCCAGTCACGAGCCTCACGCATCAGCGACGTTCTGACCTTGAGGGACGTGGACGAAATTGCGGATAGTCCGCCAGGCGCGGTTCTAGACGCTGTTGAGAGGAAGATCAAAGAGGAGATCAAGTCAATTGGAGAGGGCACAAAGGCACCCATACCCAACACAGACGCCTCGGGCACGGTGAGATATGCGACTATCAAGGAGGGCAAGGCCGAGTTTGAGAAGCCGGTGGTTGAAAAGTCACCGGTTGAGAAGCCTTCGGTATAGAGTTCAGTTGTAGAATATGTATATGTACGTCATGATCGTAGCCACTGAGACGGTGTCTTGGGAGTACATCTGAAATAGAACGCATAATCATCAGCACTCTTTTCATACTGTTATTCGGGTATATAGCGATTTCATATCCAGCCATCAACCATTTACTTTGCTTTCCCCCCAGCTCTTTCTCGAATCCTCTCATCCTTTTCAAACCGCTCCTCGAATATCTTTGAGAACAAGCCCAACCACTCCTTTTCGCGGTCGCTAAGCTGCCGCGCCGGGTTCTTCCAGCCGTTTGCCAGAATTTCCTTGACACGACGTCGCAGAACCTTCAACGCAACAGCCGCCCTCCAATCCCGGACCGCGAAGCGAACGACATTACCGGGCAGACTAATCACACCCGCGTGCAATTTAAAGTCGATATCCGCACCCACCATGAGCACCATTGGGAGTGGATATGCCACAGACGTCGAGTGCGCGTTATAGAACTTGTTGCTGGACTGCATAATGTGGTAATAGGACAGAAAACTGGCGGTTGAGGAGCCCTTGTTGACTGATGTCGGTGCCAAGCTAACCGTTTGATTGTTGGAGATGTTTCGCCAGCCCTTGCCCTCTCTCGTCAGGATCTTTGGGTAGAATGCCGTTGCAATGACAGAGTTGACTAAGACATCATTGTCCGAGTGCATGTTGTACTGTGGTGGTACTTCTACAAAGACGCGATGCCGCGATGTACTTCGGTACCGGCTCATGACACGGCGTTCGTCTGGGCTGAGCTGTAAGAAACCTGCTTCAACAAGTGACGAGAGAAGCTGCGCTTTGAGATCTTCGATATTTCCCAGATTCTGCGGGCTTAGGAAGTTTTTGTGGCAAAACTGTATTTCTGAACGGCCTGGGCTGTTGCAAACTTCTCTCCATGCCTTGTAGGCATTGTAAGTCGTAAGAAGATCAGAATCACCCTTCTTGAATGCAAGACGAGCGATATCAGCTCGTTGTTTTGCCCCAAACGGCGTCAAGAACGGAGACTTGGACGAGAGTATTGCAGCTATAGTGATGGCAACGTCCACGCAGCCAAATGTGGTCGAAAGCAATACGAGTTTGCCTAGGTGTGCGTCTAATGGCAGTTTTGCAATTTGACGACCGAGAGGGGTAAGCTCCTCACTTGGAGTGAGTGCATCTACCTCTACTAGAGCATCGATAGCGCGACGGATGTTTCTCGATGAGGGCGGGTCGAGCGCTTGAGCAAGGGTAGCTTCGATGTCGCCCAATTTGCAAATCTTTACCCGCATAACCAGATCCTGGAGTGAAAGTCGCAGCATCTCCGGAGTCTGCTGCTCAGCCATTAGGTTATCATGGCGGTACTTTGTGAACAGATGGAAGCACAATCCTTCCTGAACACGACCTGCACGTCCCCGTCTCTGTTTAGCATTAGCTCTCGAGATGAATGACTGAGTCAGACGCGATAATTGTCTCCGTTCGTCGAATCTCATCTCCTTGTGTTTTCCAATGTCAATAACACAGGTAATATCGGGAATCGTCACTCCGGTTTCTGCAATGTTCGTGGCGAGTACGATCTTGCGTACACCTGGCGGTGGAACGAGAAAGGCGGCCTGTTGATCCTCACTTGAAATTGTAGAATGTAGCGGATAGATGAACCAGTTGGTGTTGAAAGCAGGATGGCCGGCCAGAATGTCATTAAGCTGGCGAATCTCTGCAATGCCTGGAAGAAAAACCAAGACAGCACTGCTGAAACGACTCAACTGCGGATCGTACGCCACGGTCTCGATCAAACGAGTGATCAAGTCGTAGTCAATGGCGTACTCATCATAGTTTGAAAGCACATTTCGTGTCGCAGGGCTGTAACCTGGGAGCTTGCTGGGAATGCCGGATTGATCACTTGCAATCTCATCATCTTCGTCATTTTCGCTAGCGGCGGAATTCCTGGTCGGGCCAGACGTCCCGGTATAGTGAGTTAATTCGATTGCGTCTTCAAGATATTGAGTTTGGACCGGGAAGGTGCGACCCGGTACCGTCAAAATTGGAGCATCATTGAGATACCTCGAAAATCGTGCAGCGTCTACAGTTGCACTCATCAGTATGACCTTGAGTTCAGGTCGGCGTTCCATCAGTGACCGAAGTATGACGAGGAGGAAATCAGTGTCAATAGACCTCTCGTGCACTTCATCGATGACTAGATGCGTGACCTCTTGCAAACCTCCAGAAGATTCGAGCATCCGGAGTACCACACCCACTGTCGCGTACACTAGACGTGTTTGTGAGGACATCTTGGACTCCAGTCGAATTGCATAACCGACAAGCGAGCGCATAGTTCCAAGGTCCTTTGGTCCCTCACCAAGCTCCTGACTGACACGTTGTGCAAGCGAAATGGCTGATATACGCCTTGGCTCAGTACAATAGACTTTGCACGCCTTGCCTTGTGAGAGTTCGTGCTCGAGAAGAAAAGCCGGAATCTGGGTACTCTTTCCGCAGCCTGTCTCGCCACAGATGATAGTGACTTGATTCTTGTCCACGGTTGAGAGAATGGATTCTTTGAAGCCAAAAACAGGGAGGTTCATTCTTCCAACGAGCATGTGTTGATATGATGAGGCCAAGGCTTTCATAGCCCATAGCTCTCGTAGACCGTCATGCTGTCGCACCGGTGTACTGTACCCAGAGTTCGAGGCAGTAGAACTCGTTGCAGCCTGATTACGCATCTTGAAACGGTTGGTGAGCACGACTCCATCTGATTCTTCATTTTCAATTTGCTCCTCAATAATCGAACGGTAATGACGGATGGCATCACGATCCACTGCATCCAGTCGTGTCTTGCGACGTTCTAGGAACTCCCTATAGACATCTCTCCAGTTGGATGGTAGTCGCACATAGACTTTTTCTTCCTTTAATGAGGTGGCGGAGATTGAAAAAAGAGCTGCGACGGAGATGTAGCTTTCACTTTGCTCAACTGATATCGCAGCAACATCAGTTGCTGCAAATGTCATCTGCCTCCTATATCGACTACAGTTTACGCCAGCAATCTCAACGTCATATTCGACATCATCGTCCTTGGACCAGGCGATTGTCACGGAGTGTCGACAGGTATATGTCGTAGGAGAAACCATCTTGTAGGATACGCGTGCACCCGGATCCCTGAGCGTGTCAGCAAATGTCGAACAACAAAGCTAGTCGTCTGTCTACCTTGACCGTACCGCCTCCTCGAGCACTTTACGTGGAGACATTCCACTGGATTTTCCAAAGTCACGAAGGATTACGTTTCCAGTAGTTGCAGCATTATCTGTGGTCGCTGTTGCTGGTGCTGGCTCAGGAACTGCAGAGAACATGGCTCCAAGCAGGTCCAGATCCTCTTCATCTTCGTCTGTATTCTGTGGGGCTGGTGGACGTGGCACCTCTGCCACATCTGAGACTGGAGGGTCAATAACGGCCTCTTCCTGTTGCGCCTGAGCAACACCGGGCTGATTTTCAGTTTGCTGCCTTTTCTCTGCTTGAGACTGGGCGATCTGGTTGCGTTTAGCGGGCCACTGTGCTTCGGCTTGGTATTCGTCGAACAGGGCATCGGACGTAAGCTGTTGCAATTGAGAGAGGAGCTTCCGGATAGCTGGACTCTGGACAGGTACCGGGGTAGACTTTTTAGATTTTGGTCCTTTTGTTGGCTTCCGCGTAGTCGAATCTACGAGCTGTGGATCGATTTCAAAGAGTTTTCCCTTGATTTTTAGATATGCTGGAATGAGCTCGTTCAGCTCCAAGTCGCTATCCAGATCGCTGACGTAAGTATCGTTATGGCCGGACTCAGCAGGTATCGGGAGACTGCTTGCTAGCGAGGATGAGGGTGTATGTGTAGCCACTTCTTTGATAGGGGGCCCTGGTGGCGGTGTTGCTATGTACGGTAAGCAGCTGCATTGTCAAGTATCGTGGGCAAGTAGATTAGTCTCAGGATCATATGAGATGTGATGCGAATGGGCTATGAGGAGAGAAAGCGCTTGAAAATGGACTCACGAGATCGAGATGTGTCAGGGGTATCGACGGTGGTGCGTTTTGGGCGTAATTCCTCGTACGAAAACGAGTGGTCTTCACACTGGTCCAATGCTAGCCATTCGAGAGCGTCTTGCAGGCCCCACACGCCTGAAGATGCGTCGACACTGGCAGCATTGGCGCAGAGCCATCGCAAGACGGGTTGTATGTGGTCTTGAGAGAAGCCGAGCTCACGCAGGGTAAGATCTAGGATCCATAGCTTCGATATGGCTTCTTCTTCTGATAGGGTCTTGAGGAGGGACTGGTGCGCCTGCCTCCTGTTTGAATCGTTTGATTCTGCCTGGGCCAGGAGTATGATGCTATCGAGAATCTCATTGGGTAGCCAGTCGTGGACCGTCATAGAGTGCGACTGGCCACGAAGTAGTCTACGGTCGGTCTGGAACTTGGAGACATGGCGAGTAGCCTCGCGCCTGACCTTTGCCGCATGCTTTTCTACAAGCAACTGGAGCTCGTCATGCTCTAGCTGGGCCTCGAGCTCTTCTGGGGTTGGCGCAGCTTCTTCTTTTGGCGCTACCGTCTTCTCGGTCGGCTGAGGCGCGGGCTCGGGTGCAGCCGCACCTTCTTTTAATGACGCTTGTGCAACTTGCTTGGCTGGGATGTCTGCCACTGCCTTGTCCGGCTTCGGTTTGCTCGCAATTGATGTTGTCGCGAAGCCGCGGGCGGGATTACCCGCTGGCTTTTTTTTCTTTGCCATTTAAACGGAGTAGTTGGGAAAGATGAGTCTGGCTGGCTGGCTGGCTGGCTGGCTGGCTGGCTGGCGTGCGGTGGTATTGGTGCACTGCCAGCGACGTCTCAAGCGGGTTTCCGTATCGAGTATATCGGGGCTTGATCTTTGACGAGATCAAGATTGGGTAGAGTCGAGTAGCCGGTGGGACGCATGAGGGCGCTGTGTTCCAAGAAAAGCTCGAGTGGTACTCAAAGGGCGGAAAAAGGCAGTGGGGTCTGGTAGTTGAAGGGCGGTCCACACCATAGCGGGCGGCGATGGGGCGGCGATGTCATGGCCGACCCAAGCAAAATAAACGAAATACCAAGTCTTAGCGCAGTCGCACTTCGCGACTCACTTCGATACTTCCACGCAACCCCGCCAAACACCCCGCCAACACGCCGCGCTCCACCTGCTCATGTGGACTGGACGACATGGCTGCAAATGGGGACGTTGAGTCGCAGGCCATAAGCCGCGATGGCCTGCGGCAGAAGCTCATAACGAGCTCTACCAAGCGCCGCATTGCTGAGCTCTCGGCGCTGCAGCACCAGGTCGCAGACGACTGTGAGTGCGGAAAGAAGAAAAGGCAATGGGTGCAAAAAAAAGAAAGCAGAGGCTGACCAGACTCGAACCATGTAGCACTCGCCAATGCCGACCTGCAAGCCATCCTCGAATGCCTCTTCGAAACATATCCGCTGTACGAGGACCGCGAATCACGCCGCGCCGTCGAAGCCGTCCTCAAGTCACTTGTAGACGGCCCACATGGCGACACGGTGCTGCCGCCCATTGTCAAGTTTCTCAAGCAGGAGTGCTCCAAGAAGGGCCTAGCACCCACAAACGCCTTTGTGCTGGTTGACTGGTCTTCGGTGCTGCTACTGCAATTCGCAAAGTCGCCGGAGAGGTGGTCGAAACATGGCCTGGATCTCGCTGTCGCCAATGCCCTGGCACTGGAGACATGTGTGCGTGCAGGACCTCACCGACGTGCCGACCGCATCGCAGCTTCCGCACTCGTCTCCACGCGCCGGGCTTTGCGCGCCATCTTCCGCTCAGAGGCATTTGGCCAGGACGCCCTGTCCACACTGGTCACTACCTTCACTGCCAAAGGCACCGCTCCTACGGCTGGAAATGCGGTCTTCCTAGGAGTCATCGCCGGTGTCTCCTCGCGTCTACCCACCGTCAAGCCCGTGTTCGAGAAGCACAAAGCAGACTACTACGGCTACTACACCAGGGAGATTGTTGGGTCGAGGACCCAGCTGCCAGACTACGTTTCCAAGGCACTGCATGACTTCTTCGATAGCTTTCCCACGCTGGAAGAGCTACGCAAGGACGTCTTCCCGCCCATCGAGAAGGCTTTGCTAAGAGCCCCGGAAGTGGTGCTCAACGACATTGTCTCGCCCATGATTTTGGCCCTGCCCGAGTCCATGGATCTCTCTGACGTATTGCTCACAAGCATGCTTAAGCCGCTGCTGTCAAACGTCAAATCAACCAACCCCGCAATTCGAGCAGGCGCCTTGCGGACCTTCAAGGCCTTGGCTTCCAGGTCACGAGACGGTGACAAGATTGACAAAGTCGCAGATGAAGTTCTAACTCCTCTCAAGCAAGCCAAAGTCTCGGGTGCCGACCAGAAGGTTCTGCACGCTCAGATGCTGTCAGTGCTCCCACAATCAACGTCACTGTCAGCAAAGATACCGGCTGGCATTGCTCCGGTTGCATTGAAAGAGCCAAGTGAGCCAGCCGTGTTAGCTGAAGTGTCGGCTTTGACCACACATCTCAACTTCGGCTTAGCGAATGGCGTGGGTGTCGACAAGGCCGTTTCCGACGCATTCATCAAAGGCATGGCGGATAAGCGCATACCCGTCAAACGACTCTGGGCGCTGCGTGCGGGAGACATCTGGTGGAACCTCTCCCAGGAGCAGCAAGCTCAACCAGATGTACTCGCCTTTTGCCAGGCAACACTACCCAAGCTTGTTGAGATCTGGCAAGACGTTAACGCCAATCCTCTCCCTGCGGCCCTGAGTGGATTAGTCACAGTAGGCCATTACGTTACCGCGCTGCTTGTTGAAAAGGTACAAAATACCAGAGATGACAAGTTGGTCGCTATCTTCAAGAAATCCGACGTCATCTCCCAATCTCTCGCTACGCAACCCAAACCGTCCTTCCTTTTGAACCAAAAGGTGTACTCGAAAGTGTCTACTGAAGAGGACGTTTCAATCGCAATGCGTGCCTTGGCAGCCGTAGCCCCCAGTGTCACTGAAGCATCGTCAGGGGACTTGTCGAATGCATGGGCGCAGGCCGTCATATTCTTCACAATATCTCGAACCCTTTCAAGCCAGGCCAATGCGGCTGCGAAACAAGCACTGACGAAATCGTATCTCACATCCCCTGAGAAGGTCAGCAAGATCATCGTAGACGGTATGTGGTCGTGGTATAGGTCATCTGAGCAAGGAGACAAAGAGAGTGCAGCGGTCCTGTCCAAAGCACACAATAGTGATCTCGGGGCCGTACTGGCATCTATATGTCTACCTCCGGATAGCCTGAAGAAACTCGAAGCAAACATAGATGTAGCCACTCTACAAAGGCAGGCTACGAGCCTTGTTGTCTTAGCAAGGAAGGAAGTAATGCCACGAGTATCTTGGATCGACCTTTGTCTTCGCATGGGCGTAGATCCAGGCGAACTCGTCCGGAACAATCTAGATGACTTTATGAGTACTGTCAATAGCGTTACTGAGGTACGTCATGCCTCTCAATTCTCGTATCACCCTTTCGCTAAGACATCGTACAGAACAACGACAACAATCAGTTTCCGGCGGTCAGCCTAGCAGCATACAGTGCTTACACTGATATGGCTTTCGTGGCCCCTGATACTGCCCTACCAGCTGTCGTGAAACAATTCAGCCAAGATCTTGACCCAAAGCAGCTCGAATCTGTTGGACCTACCGAGGCTGCCATCTTCCGCACACCCGAAGGTACTGCTTACATTGACGTGTTGTCGAAGAAGGCTCCAGTTGTGATAGATAAGAACACCAAAGATTATGATACCCTAAAATGGGAGGAGGAGCTGCGAGCGCAACTTGCGCAGAAGAAGGGCCAAACCAAGAAGCTCACTGCAGACGAGCAGGCCAAGGTAAATGCTCAACTGGCAAAAGAGTCTGCCATACGGAAAGAGATTACTGCGACAGAGCAGCGGATGAGGCGAGGCGTTGGCATAATTCAGAGTCTGGCAACCGGTCCCCCTACCGAGGCAGAGCAATGGATGGGATCGGCTGTGGATCTCTTAATTCAAGCCATCCGCGCCGGCGCCGGACTTTTGTTAGGAGATGTTCCTGCCACCGCTCTGATCGCCTGCTCCGAACGCATATCTAACCGTCTTGGCGTACTAAGACCCTTCGTCGGTGTGGCGGTCTTGCGAACGATCGGTGCCATACAGCTCGCCAAAGAGTATGAAGATGAAGATCTAGGTGGTAAGTCGACTTTGCATCCGGTGCAATAATGTACTAACAAAACAAGATCTTGTCACGCGTGTTTTGTACCGACTTCGTTTCCTGAGCGAACAAAGGCCGCTTGACGCGGTGTCTTTAGCATACTGTTTCCCTCTCCTTTTCCTCGTACTGGAGAAGGGAGGTATCGGGAAAACGTCACCCGAGGAGTCCGATGAGCAGCTGATCTTAGCAATCGAAGTACTGGCTTTCCATACAAATTCCTGTGAGTAAATTAGTGCCAGTGCTCTAATCTTTCTAGCTAATGCCTGAAACAGGTACCGACCCTCGTCTGCCACGTAAGAGCTTGCTAGAGATTCTTGTGTGGTCCATGCAGCGCTATCAACAGCATTACAAGATGATCAAGGATTGCATTACCGATCTCGCTAGCGGTCTCGCTCCAAACATTAGCAACGAAGAGTTAGGCGCACTACTTCGGGGTACCATTGTTCCTGAGACAGGCGTCCGAACAGCCACTTTACAAGCCATTGATGCTGAGCTCGACATGAACGATCTGACCTTCAGTGAAGAAATCTTCATTGCGTGCCATGACGATGTGCCCGAGAACGCCGAGCTTGCACGAACCATCTGGGACGAAAACGACCTCGAACTCAAGCCAGACGCAGGTGTACAAATGCTACCTTATCTCGATTCTCTCGATAAGCAGCTCCGGCGAGCCGCTGCTCGATCTATCGGTGAAATCATTATCAAGTTCCCGGAGACGTTCAGCGACCTCCTTCAAAAACTCCGGGAGTCATATACAGAAAAGGCCAAGCCTCGAGTTCCAGAACGCGACGAGTATGGAATGCCGCGGAAGGTCGATTTGCGAGATCCCTGGGAAAGCAGAGATGGTATTGCACTCACCTTTAAGGAAATGACGCCGGGTTTCAAGCCTGATGATCTTGTCGACTTTCTTAGCTTCCTGATCTTCGAGGGCCCGCTTGGAGATCGAAGTCCTGCAGTGCGAGATGAATTGATCGAGGCTGCGACATCAGTTATTAAGGTCAAGGCGCAAACCAAAGTAGAACCGCTGATGGAGCTGTTCGAGAATGCTTTGGAGGCACCGGATCGCAAGTCCGAGATGTATGACCAGGTCAACGAAGCTGTCATCATTCTTTACGGTGCCCTGGGTCGCCATTTGGCTGCAGGAGATGAAAGGGTTCCCAAAGTCGTTCAGAGGCTTTTGGCAACTCTCAGTACACCTTCTGAGACAGTACAATACGCTGTTGCACAATGTCTTCCCCCTCTCGTGCGCACATCGGAACAAGAGCTTTCGAATTACATTAACCAAATGATGGAGCAGTTACTTCAATCAAAGAAGTACGCATCGCGCCGTGGTGCTGCCTATGGTCTCGCCGGTATCGTTCGCGGTAAAGGCCTGGGCGTGCTCAAGGAGTACCGCATCATGTCCACCCTTAAAGGAGCCAGTGACAACAAGAAGGATCCCAACCAGAGACAGGGAGTATACCTGGCATATGAGCTTTTCTCGTTGATTCTGGGCCGCCTATTCGAGCCATACGTTATTCAGCTGGTGCCGCAACTGCTTGTTGGATTTGGTGATACTAGCACAGACGTTCGAGAAGCTTGTCTCGATGCAGCAAAGACCTGCTTTTCAACACTCAGCTCCTATGGAGTGAGGCAAGTACTACCAATACTTCTAGAGGGCCTTGATGAGGATCAATGGCGCAGTAAAAAAGGTGCTTGCGACTCATTGGGCGCCATGGCGTATCTCGATCCGAACCAACTTGCTCTGAGCTTGCCCGACATCATTCCGCCTCTGACTGTCGTTTTGACAGATAGTCACAAAGAGGTGCGGGCTTCAGCAAATCGAAGCTTGCAGCGCTTCGGCGAAGTCATCAGCAATCCCGAAATTAAGAGCGTAGTCAACATCATACTGAAAGCTCTTAGTGACCCCACCAAGTACACGGACGATGCTCTTGATGCGCTCATCAAAATCCAATTTGCACATTTCTTGGACGCACCATCGCTTGCCCTCGTGGTGCGCATTCTAGAGCGTGGCTTGGGTGACCGATCCGGCACGAAACGAAAGTCTTCCCAGATTATTTGCAGTCTGGCCTATCTTTCAGAGCGAAAGGACCTCACTTCTCATCTTCCCATTCTTGTCGCTGGATTACGCGTTGCAATTGTCGACCCAGTACCTGCCACTCGTGCTACCGCATCTAAAGCGCTTGGCTCGCTTGTAGAGAAACTTGGAGAGGATGCGTTGCCAGATCTCATCCCAAGTCTCATGGCCACTCTCAAATCCGACACGGGTGCCGGCGATCGGCTTGGATCTGCTCAGGCTCTCTCAGAGGTTCTCGCGGGTCTTGGAACTGGGCGTCTGGAAGAAACGCTGCCGAGTATCCTGCAGAATGTGTCAAGCAGCAGAGCTTCCGTCCGAGAAGGCTTCATGTCACTCTTCATCTTCTTGCCTGTCTGTTTCGGAAATAGTTTCGCCAATTACCTTAGTAAAATCATCCCTCCTATTCTGGGTGGTCTCGCGGACGATGTCGAGTCGATACGAGAAACTGCTCTACGCGCCGGTCGTCTCTTGGTCAAAAACTTTGCTACAAAAGCTATTGACCTCTTGTTGCCTGAACTTGAGAGAGGACTCGCAGATGACAGCTACCGTATTCGTCTCAGCTCCGTTGAGCTTGTAGGTGATCTGCTGTTCAACCTCACTGGCATTAGTGGCAAGGTTGAAGAAGAAGAAGTCGAAGAGGGTGCGAAAGAGGCTGGACAGTCTTTGCTCGAGGTTCTTGGAGAAGAGAAGAGAAACAAGGTTCTATCAGCACTTTACATTTGCCGATGCGACACGTCTGGTTTGGTGCGCACAGCTTCTATCAACGTTTGGAAGGCGTTGGTGGCCAGCCCACGTACCCTACGTGAGCTTGTGCCTACGCTAACACAGCTCATTATTCGCCGCCTCGCAAGCTCGAATATGGAGCAAAAGGTTATTGCCGGTAACGCACTTGGCGAGCTCATCCGAAAGGCTGGCGATGGCGTCCTTGCTACATTGTTGCCCACTCTGGAGGAGGGCTTGCACACTACCGATACCGATGCCAAGCAGGGTATTTGCATTGCTCTTCGTGAGCTCATTGCCGCTGCCTCACCAGAGCAGCTCGAAGACTATGAGAAGACTCTTATCAAGGTTGTGCGAACTGCTTTGGTCGATCCGAACGTGGACGTGCGAGAAGCGGCTGCAGAGGCCTTTGACGCTCTACAACAAATCTTTGGCAAGAAGGCTGTCGATGAGGTCCTGCCTTATCTGCTCAATCTCCTCCGCTCGGACGATGATGCACAGAATGCACTTTCTGCGCTTCTCACGCTCCTCACGGATCAGGCACGATCGAACATCATCCTGCCAAACTTGCTGCCAACACTTCTTACATCTCCCATGTCTGCATTCAACGCCCGAGCTATTGCGTCATTGGCTGAAGTTGCAAGCTCTGCTATGACTAGGAGATTACCAAACATCCTTAACACCATCATGGACAATGTTATAGCCACCAAAGACGAAGAACTCAGGACAGAGCTTGAGACATCTTTCGACAAGGTTCTGTTGTCTGTAGATGAGTATGATGGACTGAACACTGCTATGAGCGTCATGCTAGCCTTGTCGAAACATGATGATGAGCGGAGACGTGCGCGTGCCGATATGCACTTGGCCAAATTCTTCGCGGAATGCGACGTTGACTTCTCCAGATATTACCCTGAGCTCATCCGAGCATTTCTCATTTCCTTTGGGGACAGCGATGCGGAGGTCGTCAAAGCTGCATGGACTGCTCTCAGCACCCTCACGACTAAGCGGCTCCGCAAAGAGGAGATGGAGTCACTCGTCATTTCCACCCGCCAGACGCTCAACCAAGTCGGCGTGGCTGGTGCAGACCTTCCAGGTTTCTCATTGCCAAAGGGTATCAACGCCGTCTTGCCAATATTCCTGCAGGGTCTTATGAACGGTTCGGTGGATCAGCGAACACAGGCTGCTTTGGCTATCTCAGATGTGATTGACCGCACGAATGCCAAGTCACTGCAGCCATTCGTTACACAGATCACTGGACCTCTCATCCGTGTGGTTACGGAACGTTCTGTCGAAGTCAAGGCGGCTATTTTGCTTACCCTCAACAACTTGCTGGAAAAGATCCCGACTTTCCTCAAGCCCTTCCTCCCTCAGCTCCAGCGCACATTCGCCAAGTCACTTGCTGATACATCATCCGATGTACTGCGAGCGCGCGCGGCCAAGGCTCTTGGTACTTTGATCAAGTTGACGCCTAGGGTCGATCCTCTGATTGCTGAACTAGTGACCGGATCCAAGACGAGTGATGAGGCTGTCAAGACTGCTATGCTGAAAGCCTTATATGAGGTCGTAAGCAAAGCGGGCAAGAACATGAGCGAAGCAAGCAGAAACGCTATTCTCAGTCTCATCGATAACGAGACGGATGATTCGAATGGTAAGTTGGACCCCGGCTGGGCTATCACAATGACCGCTAACATGCTGCAGATGCGATGGCAATAACAAACGCTCGTCTCTTGGGCGCCCTAATCAGCTGCTTGCCCGAAGACGTGGCTTCCAGCCTACTCAAGGCGCGTGTACTTACCACTCATTACAGCAAGGCTTCCGTACTGGCACTCAATGCTATTCTGCTAGACGCCCCCGAAGCTCTAACAGAAGGCTTTGCAGATGACACAGTCGCTGTCATTTCCCAGGGTATCGCCCATACGCAACCATTCATATCAGACAACGCAATCCTTGCAGCCGGCAAGTATCTCCTTTCGGAGAAGAGTAACAAGAGTTTTGATCACACCAAGCCAATCTTCGAGGCACTCGGGCCTGTTGTTGAACCCGGTCACCCAGTTGACACGAGGCGTTTGGCACTTGTTGTACTCCGAACGCTTGCTCGAGAACACAACGAGCTCGTGCGTCCGCATATTGCTCTCGTCGTACCAGTTGTATTCGCATCTGTCCGCGACCCAGTCATTCCAGTTAAGCTGTCGGCTGAAGCAGCATTCCTCAGCATCTTCTCGGTTGTAGATGAAGAAAGCGCAGTGTTTGACAAGTACATGAGTGGGCCAGGCAAGGAACTGTCGCCGGGTCAGCAGCGCAGCATGGGAGATTACTTCAAGAGGGTGGCTACGAGGCTCGCAGGGCAGGCAAGAGAAAGGAGAGAGGCCGAGGGAGGAGCAGGCGGCCTGGGCTTGTCGAGTGACGAGGTGGAAGATGAGCGTGAGATCTGGAGTGTAGGAAAGGTGGAGTTG
>Ga0265797_10006057_pt1 | contig 17347 bp, 17 predicted proteins | sample P2T30metagenome_FD_192433 | JGI IMG/M metagenome (GOLD analysis project Ga0265797, IMG submission 192433) | Plant litter microbial communities from East Loma Ridge, Irvine, California - P2 T30 | ecosystem: Environmental > Terrestrial > Plant litter > Unclassified | place: USA: California...
TTTCCCTGTCTTGTTTCGTTTATGGCTCCACGGCAATAGCGGCGATAATCCTATTCTGCAAAATTGACGATCAACAGGGGAGCCGGGTATGTCGGAAGACAGCGACGCAGAGAAGACAGAAGACGCATCGCCCAGAAGACTACAAAAGGCACGCGAAGAAGGCGACATTCCGCGTTCGCGCGAGCTGGCGACCTTTGCCGTCCTGATGACCGGCGGCGCCGGCCTCTGGATCACCGGCGGCAGCCTGATCGGCCGCCTGGAAAGCGCGCTTGCCTCCGGCCTGACGCTCGACCGCGAGCAGATCCAGAACCCCACCGTATTATTGGAGCGCATCGCCAACGACGTCGGCGGCGTGCTGCTGGCCTGCCTGCCGCTGGCCTTTGCCATCATGCTGGTCGCCCTGGCCGCGCCGATGCTGATCGGCGGCTTCAACTTCAGCTCGAAAGCCTTCATGCCGAACTTCATGAAGCTGAACCCGCTCACGGGCATCGGCAACATGGTGTCGACGAATTCCCTGATCGAACTGCTGAAGGCCATCGCCAAGACCCTGGTGGTGGGCGCCGTGGCCTGGATCGTGATCCGCAGCGAGACCGACGCGGTGCTGGGCCTGGCGGTCGAGCCGCTCGGCACCTCGACCGGCCACCTCGGCGATTTGATCGCACGCACTTTCCTGTACATCGTCGGCGCGCTGGGCGTGATCGCCCTGATCGACGGTCCCTACCAGATTTGGCATTACAACAATAAACACAAGATGACGCGCCAGGAAATGATTCAAGAATCGAAAGAATCCGACGGCAATCCTCAGATTAAAGGGAAGATTCGCCAGATGCAGCGGCAAATGGCGCGCAACCGCATGATGCAAAATGTACCTACTGCAGATGTGGTCGTGACCAACCCGACCCATTACGCGGTGGCGCTGAAGTACACCGACGGCCAGGCCGGCGCGCCACGCGTGGTGGCCAAGGGCGTCGACGAAGTGGCCGCCAAGATCCGCGAGCTGGCGCGCGAGAACAAGGTGGCACTGCTGGAAGCGCCGGCCCTGGCCCGTGCCCTGTACAAGCACACCGAGATCGACGACGAGATTCCGGAAACGCTGTACTCGGCAGTGGCGGAAGTGCTGGCCTATGTGTTCCAGGTGCGTAACTTCAAGGCTGGCGGCCATTATCCGGATCGCCCGACCAAGCTGGCCGTGCCGCCGGAGATGGACCCGCTGAACCCGGCATCGCAACAGAAACCCGAACCTAAATAAGGAAGCACTCGATGAATAGTTTGAGACTGCCAGCATGGATGACCGGCATCGGTAGCAGGGGCACCGCCCTGGCTGCGCCGATCCTGATCATCCTGCTGCTGGCGATGATGATCCTGCCGCTGCCGGCGTTCGTCCTCGACCTGTTCTTCAGCTTCAACATCGCGCTGTCGGTGATCGTGCTGCTGACCGCGCTGTACACGGTCAAGCCGCTCGACTTCATGGCCTTCCCGGCGATCCTGCTGGTGTCGACCATGCTGCGCCTGTCGCTCAACGTGGCATCGACCCGTATCGTCCTGACCGAAGGCCACACCGGCGGCGCCGCTGCCGGTAAGGTGATCGAGGCTTTCGGCCACTTCCTGATCGGCGGTAACTATACCGTCGGTATCGTGGTGTTCGTGATTCTCACCATCATTAACTTTACCGTCGTCACCAAGGGTGCGGGCCGTATCGCCGAAGTCGGCGCACGCTTCGCCCTGGACGCGATGCCTGGTAAACAGATGGCGATCGACGCCGACCTGAACGCCGGCATGATCGGTGAAGCCGAAGCGCGCAAGCGCCGTGCCGAAGTCGGCCAGGAAGCCGAGTTCTACGGCGCGATGGACGGTGCCTCGAAGTACGTCAAGGGTGACGCCGTCGCCGGTATCATGGTGACCCTGATCAACGTGATCGGCGGCCTGATCGTCGGCGTGGTGATGCACGACATGGCTGTCGGTGACGCCGCCAAGACCTACACCCTGCTGGCCATCGGTGACGGCCTGGTGGCCCAGATTCCTTCGCTGATCATCTCGATCGCGGCCGGTATGGTGGTCTCGCGCGTGGCCAACGATCAGGACATCGGCGGCCAGATGGTCGGCCAGTTGTTCGCCAAGCCGGAAGTGCTGTACATCACCGGCATCATCATCGGCGGCCTGGGCCTGATTCCGGGCATGCCGAACCTGGTGTTCCTGCTGCTGGCCGGCGCCCTGTGCGGTTCCGGCTACCTGCTGGCCAAGCGCGCCAAGAACGCGCCGCAGCGCGAAGCCGAAGCGGCAGCCGACGAAGCGGCAGCCGGCGCCGGCAATGCCGCCAGCACCGAGACCGAAGAAGCGACCTGGCAAGACATCATGCCGGTCGACACCCTGGGCCTGGAAGTGGGCTACCGCCTGATTCCGCTGGTCGACAAGACGCAAGGCGGCGAGCTGCTCAAGCGCATCAAGGGCATCCGCAAGAAGTTCGCCCAGGAAGTCGGCTTCCTGGCGCCGCCGGTACACATCCGCGACAACCTGGAACTGAAACCGTCGAGCTACCGCATCACCCTGAAGGGCGTGGAAGTGGGCACCGGCGAAGCAATCAACGGCCAGTTCCTGGCGATCAACCCGGGCATGGCCAGCGGCACGCTGCCAGGCCAGGCCACCACCGACCCGGCCTTCGGCTTGCCGGCGGTGTGGATCGAAGCCAGCCTGCGCGACGAGGCGCAGAACCTGGGCTACACGGTGGTCGATGCCGGTACCGTCGTGGCGACCCACCTGAACCACCTGATCACGACGCATGCGTCGGAACTGCTGGGCCGCATGGAAGTCCAAGCCTTGCTGGATCACCTGGGGAAAGAGTCGCCGAAGCTGGTGGAAGACCTGGTGCCGAAGATCGTGTCGCTGTCGACCCTGCAGAAAGTGCTGCAGAATCTGCTGATCGAAGGCGTGCACATCCGCGACATGCGCACCATCATCGAGACCCTGTCCGAGCATGCCGGCCAGACGCAGGACCCGAACGATTTGACCGCGCTGGTGCGCATTGCCCTGGGGCGTGCGATCGTGCAGCAGCTGTTCCCGGGTACCAACGAGCTGTCGGTGATGACCCTGGACAACCGCCTCGAGCGTCTGCTGATGCAGGCCCTGGGTGCGGGCGGCGACGGTACCGGCATCGAGCCGGGCCTGGCCGACACGATTGCCCAGCAGGCCTACAACGCCTCGCAACAGCAGGAAGCCATGGGCCACACCCCGGTGCTACTGGTGCCGGGCCCGCTGCGCGTGCTGCTGTCGCGCTTCCTGCGCCGCGCGCTGCCGCAGTTGAAGGTCTTGTCGCATTCGGAGATTCCGGAGACCAAGACGATTCGGGTGACGAGCCTGGTGGGTGTGCAGTAATCAACAGGATGGCGCTTGGTTCTTTGAACCGGCGCCATTTTTTTCGTGTTGGTTCGTTGAGCGTACGTGGTGTTTTGGTGGCGCGGGGCCCGTCGGCGAGGCGGTACGGGTGTACATGATCCGCGTGGGCACGGAGTGCCCACCGTACGGGATACGTTCCCAAAACACGCGCATCCCTCCGGAACTGGCGGCTTTAACGTAGGGTGGGCACTCGTGCCCACGCGGTTACGTGCCCATCCTTGCACCCCCCAACCGCACGAATCCGCTCGAAAACCGGAGCCCGGCCACACCTCACCAAATCCCTCCCCCGAGAAATAACCCCCTTTTCCCCGCTTTCTCCCCAGATGCTTGCCTCACGGCATCGTCAATAATCTCATTCGTGGACAGGCGCTATGCCTTTCGTTGAATGCAGTGTGTGGAGAAAAAGATGAATGTGAAGAAATTTACAGCGGCAACCTCTCGTGAAGCCTTGCGCAAGGTGCGCGATGCGCTCGGGCCGGATGCCGTCATCCTCTCGAACCGGCCGGTCGATGGCGTGGTCGAGATTCTCGCGCTGGACAACGACGACGTCGCCTCGCTCGCGTCGCCGGCGCCGGAATCGGAAATGGCCCAGCCGCAGCCGCGCCTGGCCCTCGATGCGTTCGACCAGGAAGCCCCGGCCTTCGTGAACCGCCGCGGCGGCGCTCCGGCCGTGGCCCCGGAACACGTGTTCGCACGCCGTGCCGCCAAGGCTGAGCCTGCAGGTTTCGTCCCCGATTTCGCCCCTGAGCCGGCCTTCACCAGCCTGCGCGCTCCGGCGCCCGTCGCCGCCCCGGTCGAGCCAGCCTTCGACATGGCCGCCATGACCAAGATGATGCAGTCCGCCATTGCCCAAGCCAAGGAATCGGCCGCGCAAGAAATGACCGGCATGATGAGCGAACTGCGCGCCATGCGCGGCATGATGGAAAGCCAGCTGGCCGAGATCTCCTGGGGCAGCACCCAGCAGCGCGAACCGCAAAAAGCCGCCGTGCTGCGCGAGATGCTGGGCGCCGGTTTCTCGGCCTCGCTGTCGCGCTACCTGATCGACAAGCTGCCGGCCAACAAGGACGCCGCCGAAGCGATGCGCTGGGTCAAGACCGTGCTGGCGCGTAACCTCACCACCATGGCCGACGAAGACGCGCTGCTGGATCAAGGCGGCGTGTTTGCCCTGGTCGGCCCGACCGGCGTCGGCAAAACCACCACCACCGCCAAGCTGGCCGCGCGCTGCGTGATGCGCCACGGCGCCGACAAGCTGGCCCTGATCACCACCGATGCCTACCGTATCGGCGGCCACGAGCAACTGCGCATCTACGGCAAGATCCTGGGCGTGATGGTGCACTCGGTGAAGGACGAGGCCGACCTGCGCATCGCCCTGAAAGAACTGAAGAACAAGCACACCGTGCTGATCGACACCATCGGCATGTCGCAGCGCGACCAGATGGTCACCGAACAGGTGGCGATGCTGGCCGGCGCCGGCGCCGACGTGAAGCGCCTGCTGTGCCTGAATTCGACCTCGACCAACGAAACGCTGAACGAAGTCGTGCGTGCCTACCAGGGCAGCGGTCTGCACGGCTGCATCATGACCAAGCTCGACGAAGCCGCCTCGATCGGCAACGTGCTCGACGTAATGATCCGCAACAAGCTGAATTTGCACTACATCTCGAACGGCCAGCGCGTGCCGGAAGACCTGCACCTGGCCGACCGCGCGATGCTGGTCGACCGCGCCTTCCGCAGCCGCCGCGACGCCGGCAGCCAGTTCGACGACGCCGACCTCGGCGTGCTGATGGCCGGCACCGGCAACCTGAACGCGGACAGCAGCCTGCGCGGGGTGCACCTTGGCTAGTTTCGATTTCGACCAGGCCGAAGGCCTGCGCCGGATGCTGGCCGGCCCGAAGCCACGGGTCGTGACGTTTTTGTCGGCCACGCCGGGCGACGACAAGGCGGCGATGCTGGTCAACCTGGGCGCTTCGCTGGTCCAGGCCGGCAACGATGTGATGATTGTCGACGGCTGCACACGTGAACATGGCGTGGCGCGTCACCTGGAAATGGAACGCCACGTCAGCCTGCTGCAGGTGGCGCGCCAGGAATGCGCGCTGAACCAGGTGGTGCAGGAAGCGCCGCAGGGTTTCCAGGTTGCCACCCTGGTGCGCGATGGTGTTGCGCCGCAAGCCGGCAGCGACGAGGCACGGCGCCTGGCGAAAGCCTTCGATGTGCTGGTGAAAGGGCAGGGCGGCATCGTGATCGTCGACGGCGAACTCCAGCGCGATGGCAGCTTTGCGGTGCCGGTGCTGGCCGAGTCGGAAATCGTGGTGCAGGTGTCCACCAGCGCCACCTCGATCACCAACGCGTACGCCCTCGTCAAGCGCCTGGCGCAGGCGTTCGGACGCCGTCCATTCGGCATCCTGGTGACCGGGGCGAGCGAGGCGGAGGCCGAGATTGTTTACGATAATATGTCGCAAGCGGCAAGTCTTTACCTGGCAGTAACGTTGACCTCGATGGGCTCGGTGCCGGCGGACGAATACCTGCACCGCGCGGCGCGGCTCGGACGGTCCGTGGTGGACGCGTTCCCGATGGCCGGGGCCTCGGTGGCGTTCCGCCAGCTGGCCGGGCGCTTCGCCATGGCGCGCCAGGGCGGCTTCGGCTCCAGATTCGGCTCTTAAGAAAAAGCACAAGCATGTATACCGTCAAAGGGAAAGCGGACAAGAACCATTTGCTCGCCCAGCATCAACCGCTGGTCAAGCGCCTGGCGCACCAGATGAAGGCCAAGCTGCCGCCATCGGTCGAGGTCGATGACCTGATCCAGGCCGGCATGATGGGCCTGCTGGACGCCATCAACCGCTACGAAGACAACCACGGCGCCCAGTTCGAAACCTATGCCGTGCTGCGTATTCGCGGCGCGATGGTGGACGAACTGCGCGCCAACGACTGGATGCCGCGCAGCACGCGCTCGAACATGAAGAAAGTGGAATCCGCCATGACCGCACTGCAACAGCGCCTGGGTCGCGCGCCGACCGAACTCGAGGTCGCCAAGTCGCTCGACATCCCGCTCGAGGATTACCAGGAAATGCTGTTCGAAGGCGGTGGCCACCAACTGGTCTACTACGAGGACTTCCACGACGACGACGGCAACGACAGCTTCCTCGACCGCTATGCCGTGGACGACGATGATCCGCTGCGCGCGCTGCTCGACACCGACTTCCGCTCGGCCGTGATCGAGGCCATCGACGGCCTGCCGCCGCGCGAAAAAATCCTCATGGGCCTGTACTACGAGGAAGAGCTGAACCTGAAGGAAATCGGCGCCGTGCTCGGCGTGTCCGAATCGCGTGTATCGCAATTGCATACACAAGCGGTGGCGCGGCTGCGTGCGTCGCTGCGGGAGAGACTGTGGACTTCGCCAGCCTGATCGGCCTGGCGCTGGCGCTGGCCGGCCTGGTCGTCGGGCACACGCTCGACGGCGGCCGCTTTGCGTCATTGATCCAGCCGGCGGCGTTTGCCATTGTCGTGGTCGGCACCTTCGGCGCGGTGCTGCTGCAATCCGAATCGAAAACCTTCCGGCGCGGCATGAAGATGTTGCGCTGGGTGTTTTTCCCGCCAAAAAGCGGGCGCCAGCCGCTGGCGCAAGCGATTGCCCTCTGGAGCCTGTCGGCACGCCGCGACGGGCTCTTGTCGCTGGAACAGTACATGAACACCAAGGATGTGTTCGTGCAAAAGGGCCTGCGCCTGGTGGTCGACGGCATCCATCCGGACAAGCTGCGCAATTTGCTCGAAACCGAGATCAACGCCTTTGAATTCGGCGAACGCCAGGCGGCGCGCATCTGGGAATCGGCGGCCGGCTATGCGCCGACCATCGGTATCCTGGGCGCGGTACTGGGGCTGATCCATGTGATGGAAAATTTGTCGGACCCGTCGCGCCTGGGCTCGGGCATCGCGGTGGCGTTTGTGTCGACCGTGTACGGTGTCGGACTGGCCAATCTGTTCTTCCTGCCGGTGGGGAACAAGCTGAAAGCCATCGTCTCGGACCAGGTGGCGCAGTACGAAGTCTTGCTGGAAGTCTTCCACGACCTCGCCACCGGCAACCATACGCGCGTGGTCGAAGAGCGCGTGGCCAGCCTGCTGGCGAAGCGCTGAGGCGATGGCGCGCAAACGCTACGACGATAACGGCAACGCCGGCCATGGCGCCGGCGCCGGGGACAACCACGACCGCTGGCTGATTTCCTACGCCGATTTCATCACGCTGCTGTTTGCCTTCTTCGTGGTGATGTACGCGATTTCCGTTGTTAACGAGGGCAAGTACAAGGTACTGTCGGATGCGCTCGGGAGCGCCTTCGGCGGCAACCCGGAAACACCGCAGGCCAGCACGGCCATCGACGCCTTGCCGCTGAGCGGCATCATCGCGCGCAAGCGGGCCGAAGCAGCCAAGCGCGAGCGCGAGCGCATGAACACCCTGGCGCGCGACCTGAATAATTCGCTGATGCCCCTGATCCAGGCCGGCAAGGTGCGCGTGGTGCAAAGCGGGCGCGGGGTCAGCGTCGAGATCAATGCCAGCATCCTGTTTGCCGAAGCCCAGGCCGCGCTCGGCGAGGAATCGCGCGCGACGCTGGGCACGGTGGCGGGCTTGCTGAAGAACGACCCGCATGCGATCGAGGTCGAAGGGCATACCGATAACGTGCCGATCGCCAGCCCGCTGTTTCCGTCGAACTGGGAATTGTCCGCCGTACGCGCCAGCAGTGTGGTGCGGCTGTTCATCGACAACGGGATTGCGCCGGCCAGGCTGACGGCCATCGGAAAAGGGGCGAACCAGCCGGTGGCGTCGAATGAGGATGAGGCGGGCAGGGCGCGTAACCGGCGGGTGGCGGTGACGATTTTGACGGCGGTGCCGACAACGGTGGAGCCAGTGGTCCGTTGAAATAATATTTCACCGGCGTAGCTTCGGTGAAATTTTCTTTCACTCAGACGTTCCAGACCGCGTGGGCACAAGTGCCCACCCTACGAACTCTTTCATGGTCCGTCGTTGATGGTGGGTCCGAGAACCCACCCTACGGTAGGGTGGGCATTTGTGGTGCCGGCATTTAGCCAGCCCCACTGCCCACGCGGTCTCACCGCTCGATACCATCAAGCCTTGGCAAATCCCGCTCCCACCCGCACAATGCATGAGACCAGCCTCACGGAGTAACCATGCAACGCAGACCCTTCCTGCTCACCGCCCTGGCCGCGATGAGTCTCTTCCCCGCACTGGCAAGCGCCGCCGGAGCCGCACAAGTGAACGTCAAGCACACCATCGATGTCGACTCGAACAACGGCCGCGTGCTGGTGCACCTGACGGTCTTCAATTACGGCAAGCAGACGATCTGGATCCCGCGCGAGATCGCGGAAGGAAAGGAATTGACCGGGCGCCGCTTCGACGTGCGCGGTTTCGATAACCGCCCGCTCGACTACACCGGCAAGATGGTGAAACGCGCCGCGCTCACCGCCGCCGACTACCAGGCCGTGGAACCCGGCAAGACCCTGAAGAGCACGATCGACATCACGCCCTCGTACGCCTTCAAGGCGGGCCGGCACACCTACAACATCGGTTATGTTGGCCCCTTCCTTGCCGATGTGAAGGCCCTCGACAAGCCGGACGAGAGCCCGGCCCGGCCAACGACCTTCATCCACAGCGGCAAGTAAGTTCGCAAAGGAGCCGGCCCGGCTGGGAGCACCCCGCCGGGCCGGCCTGCGCCCGCAGCCTTAGTTCAAGGCCGGGGTGTTCTCCGAGAAGTACTCGTGCGAGTCGGCATTGTCGACCGCCTGGTTCGGATTGCTGATCGCCAGACTGGCGGCGCCGCTCTGGCCATACACGTGGTCATCGGTGCCGGCGACCGCGTTGAAGTGGCTCATCTCGTGCACCAGGGTGCCGCCTTTCGAGTCGGTGCCCGTCAGCGGCGCCGTCCAGAAGGCCTTGCAGACATAGATGCGGTAAGGCTGGGTCGGGTACACGTAGGCGTAGGCGCTGTCGTTGCAGTTGCAATCGACGATCACGTTCTTGGTGTCGAACGCGTTCTTGATCGCGGCATAGTGCGACTTGACCGTGTTCTGGCGGGTCGAGGTCACGGTGCCGAACCATTTCTTGTAGCGCGTGCCCATCACGCCATTCGTCATGTAGGTATTCGAATTGTTGGCCATGGTCTTGGCCGCCGAGATCGCCGATGTGATGGTGCTTTGCTGCGAGGCGCTGCACGAACTGAAGCTCAGCGCCGCCGCCGACACTTCGCCGCCCTGCAGTTTCAGGGCCTGCATGATCGGCGAGGCCGCGCCACGCGGCAGGCGGCCCTCGATGTAGAGCGAGGCGGTGTCCGATTCCAGCACATCCGCAGCCGCGCCGCCGGCAGCCGTCACCTCGCCGCCGATACGGCTCTTGTTACCCAGGAACAGGTCGGGCGAGGCGGCGCGGTAGCGCACCGCATAGTCGCCGCTGACGCTCATGTCGTACAGCGCCGATAGCTCCACCTGCACCGTGTGCGAGGCGCCCGGTTTCAGCAGGTAGTAGTCGGCCTGGGTCGGGGCCGGGCGCTTGACCAGGGCGCCGGTGTACGGCACCGCCGCGCCATCGCGCTGCACCTCGAACAGCGGCGCGCTCATGCCGGCGAATGGCGTGCGCCATTTGAGCACGTACTGCGGGCTGTTCGAGGTATTCGTCATCGTCACGTTGACGACCACGTTGTCGCTCGCGCCGAGCATGTTCTTCTCGGGCGTGACCGACACCTTCACGCCGTTCGATCCTGCCTGTGCGCCGATGGCGACACTCAATGCTGCAATACCGACGACCGACTTCCAGATGCTGTTGCTGCTCATGTGTCTTCTCCGTATGTAAGTTTGTGTTGGCCTGACCTCAGCCTTGTTATGGATGAGTTTTCGCCGAAAGCTTGACGGCAATCTAACGAAAACTCACATACATACTGATCAATTCATGGGCGGCTAGCAATTCAAATCGGATAGTGCGCACCTTTCTTTGCGAAAAAATAACAGATATTAACTATTGCAAGAAAGTTATGGATTTGTACTGCCAGCCGTGCTAGGCCCTCCGGGCATCAGGGCAGGGAAGGCGTGTTCTCGCCAAAATACTCGTGCGAGTCGGCATTGTTGATCGCACGCTCGGGCGAGGTGCGCGCCAGGTCGGCGGCGCCGGTCTGACCGTACACGTGGTCATCGGTTCCGGCCACCACATTGAAGTGGCTCATCTCGTGCAGCAAGGTGCCGCCCATCGAATCGGTGCCGGTCAGCGGCGCCGTCCAGAACGCCCGGCACACGTAGATGTTATAGGGCTGGGCCGGGTAGACGTAGGCGAAATAGGGCTCGTTGCAGCCGCAGTCGACCTTCACCGGCTTGATCTCGAAGCCGTCCTTGATCGCGGTGAAATTGTTTGTGACCGTGGCCACGCGCGTGGCTTCGTGTGGGCCGAACCAGTTCACATAGCGCTGGCCCTGCTGCTTGCGGCTGGTGAGGTATTCCAGGCCATCGGCCGCCATCGCCGTGCCGGCGGCAAAGGCGTTCGTGATCGAGGCCTGCTGGGCGTTCGAGCAAGAACTGAAGCTCAGGCCGGCACTGGCCGCCGGGGTCGCGGACAGCTGCGGCACGGTGCTACCGCGCGGCAGGCGGCCCTCGATCCAGATCGCGGCCGGGTTCGAGGCGAGGTCGCTGATAACCAGCTGGCTGCCGGCGCCGGCCTTGGCGCTCGGGGCCGGGTTGCTGGTCAGGTAGCGCACCGAATAGGCGCCGGTGACCTGCATCTCGTACAGGCTGGACAGCTCGACCCGGGCACTGCGCGATTCGCCCGGCGCCAGCACGATGTAGTCCGCATCCGTTGGCGCCGCGCGCTTCACGTGGCGGCCGAGGTAGCGCACCGGCTGGCCGTCGCGCGTGATGTGGAACAGGGCGTGCTCGGCCGGCACGAACGGCGTGCGCCATTTCAGCAGGCGCTGCGGCGTGGCGCCGGTATTCGTGAGCGTGACCGTGACATTTACCTCGTCGCCCTTGCCGAGCGTGTTTTGCTCGGGCGTGACGCTGACGGCGATATTGGCATAAGCGGGCAGGGCACAGGCCAGGAGCAGGGTGCAGGCGGCGTGCAGGGCAGGGTGTCGCATGATTCCTCCGTCGAAAAGATAGACCAAGGAATACTGTGTGCCTGTTATACCGTTGAGAACTTGCGTAAGTGCAAGGTTTTCGTAGGGTGGGTTCTCCGAACCCACCAACATTCTCCCAACCCACCCCCGTTGCCATCAGATCGCTGCTTTGATTCGCCCGAAATCCTCTGCAAGCAGCAAGCAGCAAGCAGCAAGCAGCAATGTCACTGCTCGCTCGACAGATAACTGATGCGCGCATCATCCGACCAGCCTTTCTCGCCCAGTCGTGGCAGCTTGTCCTGCGATTTCGCGAAGGTCAGCTTGCGCTCGCCATCCTCGATCGAGACCGTGTCGTAGCGGCCGGCGGGCGCATTCATGCCCGTGATCTCCATTTCGCCACACAGGTCCGCGAACAGGCCTACGGTACCAAGCAGGAGCCGGAACTTCAGGCTTTCCTTCTTTGCCATGGTCACTTGCGCCGCGCACGCCAAACGCAGGTCGCCCACGCGTACGACGTTGGCGGGTAGTCCTGGCGAACGCACCTGCACGTTGGGATGCAGGTAGCTGCCTTTCGGGAAGTCCTTGTTCGCCACGACCATCGCATCGTCGTCATCGACCGCATCGCGCCCAGGCAGGACGAAGCTGGCGGGCGAGGCCATGGCAAGCGGCATGCGCCTGTCGCCAAATACCATCTCGACCAGGTTGCCGTCCTGCGCCGGGTCGATCCTGGGCAGCCGGAAGCTCAGCTGTGCGCCGGGCGCCTGGGTGGCGGTGTGTTTCTCGAAGGTGGCTCGCGCTGTCTGCAGCAGTTCGTAACGCCAGGCCATGGGCTGGCCCAGCGCCGAGCCAGTGACGTGAACGACTTGTGGCCCGGTACTCGCCGGGTCGGCGGCCTGTACGTTGCCGGCGAGAGCGGCAGCAACAAGAAGAAAACGCATTTGCATGGGAATCGACGGGTTATCCGAAAATCCCACGATAACAGCTTGCTAAACGCAGCGATCTTGCCTAAGCGACAGACCGTTAAAATCGCGGAACAGACGGATAAACCGTGGCTTTTAAAAGAAAACGGCCGCATCGGCGGCCGTCATCTCTTTCAAGCAAACGCAAACTCACGCCGCCAGGAACCGCCGCGCCGCGCCCGCTCCAAAGGTCTGCCCCTTCGCCCCATACAAGGTCGATTCGGCCGCCCCGGTCGGCGTACGCAGCGCCTGCAATACCGTCTGGTTATGCGCCAGTTGCCGGTTGATCAGCAGGCCATTGACCCGGTTCAGTTCCTTCGCCTCAGCCGCCGCAGTCAGCAAACCCGACCAGCCGGCGCGGGTTTCCGCATCCGCGTGTGACACCGCCCATGCTTCCATGCCCGCTTCACTTGCCTCGAATCCCATCCCGCCCAGGGTCGCGTGGCGCTGGCGCGACAGCTGCGCCAGCTCCTGCACCAATGCGACCTTGTGCGGCGTGAGTTCGGCCAGGGCGTCCGCATCCGCCGCCATCAGCAATTGCTGTTCCTGCTTCATCAGTTCAAGCAGCGCGCTGAGGCGCTCGTGTTCGGCGGGAAGGGTGGCGTGCGGACGGGTCATGGAGCCTCTATCGGTTGCGTGAGTGGAGCATGTCGCGCACGGTATCGAGCAAGCCGTCCGCGATCCGCTCCGAGTTAACTTGAAACTGCCCATCGGCAATTGCCATCTTGATACGTTCTACTTTCTTGGCATCGAACACTTCGTTCGCCTTGCCGGTACCGCTTGCGGCCTGGGCTTGCGACGACAGGCGTACGCTGTCGGTCTGGGCCGGGGCGGCGGTGGCGGCAGCTTTTTCCGCCTGTTTCGCGTTGGCTGCCGTGGTTTGCGTCTGTTGCTGAAGGCCTTGTGCGCCTTTGAGGGTGTCGTTGATTTTCACAGCCTATCCTTTCGGTTCGGAGCAGGAACTCCGGGATCTGCACTGTGTAACGGCTAGCCACCCACAAACTTTAGCAATCGAGGCCTTTCTCTTGAGGTTTTTTTACAATGTCACTTCCACCAAGCCGCCGGCCCGGGCCGTACCGCTGATGATGGCCCCGCGCGGGGTGCGTACCTGCACGACTTGCCCTTCGCCGGCGTTGCCGATGGCCTTGCCTTCGCCGGTCACCGAAAAATTCTCGCCTTTCGACACGATGCGCACCGCCTGGTTCTGCTGCACCACCGGTTTGCTCTTCAACGAGTCCAGCCGCAGCGGCGCCCCGGCCGGCAGCGATACCGTCGGCGTACGGCCCACGGCTTGCCCCATGTCGGTGATGATCCCGTTCGGCATGGCGGCGATGTCGCCCTGCATCGTCGTCAACTGGCTGGCGTCGATCGCCTGGCCCTGGGCCAGCGGCACGGCGGCGGTAACGTAGTCGGCCAGGACGCTCACCTGTGCCTGCAGGAACACATTCCACACCGGCGCCGTACAGCGCACGCCAACGGTGGTCTTGCCCCAGGGGCGGGCGCCCGGCTGCTGGAAGGCTTCCGGCGCCGGGCAGGCGGCCAGCGACAGGCGTGGGTCGACCGCGCCCACCTTCACCGTCACCTTGCCTGGCAGGCCGGCGCTTTGTGCCTGCAGATATTGCTCGGCCACCTTACGCAGCGCGGCGCCGTCCTGGCGCGCGGCGGGCGCAGCCTGGGCAAAAGCCAGGGGAGCGGCGATCAATAAAAGAGAAAACAGTGTCGAATTCTTGAACATGGCGAATAACCTGGGTCGAAGCTGATTCTGGAATGACGCCATCTTAGGCGGCGAGATGCCACAGCGAAACTTTGAATAAACCCGGTTTGCCCGTCCTTCTCCATCGATTGGCTGTTGTTGCCCGTACGTATCATCCACCCTGTCCCAACAAGTTATTGGCCCGGAGGCGGCATGATCGGCAAAATCGACAATTACCTACGCTTCAACGAAACGGCACTGTCCCTGCGGTCGCAGCGCCAGGAACTGCTTGCGTCCAACATCGCCAACGCCGATACCCCGAACTTCAAGGCACGCGACATCGACTTCGCCAGCGCCATGCAGGGTGCGCTGTCGAAAGGAAGTGGCGGCAGCAGCGGCCTGGCCGCCACCAATAGTGCCCATATCCAGGGCGCGGCGGACGGCAAGACCCTGCCCGACGGCACCCCGGTGCTGTACCGCGGCGTGGTGCAGGGCGCGGTCGACGGCAACACGGTCGACATGGACGTCGAGCGCAACCAGTTTGCCGACAACGCGGTGCGCTACGAAGCCGGCATCACGATGATCAACCACCAGATCCGCGGCCTGCTGGCGGCGATCCAGAACGGGCAATAATCATGTCGCTCTTTAATATCTTTAACGTTTCGGGCTCGGCCATGAGCGCCCAGGCCCAGCGCCTGAACACGGTGGCCAGCAACCTGGCCAATGCCGACAGCGCCACTTCCAGCACCGGCGAAGCCTACCGCGCCAAGCAGGTGGTGTTCGAGGCGGTGCCGATGGCGACCGGCGGCACCGGCGTCAAGGTGCGCGAAGTGGTGGAAGACCCGTCGCCCCTGAAACAGGTCTACGACCCGAAGAATCCGCTGGCCGACGAAAAAGGCTATGTGTCGATGCCGAACGTGAACCCGGTGGATGAAATGGTCAACATGCTGTCGGCCTCGCGTTCCTACCAGAACAACGTCGAAACCATGAACGCCGCCAAAAGCATGCTGATGAAAACCCTGACCCTCGGTCAATAACCTGAGCGATCCATTCAATGTCCACCGTAAATAGCGCCACCTCCGGCACCTCGATCAACGACCTGATGGGGACCATGAACACGAAGAAGGCCGAGACCGACAGCGTCCAGGCCGACACCGACAAGTTCATGACCCTGCTGGTCACCCAGCTGAAGAACCAGGATCCGCTGAACCCGCTCGACAATGCCCAGGTGACCAGCCAGCTGGCCCAGCTGCAGACCGTGACCGGCGTGAACAAGCTGAACGAGACCCTGGAAACGCTGAAGTCGAGCTACCAGTCGAGCGAGGCGATGCAGGCGACCAATTTGATCGGCCATGGCGTGCTGGTCGAGGGCAACAAGATCCACCTGACCGAAGGCAAGTCGGTGTTCGGCGTCGAACTCGCCACCGCGGCCGACAGCGTGAAGGTGATCGTCAGCGATCCGAAGACCGGCAAGGACGTGGCCACGATCGACCTCGGCTCCATGCCAGCCGGCGCCACGCCGCTGGCCTGGGACGGCAGCTCGGATGCGGTCGATGCCGCCACCCTGGCCGACGGCGGCTACAACTTCCGCGTCGAGGCCATGCAAGGCGGCCAGCCGCTCACCGACGTCAAGGCCCTGAGCCTGGACAGCGTCGCCAGCGTCAGCACGAATACCAAGGACGGGGTGAAAATCAACCTCGCAGGCAAGGGCGCCATCACCCTGGCCGACATCAAACAAGTACTGTAAGCCGAGCCGCTTACCCTTTATCTTATCTGGAGAACTAAATGTCTTTTCAACAAGGTCTGAGCGGCTTGAACGGCGCTGCCAAATCCCTCGACGTCATCGGTAACAATATCGCCAACGCCAGCACCGTCGGCTTCAAGGGATCGACCGCCCAGTTCGCGGACGTGTATGCCAGCTCGCTGAACGGCGCCGGCGGCATGACCGCGGGTATCGGTACCAAGGTGTCGCAGATCGCCCAGCAGTTCACCCAGGGCAATATCGAATCCTCGAACAACTCGCTCGACGTGGCCATCAACGGCCAGGGCTTCTTCCGTACCGTGTCCTCGGGCATGGTGCAGTACACCCGCAACGGCCAGTTCTCGCTCGACAAGGACGGCTTCATGACCAACGCCCAGGGCGCGAAGCTGACCGGCTATGGCGTCGGCGCCACCGGCCAGGTGCTGGCCGGCGCCCCGAACCCGCTGCAGATCAACGCCTCCGACATCAAGCCTGTGTCGACCACCAAGGTGGGCGTGGAAATGAACCTCGATTCGCGCGCGGCGGCCCCGACCGTCACCCCGTTCGACGCCAGCGACCCGAACACCTACAACAAGCAGACCCCGGTCGACGTCTACGATACCCTGGGCAACCCGCACGTGCTGTCGACCTTCTACGTGAAGAATGGTTCCGGCACCTGGGACGTGTACGCCGCCAACGACGGCACCGAGATCACCAACCTGAAAGTGGCCCAGGCCGCCCAGGGCGAAACCGCCGAGTTCGCCGCCGTGAACGCCGCGCGCGACGCCTGGACCGCCGCCACCAAGGCCGTGCCGCCAGTGCCGGACACGATTGCCGCCGCCCTGCAGAACTATGCGACCGAAGCCTCGCGCATGGTGGCCGCCGCCGCCGGCGAGAACGGCGCTAGCGCCGCCGTACAGACCTCGATCGGCACCGCCGGCGCCGACGCCGCGCGCATCGCCGGCTACTCGCCGGACCAGGTCGACAAGGCCATCGCCGGCGCCGTGAAAGTGCCGTCGGTACCGATCGGCACCCTGCGCTTCGACGAGAACGGCGCCCTGAATGCCGTGAACACCACGAATGGCGGCAAGCTGGACATCACCCTGCCGATCTTCCCGTCGACCGGTTCCGAGCCGACCCAGACCATGGAACTGGCCTTTACCGGCAGCACCCAGTACGGCACCGCCACCAGCGACAAGAAGCTGACCCAGGACGGCTACGCCGCCGGCCACCTGCAGCGCTTCTCGATCGGCGACGACGGCGTCATCCTCGGCCAGTACAGCAATGGCCAGAGTAAACCGCTGGGCCAGGTCGTGCTGGCGAACTTCGCCAACTCGAACGGCCTGGAGCCGCTCGGCAACAACGCCTGGGCCGAATCGGCCAAGTCGGGCACGCCGCTGATCGGCACCCCGGATTCCGGCAGCTTCGGCGTGCTGCAGTCGTCGGCGGTAGAAACCTCGAACGTCGA